>JGI24140J50213_10000007_pt1 | contig 74986 bp, 75 predicted proteins | sample BarGraIncu00222A_FD_50213 | JGI IMG/M metagenome (IMG submission 50213)
CCTACGCGAAGAAGGTACGGACCGTACCGCCGGGGGTGAGAGCGGAGTCCCCGCCGTAGCGCACGCTCACCGCGTACGACCGGCCGAGGGGCAAGGCGACGTCGATGAAGGTGTGCCCCTGCGCATCGAGGCGCGCGACGTATCCGCGCCCGGCGACGATGATGCTCACGACGCCTACGGCCTGTGGGCCGGGCTTCGGTCCTTGCACGCTGACGGCCAGCCGGAACCGTCCCGGGTGGTTGGCCTTCGGCTTCACCACGAGGCTCACCGCGGTCGATGCCGTGGCCGCCGTGACCGTGAGCGAGCCGGACGTGCTCGGAGCAGCTGTGTCGTCGCCGTTGTACCGCGCGACGATGGCGTTGGCGCCAGCAGGGAGCGCGGTGCTGAGGAAGGCCGTCGCTGAGCCGTGCCCCGGCACGAGCACCGTCGTGGCGAGCACCTTCTTGCCGTCGACGAACGAGACGTTGCCGGTCGGCGTGACCGAACCGTGCACGGGTACGACCACGGCCTTGAAGACGACGTGCGTCCCGGCGAGGGTGGCGACCGCCGGGCCGGCGAGCAGCGTGCGGGTGGGAGCGAGGGCGGTTGCGGTAGCCGTGGGCCCGGTCGGCGTGCTCGTCGCAGCGGGCGAGGTGGCGCTCGCCGACGGGCTCGTGCTGTCCGGGGCGAAGGACTCGTGCGCCAGAACTGACGACTGCGAGCAAGCGGTCAGGCTGATCGCGGCGAGGGCCACGGTCGTCGCCAGCAGAGCGGTCCGCCTGGGCGACAGCGACGCCTGTGAACGAGCCATGTCAGCCCCCCTTCCGCTGGTCGAAGTAGGTGTTCGTCACCATCGCGTGGAACGCCTGCAACGGACCCGTGGTGCCCTCCAGCCGGAAGTTGCGGTCGACGCCGTTCTCGACGCGGTCGGCGTCGAAGTAGACCATCGCCTTGATCTGCGAGTTCCCGCGAGCGTACGCCGCGGCTGCGCTGATCCACTGGGCCTTGTCCGGATTGCTGCTCTCCGAGCCGTACTCCGCGATGACGATCGGCTTGGCGTGCGCGGCCGCCCACGTCATGAACTCGGCCGAGACCGAGGCGAAGCTGGCGTCGGTCGGGCCCGGGTAGACGTCGGTGCACAGCCAGTCGACCTGGTCGTCTCCCGGGTAGTACGACGGGCCGTTCGTCGCAGAGAAGTTCGTCGCGAGGGGGCACCAGACCCAGCCGACGTTGGTCGCGCCGACCGCGGTGAAGATCGTCCGGATGTGCTTCCATGCAGCGATGTAGTCGGCGGCGCTGCCGATGGACTTCTGCAGGTTGGGCCGGTTCATCTCCCACCGCCAGCGCAGCAGCACCGGCTCTGCCAGCCGCTTGATCGCCGACGCTCGGGCGGTGATGACCGCGTCCTGGGACCCGGACAGGATGCTGCGGATGTCGTTGCCGTTCCACGAGATCAGCAGGATCTTGCCCTGCTGGACGAACTGGAAGTCCGAGGCGCTCGGGAAGTCGTCGGCCCACTGGTGGTAGACGTTGACCACGTCGAGCGGGCGGCCGATCGCGGCCTCGAGCCGCCCGACGGCGTCGATCCGACCCTGCTGGCTCTCGGTCGTCGGCTTCACCCAGGCACCCACCCACGCCCCCGTTGCGGGAGGCTGCGGCCCTTGGGCGGCCAGCGCGGTCGCGCTGCTCGTGGTCGGACCGGGCCCGGTGCCCGTCGCGGAGCCGGACCCGGTGGGGCCGGGGGTGGAGGCCGACGAGCAGCCACCGAGGAAGAGGAGCGCCGCCGACGTAGCAGCGACGAGGAGGGTCGGCCCCGTCCTCGTCCGGCAGCCGCGCCTCGACGTCACGTGCGGTGAACGCCGACCGGACCGTCGCGGTTCCCGTCGCGAGGTCAACCGTTCGGACAAACCTCGCCCGGTCAGGAGAGCGCCCCGGCCGNCAGCCGCGTCTCGACGACGGAGCCGTCGGCCGCGCGCTCGACCCGGTAGGCGGCCGGCCCCTGCGGCTCGGCAGCCGCTTGCGGGTCGTCGGCGATGACCTCCACCGGGTCGATCCCCTCGTACAGGACGCCGATCCCGTCGTCGGTGGCGTACGAGAGCGGCAGCTCCTGCGCGGCGACGAGCCGGTGCAGCAGCGGACGGCGCTGCTCCTCGCTGTCGTAGTGGACGCCGTTGCCGTAGGGCAGCAGCCCGAGACCGCCGGTCTGCAGCTGGAGCTCGGGCCCGTACGAGTCGGTCGGTCCGCCGACGTGCCAGCAGATCGAGCCCGCGCTGACCCCGCCCAGCACGATGCCGGCCTCCCACGCCTCTCGGAAGATCGTGTCGAGACCATGGACCCGCCACACGGCCAGGAGGTTGGCGACCGAGCCACCGCCGACCCAGACGACGTCCTGCTGCAGCAGGAGCTCGCGCGGGTCCGAGGTCGGTTGGGTGAACAGCGACAAGTGGGTGAGGTCGACCGACCAGCCGCGGAACGCGCCGTACATCCGCGCGAGGTACTGGGGGTCGTCCCCGCTCGCCGTGAGCACGAAGGCGAGTCGAGGACGGTCCTTGCCGGAGAGGCGCAACGCGGCGGCCACGAGTCCAGCCGGCTCGAGCACACCCCACCTCGGTGTCGGGCGGAAGCCGCCGCTGGTGGCGAGGATCCGCGGCTTTGGTGGGGTCATGGGCCACGAACCTACCCGGCGGGACGGGCGGAGGCGCCTGGCCTGTGGACGGCGGTCCGCACCGGCCGGGGGGCCTGTGGACAGCGCCAGCGGGACGTCGCCTGAGTAGCCCAGAGTGATCCGGTGCGAAACCTTCCGAAGCGATCCTCGTCCGCACCGGGACCCCGTGCCCCGGCTCTGCCCGGGCTGACGCTGTGCCGGCCGTTGACGGACGGGCGACCTGGCCCGCCCTGGCGGGCCAAGGACCTGCGGACCGGATACGACGTGGTGGTCCGACCCGTGCCGCCGGGTGTCGAACCCGGCGAGCTGGCGACCCGGCTGGCCGCCGTGCCCGAGCACCCGCACCTGCTGCGGCCGACACTGGTCGCCGACGCTCCCGACGGCCCCGTGCTGGTCACCCGGTTCGCGGCGAAGGGCAGCCTCGCCGACCTGCTCGCACGGCGGGGAGCGCTCGGAGCTGCCGAGTGCTCGTCGCTGGGGAAGGCTGTCGGGCGCGCGCTCGCCGCGCTGCATGCTGCGGGCGTCGTCCACGGCGCGGTCGACGCCTCAGCGGTGCTCGTCGACGCCGATGCCCGGCCGTTCCTGGACGTCACGCCCATGCTGGCCGTTCCGGTTCGCGGCACGGATGCCCCGGATGCCCAGCAGGTCCACCCGGGATCCGCGGACGTGGCCGCGCTCGCCGGGTTGCTCCGTGACTCGTCGCAGCATCCCCTTCCGGTGGCGACGGCCGAGCTGCTCGACGCCGCGGCGGCCCCCGGCGCGGACCTGCCNGCGAGCGAGCTGGTCGGCCGGCTCGTCGCCACCGTCCCACCCGAGCCGCTGCGGCTCGTCGTGCCTGGTGCTGCCGTCGCCGAGCCAGCCTCGCGGCGGCGCTCGTTGCCGAACCTTCGGGTCCCGTCGCGGCCGCGGCTCCGGGCGCGCCGTTCGGTCCTCGGCCCCGTCCGTCGCATGGTCGGCGTCGCCGCGTGCATCGTCGGTGCGCTGTCGCTGGCCGTCTGGGCGGGTACGGCGTGGGCCCGCTACGCCGACGGCGACGGTCGGGGCGCAGGGCAGGCGGTGCTCGAGACGGCGCACCCGCCGCCAGTGAGCGAGGCTCCCGTCACGCCCGCTCCGGCCGGCGCCTCCGCCACTCTCGCAGCGGGCCCGCTGGCCGGCCGGGCGCCGGACCTGCCCGTCGACTGGACTCGCGTCCTCGCCGACCTCGACAGCCGCCGGGAGGAGGCGTTCAGCAGCGGTGACCCCGATGCGCTCACCGATGTAGACGCGCCCGGTTCGGCCGTCCTCGCGAGCGACGTCGCCGCGCTTCGCCAGCTCGCCGCGGCAGGTGTCGACGCGGCCGGGTTCCGAGAGGTGATCCGGTCGGTCCGACCGCTGGCGGTGACGTCACGCCGGGTCGTCCTGGCCGTCGTCGACGTACGGCCGGGATACACCCTCGTCCGAGTGACCGACGGGGGAACCGTCGAGAGCCGACCCGCTCGGGCGGCGAAGTCCTGGGAGGTCGAGCTCGTGCGCGGACCGGCCGGCTGGCAGATCCGCAGCGTCAGGGCGTCGTGAGCGGTCGAGCCGTCCGGCTGGGGCGCAGCGAGGCGGTGGCCCGGTGCGCGATGCGGACCAGCTCGCGGATGTGCGGGTGCGGGTCGTGCGACGGCCACGCGAGCAGCAGCGGGACCAGAGGTGCCCCGCGCAGCGGGATGTACCGGACGTCAGGGTGCGGCTGGAGGGTCGCTGTCGACGCCGGCGTCACGCCGATCCCGGTGCCTGCGGCGATCGTGATCAGCCACCCGTCCGTGCTGGTCGAGTCCGCGACGACACGGGGGCGGGCACCTTCGGGCCAGAGGTCCGGGGTCGTCGTGCCCGCGCGAGAGTTGACGACCAGCGGCTCGTCGGCCAGCTCGGCCAACGTCAGCTCCTCGGCGTCGGCGAGGCGGTGGCCGGCGGGGACGGCGGCGACCCGCTGCTCCTCGTCGATCAGGCTCGTCCGCAGGGTCATGTCGATGACCGGGCCACGGATCAGAGCGATGTCCACCTCGCCGTGGGCCAGCCCGCCGGTCCGCTCGTCGCTCCTTCGCAGCTGCAGCGGCCAGTCCGGGTGCGCCGCGTTCCAGGCGCGGACGATCGTGACTGTGTGGGCGCTCGAGGCCCACGTGTGGCCCAGTCGCATCGGAGGTACCCCGGAGACGACGGAGGCCAGCGCCTGGTCGAACGTACGGATCGCCTCGGCGGCGGCCGGCTGGAACCGCCGGCCGGCTTCGGTCAGCGAGAGGTGGTGCGTGGAGCGGTCGACGAGGTGGACCCCGAGCCGTTGCTCGAGCTGCCCGAGCGTGCGTGAGAGTGCCGGCTGCGACACGCTCAGCCGGGCTGCTGCCCGCGTGACGTTGCCCTCCTCGGCGATCGCGAGGAAGGACCGCAGGTGCCGTGCCTCGATGGTCATACGCGCGGAGCATAACCCCATCGCAGACGGCATTTCACTCGGGCGAGCGGTCCGGAGACGATGGACGCATGACGGTCGAGACCGACGGCACGCCGGCATCCGCCCCCGCGGCGGAGCCTGGCGCCCGCGCCGGCGCGAGTCGGTCCGGTGTGCTCATGGTCACCGGCGCGGTCATGTCCGTCCAGCTGGGTGCGGCCATCGCCAAGCTGATCTTCGACCGGGTGGGCCCGTCCGGGGTCGTCCTCCTGCGCCTGGTGATCGCCTCGATCGTGCTGCTGCTGGTGACCCGGCCGCAGCTGAGGGGCCGTTCCCGCCGCGACTGGACGGTGATCGTCGCGTTCGGCACGATCCTCGCCACGATGAACCTGTGCTTCTACCAGGCCGTTGACCGCCTGCCGCTCGGGATGGCGGTGACGATCGAGCTGCTCGGCCCGCTCGGGCTCGCCGTCGGCCTGTCTCGACGGGTGCCCGAGCTGGCGTGGGCCGGGTTGGCTGTCGTGGGGGTCGTCCTCCTCGGCGGCGGTAGCCAGCGGCTGGACGGGGTCGGGGTGCTCTTCGCCCTGGCGGCAGCACTGTGCTGGGCCGCCTACATCCTGCTCAGCGCGGAGACCGGGCGCCGTTTCGCACGGGTCGACGGGCTCAGCCTCGCGATGGCGGTCGGCGCGTTGGTCGCGCTGCCGTTCGGGATCGCGTCCGGTGGCCGCGAGCTGCTCACGCCCACCGTGCTGCTCGTCGGTGCGGCCGTCGCGATCCTGTCCTCGACGGTCAACTACTCGCTGGAGCTGGCGGCCCTGCGCCGCCTGCCCGCTCGGGCGTTCGGCGTGCTCATGAGCCTCAGCCCAGTGGCTGCGACGCTGGCCGGCTTCGTCGTGCTCGGGCAGCGGCTGAGCCTTCTGCAGCTGCTGGCGGTGGCCTGCGTGATCGCCGCCAGCGCGGGAACCGTCCTCGGCTCGGGGCGTACGCCGGCCTGATCAGTGTCCGCTCGGCGCGGATCAGCTCCCCGGTACTGCTACAGCTGGCACGCAATCGCCTGCCGAATCGGACGACACGGGGGGACGATATTGCACTAATGGGTATGAATCGGACATTCGCTGGCACGATCACGTGTCACGTGTGCTCACCATGGCGTCCGCGTACGGCCGGGCCGGGCTAGGCCAGCGTCGCCGCAGCCGTGCGGATGTCGGCATGGCGGAACTCGAACCCGGCCGCCTGCAGGACGCGGGGGAGCACCCGNGCCGAGCCGAGGACCTCGCTGGAGAACTCGCCGAGCACGGCCTTCAGCGCGAAGGCGGGGACAGGCAGCACCGTGGGGCGATGCAGCGCGGAGCCCATGGCTGCCGTGACCTCGGCGTTCGTGGCCGGCGTCGGCGCGGTCAGGTTGACCGGGCCGGAGACGTCCGCGGTCAGCAGGAAGGTGAGGGCCCTGACCTCGTCGTCGAGGGTAATGAAGCTCCAGTACTGGTGACCGCCGCCCAGCCGGCCACCGACGCCGAGGCGGAACAACGGGAGCATCCGGGCCCAGGCTCCGCCGCCACGAGCCATGACCAGTCCGCTGCGCGGGTGAACGACCCGGATCCCCGCAGCTCGAGCCGCCTCGGCTGCGCCCTCCCACGCCTCGACGACCCCGGCGAGGAAACCCTCGCCACGAGACGCCGACTCGTCGACGAGGCGGTCGCCGGTGTCGCCGTAGTAGCCGATCGCTGACGCGGACAGCAGCACCGCCGGCTTCGGATCGAGGGCCGCGACGGCGTGCGCGATCGTGCTCGTCCCGTCGACCCGGCTGTCGAGGATCTCCCGCTTGTAGGCCTCGGTCCACCGGTGGTCGCCCACGCCCGCCCCGGCCAGATGCACCACCGCATCCGTCCCGGCCAGCCGTTCGGCGTCGACCGTTCCGCGGGAGGGGTCCCACGTCACCTCGTCGGGCGCGTCGGCGGTTCGTCGTACGAGACGCAGGACGTCGTGGCCCTCGGATCGGAGGGCGGGCACGAGGGCGCTGCCGATGAGCCCGGATGCCCCGGTGACGGCGATCTTCATGGGTCCATGGTGACCCGTCGCGGGGAGTACGGCGACCCGGGGCCGGCGACGGCAGCGCCGACCGGGCCGGCGGAGCCCCTACAGCCCGAGGTCGCTCTCGAACGCNCCTTCCTCGAGCCGGTGCTTGATCGCGACCAGGAAGCGGGCCGCCTCGGCTCCGTCGACCAGGCGGTGGTCGTAGGTGAGTGCGAAGAAGACCATGGAGCGGATCGCGATGCCGTCCGACCCGGTGGTGGCGTCGGTGACGACCACCGGCCGCTTCACCACTGCCCCCGTACCGAGGATCGCGACCTGCGGCTGGTTGATGATCGGCGTGTCGAACAACGCACCCCGGCTGCCGGTATTGGTGAGCGTGAAGGTGCCTCCGGACAGCTCGTCCGGGGTGATCTTGTTGCCTCTGGTGCGCTCGGCCAGGTCGGTGATCTTGCGCGAGAGGCCACCCAGCGAGAGGTCGCCCGCGTCGCGGATGACGGGGACCAGAAGCCCGCGCTCGGTGTCGACGGCGATGCCCAGGTGCTCGGCCGCGTGGTAGGTGACCGTGCCCGCGTCGGTGTCAATCGACGCGTTGACGCTCGGGTAGCCCCGCAACGCCTCGACGGTGGCCTTGGCGAAGAACGGCAGGAAGGACAGCTTGACGCCCTCGCGGGCCTCGAAGCCGGCCTTGGCCCGCTGCCGCAGGGCGGCGACCCGCGTGACGTCCACCTCGACGACCGACGTGAGCTGGGCCGACACGTGCAGCGACTCGACCATCCGCTGGGCGATGACGCGGCGCAGCCTGGACATGGGTTCGGTACGACCGCGAAGCGCGGCCGCGGCCGGTGTGGCAGCGGTGGCCGCTGCCGCGGTCGGAGCCGCTGAGGCTGCCGCCGGCGTCGGTGCCGCTGCAGCGGCTGCACGCGCGGCTGCCTCTTCCGCGCGCTTGCGATCGGCGGCCTCGAGGACGTCCTGCTTGCGTACCCGACCGCCGACGCCGGTGCCGGTCAGCGACGCGAGGTCGATGCCGTGCTCGGCGGCCAGCTTGCGCACGAGTGGAGTCACGTACGTCTCGTCCCCGGCGGCCGCTGCCGGCGGCGCCACCCCAGCAGCGGGGGCAGGCGACGCTGCGGGAGCTGGAGCGGCCGGGGCGGCTGCCGCTGGGGCCGCGGGGGCCGGGGGAGCTGCCGCTGCCGCGGGGGGTGCTGCCGATGGCGCTGCAGCTGGGGCGGGCGCGGACCCGGCGCTGCCGATGACGCCCAGCTCCGCCCCCACGGGGACGGTCGCATCCTCGGCGGCGGCGATCGAGAGGAGTACACCGGCGACCGGGCTCGGGATCTCCGTGTCGACCTTGTCGGTCGAGACCTCGACCAGGGGCTCGTCGGCGGCAACCGTGTCACCCACCTGCTTGAGCCAGCGGGTGACCGTACCTTCGGTGACGCTCTCACCGAGGGCCGGCAGGGTGACCGACGTCGTCTGGCCGGACGGGGCCGGCGAGCTCGCCGGGGCGGCCACCGCTGGCGTGGTCACCGTCGCGGGCGCAGGTGTCGGTTCCGGCGCTGTCTCAGGTTCCGGGTCCGCGACAGCGGCTGGCGCCTCGGCGGCTGGCGCCTCGACGGGCGGCGCCTCGACCGCTGGCGCCTCGACCGGCGGCGCGCTCGGGGGAGCCGCGTCGGCGGACTCGCCGATCACCGCGAGCTCACCGCCGACCGGGACGACGGCGTCCTCGTGCGCGACGATCTTGACGAGCACGCCCGCCGAGGGGGCCGGGATCTCGGTGTCGACCTTGTCCGTCGACACCTCCACCAGTGGTTCGTCGGCCGCGACGGTGTCGCCCTCCTGCTTGAGCCAGCGGGTGACCGTACCCTCGGTCACGCTCTCGCCAAGTGCCGGCATGGTGACGGAGACCGTCATGCGTCTCGACTCCTCATTCTCGGTGCTGCTGGGAATGCACGGGACTGCGGGCGGCCTGCGGGGGCCTCGTTTCGGAACGGTCGTTCGAGGTCAGCCGTGTGCGTGCAGCGGCTTCCCGGCCAGTGCGAGGTGGGCCTCGCCGATCGCCTCGGACTGGGTCGGGTGCGGGTGGATCAGGGCGGCGACGTCGTCGGCGTACGCCTCCCAGTTGTAGATCAGCTGGGCCTCGGCGAGCAGCTCGCCGACCCGCGCGCCGACCATGTGGACGCCGACGACCGGGCCGTCGGCGAGCGCCACCAGCTTGACGGCGCCGGCCGTCTTCAGGATCTGCGACTTGCCGTTGCCCCCGAGGTCGTAGGTGACGACCTTGACCTTGTCGTCGCCGTACCGCTCCTTGGCCTGCGCCTCGGTGATGCCGACCGATGCCACCTCCGGCTCGCAGTAGGCGATGCGGGGGACGCCGTCGTAGTCGATCGGGTGGGGGCTCAGGCCGCCGATGTGCTCGGCGACGAGGATGCCCTCCTGGAACCCGACGTGCGCGAGCTGCAGGGTGGGGATGAGGTCGCCGACGGCATAGACGCCGGGCACCCCGGTGCGGCAGAACTCGTCGACCTGGACGAAGCCGCGGTCGACGACGACGCCGGCCTCCTCGAAGCCGAGCCCGGCCGACACCGGTCCGCGCCCGACGGCGACCAGCAGCAGGTCGGCGTCGAAGGTCTTGCCGTTCTCGAGCGAGACGCGCACGCCGGCCGCGGTGTGCTCGACCCCGCTGAACCGGGACCCGAGCTCGAAGGCGATGCCGCGCTTGCGGAACGCCCGCTCGAGCAGCTTGGAGTTGGCTTCGTCCTCGAGCGGTACGAGGTGGGGCAGCGCCTCGACGATCGTCACCTCGGCGCCGAACGACTTCCACACGCTGGCGAACTCGACGCCGATGACACCGCCACCGAGGATCACTGCGGAGCGCGGTACGTAGTCGAGGCGCAGGGCGTGGTCGCTGGTCATGACGCGGCCGCCGTCGATCTCGAGGCCGGGGAGGGACCGCGCGTACGACCCGGTCGCCAGGACCACGTTGCGGCCGGTGTAGGTCGCGTCGCCGACGCTCACCGTGGTCGGCGACGAGAGCCGGCCCTCGCCCTCGACGTACGTGATGCCGCGGCTCTTGATCAGGCCCTGCAGGCCCTTGTAGAGCCGCCCGGTGACCTGGTCCTTGTAGCTGTTGACGCCCTTCATGTCGATGCCGTCGAGGGTGGCCTTGATGCCGAACTGCTCGCTCTCTCGGGCGGAGTCGGCGACCTCCGCGGCGTGCAGCAGCGCCTTGGTCGGGATGCAGCCGTAGTGCAGACACGTGCCGCCGACCTTGTCCTTCTCGATCAGCGCGACGGACAGGCCGAGCTCGGCGGCGCGGAGCGCACACGCGTAGCCCCCGCTGCCCCCGCCGAGGATCACGAGGTCGTAGGTGGTGTCGGCGTTGTCCGCCACGGCTTCTCCTCAGGGGCTCTCGGGCACTGCTGCTTGCCCGCCCATCCTTCCACCTCTGCGTGGTGGGGGAGCAACCGCCCGTGCACGGCCCCGCACCGGCTACCGTGGGCTCATCCGATCATCGGACGTACCGATCGTCGGACGGACAGAATCGGGCGAGCATCGGCAAGGAGGAACGGTGGGGGTGTTCGCACGGCTCCGCCGTCCCGGGCGTAGCGGCAAGGCCGGTGTCCCTAGAGTCGCCGTGTCCGACGATCGCAAGCACCTGGAGGAGTTCGTCCGCACGCATGTCGGCGTCGAGGCGTTCGTCGAGCCTCGTACGACGGTGACGGAGACGACCGTGGTCCTCGTGGCCACCTCGGGCGAGTGGACCCGTCGCCGGGTCCCGTCGCCGAAGGTCTGCCACGAGTGGGCCAACGCGCTCGGGATCCCGTCCTACGACGCGGCGGTGGTCGGCTACCCGCAGCGGATGCGCGACTGGACGTCCAAGAAGGCCGCCGAGCAGAAGCGCCGAGACGCCGAGCGCTAGCTGCTGTTCGACACCGCTTCACCCGGCGTATGGGTGCTCGTCCAGGCCGCCGGCCCGCCCTAGCCGCCGTCCCGCCCCCACTCGACGGGTGAAGCGCCCCAGCTGGGCCGGACACCCGAGAAGGGGCGGCTGCGCGACTACTTGATCTTGTCTGCAAGATCAAGTACGGTCCACAGCAATGGGGCATGATTGATCCAAGGCTGAGGAGTCCGATGAAACCGGCTCGTGGGCTGGTGGCGGCGGGCGTGGCTGTAGCGATCCTCGCTGGGTGCTCTACCGGCTCAGAAGTCCGCACGGACGGACCCTTGGTCGGGGCCGAAGGCGGCACCAGGGTGTGCGTGCCCTCCGATCCGTCGGTCGCCGTGACCTTCGGATCCACACTTCTGTACAACAACGGGTCGCAGCGGCTGACCATCGACGGAATGCGGCTGCTCGACGCGAGGAACGTGACCCTTGTCGGCGGGTACCTCGTGCCGGTCGAGGGCACGAACCTCCTCGGCGACGGAGCACCCTTCCCGCCATCCCGCCCTTACGTCGCCATCGCCGGTCTGGCCTGGGACCGGCGGACGACCCTAGCCGGGGCATCGCTGTCGCCCGGCGGGGAGTTCGCCAAGGCGGGCTCGGCCGCACCGATGAACCTCGTGATCGGACTCGTCTCGCGCACCCCGGCCGGTGGTGCTGCCAAGGGCGTCCAGCTGAGCTACCACGTCGGCGGCCAGAAGTACCTGGCGACATCGACGATGGGCATGGCCATCCGGCTCCGGCCGGACACCTGCTCAGATGGCGGCCACTGAGCAGGTGTCAGCTGCCGAGGGGGCCGGCGGCGAGGGCTTCGGCGAGGAGCACGAGGGTACGAGTCGCCATGCCCGTTCCGCCCTTGGGGGTGTACCCGTACGGAGCGCCGCCGTTGAACGCCGGGCCGGCCATGTCGATGTGCGCCCACGGCAGGCCGTCGGCGACGAAGTCCTTGAGGAACAGCCCGCCGGAGAGCATGCCGCCGAGGCGGGCGTTGTCGGCGTTGGCGATGTCGGCGACGGGGGAGTCGAGGCCTTTGCGCAGCTCCTCCGGCAAGGGCATCTGCCACATCGACTCGCCGGCCAGCTGCGACGCCTCGTAGACCTGTGTGCGGAGGGCGTCGTCGTTGGCCATGATCCCCGCGGTGCGCGACCCGAGCGCGACCAGCTGGGCACCGGTCAGCGTCGCCACGTCGACGAGGACGTCAGGAGCGTCCTCAGCCGCGGCGACGAGCGCATCGGCGAGGACGAGCCGCCCCTCGGCGTCGGTGTTGAGGACCTCGACGGTCCGGCCGCCGTACATCGTGAGGACGTCGGACGGCCGCTGCGCGCTGCCGGACGGCATGTTCTCGGCGAGCGGCGCCCAGCCGGTGACGTTGACGACCGGCTTGAGCCGTCCGATCGCGGTCATCGCGCCGAGGACTGCGGCCGCCCCGGCCATGTCGGACTTCATGGCCTCCATGCCGGGCGCGGGCTTGATCGAGATGCCCCCGGTGTCGAAGGTGATGCCCTTGCCGACGATCGCCAGGTGCCTCGTGGCGCGCGGGTGGCGGTACTCGATGCGCACCAGTCGCGGCGGGCTGGCCGAACCCTGGCCCACCCCCAAGATGCCGCCGTACCGACCGCGCTTGAGCGCCTTCTCGTCGAGCACGGTGACAGCGAGCCCGGCGCGGCCAGCTTCACGAGCGGCGACGGCGGCGAACTCGCTCGGCGTGAGCACGTTGGGCGGGGTGTTGACGAGGTCGCGCGCGAGGCAGGTGGCGTCGGCGACGGCCTTGGCCCGCGCGACGGCGGCACGGGCGGCCCGCGCCTCGGTGCCGCCGGCCAGGTCGGAGACGACCACCAGCGTGCGGACGCTCTCCCGCTTGGGGTCGGCCGACCGCGCACGGAACCGGGTGAACTCGTAGGCGCCGAGGAGGGCTCCGGTGGCCACGGCCTCGACCTCGGTCGGGGTGGCTGCGGGCAGGGCGAGCGCGACCCGGCTGCGGCCGGCGAGCGAACGGGTCGCCGCCCCCGCCGCCCGGCGCAGCGTCTCGGCGCCGTACCTGCGGTGCTGGTCGCCGAGCCCGGTGAGGACGACGAGGTCGGCGACGACACCCGCCGGGGAGGGGACCTTCACGACCTCGTCGGGGGCACCAGTCACGCCGAGCGCGGCGAAGGCGCCCGTCACCGCACGGAGGGCCTTGACCGCGTCGGAGCCACCGACGAGCACCGGACCCCGAGGGCCCTTGGCGACAGCGACGACGAGCGCGTCACCCTTCGTGGTCGATGCCGGACCGGTGCTCAGGCTGATGGCTGTCAACTCGCGAGCTCCTCGTCGTCGTGCGTCCGCTCGGGTCAGCGGCGGCGGTCTCCCCACGACCCTAGTAGCGTCCTCGCCGTGACCGAGACACCGGCGCCCGACGCCGCCCCGCTGCTGCGCTCGCCCCTGCACGACCGGCACGTCGCCCTGGGCGCGAAGCTCGCCGACTTCGGCGGGTGGCAGATGCCGATCGAGTACCCGGGCGGAGGGGTCCTCAAGGAGCACGCCGCGGTACGCGAGGGCGTGGGGGTGTTCGACGTGTCCCACCTGGGGAAGGCGGTCGTCCGCGGCCCCGGGGCCGCGGCCTACGTCGACGCGACGCTCACGAACGACCTCGGCCGGATCGCCCCCGGCCAGGCTCAGTACACGATGTGCTGCGACGAGGGCGGGGGCGTCGTCGACGACCTCATCGCCTACCTGCGCGGGCCGGACGAGGTCTTCCTCGTACCCAACGCGGCGAACACCGCCGAGGTCGTCCGGCGCCTGGCCGCGGCCGCACCGCCCGGGGTCGTGGTCGAGAACCTGCACCGGCAGTACGGCGTCCTCGCGGTCCAGGGGCCCGGCTCGGTCGAGCTGATGAATGCGCTGGGGCTGCCCGCGTCGCACGGGTACATGTCGTTCGTCGACGCCGACCTCGCCGGGGTGCCGCTGGTCGTGTGCCGTACCGGGTACACCGGTGAGCTGGGCTTCGAGCTGCTCCCACCCTGGGACAGCACCGGTCCGGTCTGGGACGCGCTGCTCGCGGCCGGAGCAGGCCTCGGCGTACGACCGTGCGGGCTCGGCGCCCGGGACACCTTGCGTACCGAGATGGGCTACCCGCTGCACGGCCAGGACCTCTCGCTGGACATCAGCCCGGTCCAGGCGCGGGCCGGCTGGGCGGTCGGCTGGGACAAGCCGGCCTTCTGGGGGCGCGAGGCGCTGCAGGCCGAGCGTGCGGCCGGCGTCTCGCGCCTGCTGTGGGGGCTCGAGTCGCTGGACCGGGGGATCCCCAGGTCGCACATGACCGCGCTCGGTCCCGACGGAGTGGGCGGCCTGCACGCGGTGGGCGAGGTCACGAGCGGGACGTTCTCCCCGACCCTGCGGAAGGGCATCGGGCTCGCCCTCCTGGACCGTTCCGTGGTCCAGGGCGACACGGTGTCCGTCGACGTGCGCGGACGGCTGTCGAAGATGCGCATCGTCCGGCCGCCCTTCGTACCCGACCACGCACGGGACTCCGTCGGCTGAGTCTGGCTGGCCGTCAGAGGACAGCGAAGCTGAGCAGAGCGACCGTCGTGGCGCACTCGACGAGGGCGCCGAGCACGTCGCCGGTCACCCCGCCGAACCGCGCGACGCAGCGTTGCAGGAGCAGCAGCGAGCCGGCGACCCCGGCCACCACGGCCGCCGCCGAGCGCAGGGCGAGGGAGATGCCCCGGTCGTCGTCGAGCCCGCTGATCGCGGCGGCCAGCAGGGCACCGAGAGCGGTGACCACGAACGGGGTCCGCACCCGCAGGGTCCCGGCGACGGCGGCGCCAAGACCGGTGAACCTGGCCGCCGGGACGTGCCTGGTGCACCCCCACGTCAGCGCGATGCGACCGGTCAACCCAGCGACGACCAGGCAGAGCCAGCCGTTGCCGCGTCCGACCGACTCGGCGACCGCGAAGACCTGGACGGCGAGGACGAGCAGCAGCGTCACGACGCCGACCGGTCCGACGTCGCCGCGTCGCATGATCTCGAGGGCCGCCGGTGCGGGACGGCCCGACGCGAGAGCGTCAGCGGTGTCCGCGAGGCCGTCGAGGTGCAGGCCGCGGGTCAGCACCGCGAGCGTCGCGATCGCGAGTGCGGACGCGAGGAAGACTCCGGCGACCGAGTGGTGGCTGGCGGCGCGGGTGCCTTCGAGCACGAGGCCGGCGGCCGCGCCGAGGACCAGGCCGACGGGTGCCGCCCACAGCATCGCCCGGCCGGCGACCGCGCGGTCGACCCTGGTCGGTGGACACACTCGGACGATGGTCAGCGTTCCGACCGCCAGCCGGAGCCCGTCGGCGGGCCCGGCTCGCCTCACGTGGCGTCGCCGCGGTCCGAGACCTGGGCCTCGTCGAACGTCGCCATCTCGGCGAGCGTCGCGCCCGCGGCGCGCAGGATCGGCAGGGCCAGCAGGGCGCCGGTGCCCTCGCCGAGGCGCAGGCCGTAGTCGACGAGGGGGTCCAGCTGCAGCCTGGCGAGTGCGAGGCGGTGCGACGGCTCGGTCGACCGGTGCCCGGCGAGCCACCAGTCCTTCGAGCGGTAGCCGATCCGGTGCGCCACCAGGGCCGCCGCCCCCGACACGACGCCGTCGAGGAGCACCGGCGTACGTCGTACCGCCGCCTGGAGGAGGAAACCCGACATCGCCGCGATGTCCGCGCCGCCGACCTCGGCCAGCAGCTCGATCATGTCGCCGCGCCGGGCGCGGCCCCGGCGCGCCGCATCACGCACGGCTGCGCACTTGACCATCCACGCGCGGTCGTCGATCCCCGTACCGCGCCCGATCACGGTGGCGACCTCGGCGTCGGCGAGCAGGGCGACCAGGGTGGCTGCCGGTGTCGTGCTGCCGATGCCCATGTCACCGGGGATCAGGAGATCGGCCCCGGAGTCGACCTCCTCGTCCGCGACCGCGACGCCGGCCAGGAACGCCTGCTCCGCTTCGGCGACGGTGAGCGCCGGCTCGCGCGCGATGTCACCCGATCCGCGCCTGACCTTGTGCGACGTGACGTCGGCCGGCAGGTCCGAGAGGTCGGCGTCGACGGCGATGTCGAGCACACGTACGGAGGCGCCGGCGACGCGGGCGAGCACGTTGACGGCGGCGCCTCCGGCCACGAAGTTCCGGACCATCTGGGCCGTGACCTCCGGCGGGTACGCCGACACCCCGGACTTCGCCACGCCGTGGTCACCGGCGAAGATCACGACCCGCGCGCGGTCGATCGGGCGGGTCGGGCAGGTCCCCTGGACGCCGGCCAGCCAGATCGAGAGCTCCTCCAGGCGGCCCAGGGCGCCGGCTGGCTTGGTGAGCCGCCCCTGCCGGGCTCGTGCGGCGGTACGTGCGTCGTCGTCCGGCAGCGCTACCAGCTCGCCGAGCGCATACAGGTCGAGGGTCACCGTGCTCCTTCTGCTCGCGGTTCGCGCCGTTCGTGGGTGGGGCTGGCGGGTTGCTTGAGGACCAGCGGCTGACCGGCGACCAGCAGCAGCACACAGTCGGACTCGGTGGCGAGCCGGGCATTCAGGCGGCCGAGCTCGTCGCGGAACCAGCGGCCGGATGCCGTCGCCGGGACGACCCCGGAACCCACCTCGTTGCTGACCGCCACGACGAGCCCGCGGGTCGCCCGCCACGCGGCGGCCAGCTCGTCGCAGCAAGCGCTGACCTTGTCGAACGCGCTCGCGTCGTCGCCGGCCCAGACGCCGGCCTCCTCCGCGACGGTGCTGAGCCACAGGGTGACGCAGTCGATCAGCAACCGCTCGCCGGGCTCGGCGCCGCGCAGCAGCGGGACGAGGTCGGTCGTCTCGACCGTCCGCCAGCCTGCGGGCCGCCGTGCGCGGTGCGCCTCGACCCGGCGCTGCCACTCGGTGTCGTCGGCCCGGTGGCCGGACGTCGCGACGTAGGTCACGTCCGGGTCGGCCGCGAGCAACGCCTCCGCCCATGCCGACTTCCCCGAGCGCGCGCCGCCGAGCACGAGCGTGCGCCCGGCCTGGCGGCCCGGATCCGGACCCGGCGTGGCCGCGTCCGCCGTCGTGCGCAGCCGCGTCCCGTCGGGGACGGCGCGGGCGCCCCAGGGAGCCAGTCGCGTGAGCAGCCGATCGGTCGGCGGGTTCTGGTGGCCCAGGTGCACGGCCACGACGTCGGTCCCGGCGACGACCGCACCCCTGGACCTGAGGCCGGCGAGGACCGCCGGGAACGTCGACAGGTCCAGGTGGTCGGTGCCGTGGTCGAGCCGGTCGCCGAACGTCTCCTCGAGGAGCACGACGTCGTATTCACGACCCTCCACCGCCTCGTACGTCTCGGCCCCGAGCGGCCCGGTGTCGGTGGCCCACAGCACCCGGGTGCCGTCGGGCCCGGCCACGTCGTACAGCACGCCGGGACCGGTCATCGAGTCGCCGTGGGTCGCCGCGAGCACCCGTACCTCGTAGCCGTCGAGATCGATGCGGTCTCCGGCCGCGACGGGTACCCAGCGCACCGGGTCGTCCGGCCCGACCCAGTCGCGGAACACCTCCAGCGTCTCGGGCGGCCCGACCAGGTCGAGCGGCTCCGTCCGCCCGGCCCACGAACGGAACAGCANGGCGGCCGGGCCGGCGTGGTCGGGGTGCGAGTGCGTGACCAGCAGGTGCCGTACGCCGGCGAGGCTAGCGCCCGAGCGGAGCGCTGCGCGCGGCGCCTCGGGGCCGCAGTCCAGCAGCAGCCGCCCGTCGACGAGCGCCGACGTCTGGCCGCGGACGTCGCCGGACGCCAGTGCGCTGGAACAGCTGCTGCAGGTGCAGAACGGGTTGGGCCAGCCGTCCGCCGCGCCCGTCCCGAGCAGCAGGATCTCCATCAGGTCAGGTTAGGGTGCGGCGATGGGATGGAACTGGCGCTACGCGGGCAGCGACGGGTCGACCCTCGCGTCCGGCGACCTGCCGTCACCGTCGTTCCCGACGCAGGCCGATGCCGAGTCGTGGATCGGCGAGACGTGGCAGGAGCTGTTCGCCGGCGGCGTCGACGCGGTGTTCCTGCTCGACGACGATGCCGTGGTCTACGGACCGATGAGCCTTCGCCCGGCGCAGTAGCGCGCCCGGTCACGCCCGCGGGCGCGGGCTCTCGGTGAGGGCCGGGTCGGTCTGCACGACACCTTCGAGCGCCTTGTCGATCGCCGTCATCAGGTCGGCCCCGAGGCGTACCCCGGCTGCCTTGACGTTCTCGGCGACCTGCTCCGGACGGGAGGCCCCGAGGATCGCCGCGGCGACGTTGTCGTTCTGCAGGACCCACGCCACCGCCAGCTGGGCCATCGTGAGGCCTGCCTCGGCGGCCAGCGGCGCGAGCAGCTGCACGCGCTCGAGCACGTCGTCCTCGAGCCACTCGCTGATGAAGTCGGCGCCGGACTTGTCGTCGGTCGCGCGGGACCCGGCCGGCACCGGCTGGCCCGGCAGGTACTTCCCGGTCAGCACACCCTGGGCGACCGGCGACCAGACGATCTGCGACAGCCCCTCGTCGATGCAGGCGGGCACCACCTCGGCCTCGATGACCCGCCAGAGCATCGAGTACTGCGGCTGGCTGGACACCAACGGGATCTTCAGCTCGCGGGCCAGCGCGGCACCCGCCCGGATCTGTTCGGCAGTCCACTCCGACACCCCGATGTACAGCGCCTTGCCGGAGCGTACGACGTCGGCGAAGGCGATCATCGTCTCCTCGAGCGGCGTCTCGTAGTCGTACCGGTGGGCCTGGTAGAGGTCGACGTAGTCGGTCCGGAGCCGCCCCAACGAGAGGTCGATCGACTCCAGGATGTGCTTGCGGGAGAGGCCACGGTCGTTGCGGCCGGGGCCGACCGGCCAGTAGACCTTGGTGAAGATCTCGAGGCCGCCGCGCCGCTCCCCGGCCAGGGCGTTGCCCATGACCGTCTCGGCGCGCCCCGAGGCGTAGACGTCGGCGGTGTCGAACGTCGTGATGCCTGCGTCGAGCGCGGCATGGACGCAGGCCTCGGCCTGCTGGTCCTCGACCTGCGACCCGTGGGTGATCCAGTTGCCGTAGGCGATCTCGCTGATCTTCAGACCGCTGCGGCCGAGGTTCCGAAATTCCATGCGACAACCCTATGCCGGGCTAGGAGGTGCCCTTGCCCAGAGTCACCTTGGGCTTGGGCAGGCGCATCCGGCGCAGCTGCATGGAGCGCATCGCGCCGTACAGGCCCAGCCCCTTGGTCGCCTCGCCGGGGAACTTGGCCTCGGCCGCGCGCCGGAGCCGTACCGACATGGTCGTCGTGGTCACGATCAGCGCGATCATGAACAGGTAGAAGGCGATGATCGCGTAGCCCTTGACCGTCTTGCTGGGCAGGAAGCTCACGAACAAGAAGACCAGGATCAACGGCAGCATGAACTCGCCGAGGGAGCGCCGGGAGTCGACGTAGTCGCGGGCGAAGCCGCGCACCGGACCCTTGTCGCGAGCCGGCAGGTAGCGCTCGTCACCGCTCGCAAGGCTGGCCCGCGCCTTGGTGCGGTCGACGCGGGACTGCTCCCGGGTGGCGCGGGCGGCCGCGCGGCGGTCCAGCTGCGGCTTGGTGCGCTCCTTGCGGGCGGCCTCGGCCTCCTTGCGGCTCGGCGTCGGACGGCCCTTGCCGGCTGCCGCCAGCGCAGCCTGCTCGGCGGCGGCCGCATCGGCTGCGTCGGTGCTGGATCGGCGTCTGAACACGCGGGCAGCGTATCCGGTCTCCGGTCGAGGCGACTGCGGCACCGGCGACGAAGGCCTAGGCTGGCCAGGAGGGTTGGTCCGGGTCCCAGGAGGGTGCGCCCCATGGCGGGTTTGTTCAAGAGGATGACGTCGATCTTCAAGGCGAAGGCGAGCTCGGCGCTCGACAAGGCCGAGGATCCGCGGCAGACCCTCGACTACAGCTACGAGAAGCAGCTCGAGCTCCTGCAGAAGGTGCGCAGGGGAGTCGCCGACGTCGCGACCTCGCGCAAGCGGCTCGAGATGCAGATGCAGAGCATCCAGGCGCAGGCCGACAAGCTCGAGGCGCAGGGCAAGCAGGCGCTCGCCGCCGGCCGCGAGGACCTCGCGCGCGAGGCGCTCACCCGCCGCGCCGCCGCGCTGCAGCAGCAGTCCGACCTCCAGTCCCAGCTGGCCCAGCTGCAGGCGGAGGAGGAGAAGCTCGTCCTCGCGCAGCAGCGGCTGTCGACCAAGGTCGAGTCCTTCCGTACGAAGAAGGAGACGCTGAAGGCGACGTACACCGCGGCCGAGGCGCAGACCAAGATCAACGAAGCGTTCTCGGGCATCTCCGAGGAGTTCTCCGACGTCGGCCTCGCCGTCCAGCGGGCCGAGGACAAGACCGCGCAGATGCAGGCCCGGGCCGGTGCCATCGACGAGCTGCTCGCGAGCGGCGCGCTCACGGACTCGTCCGGCCTGGTCAAGGACGACGTCACCGTCGAGCTGGAGCGGCTGTCGAGCTCGTCCGACGTGGAGCTCGAGCTGAGCCGGCTCAAGGGCGAGCTGGGTCAGGCGGCTGCCGCCCCGCAGATCGCCGCGGCACCTGCGGCTGCGCCCGCCGCCGCTGCGCCGGCCGCAGCCCCGGCCTCGGCTCCGGAGGCCGCACAGCCCGCCTCGGAGGAACCGGCATGATCGTCCGGATCATGGGCGAGGGGCAGTACACCGTCCCCGACTCCCATGTCGACTCCCTCAACGGGCACGACGGCCGGCTCACGGCGGCCCTGGATGCCGGCGACGAGCCCGCGTTCCGTGCGGCCCTCGCGGCGATGCTCGCGGAGGTCGAGGCGGCCGGCGAGCCGCTGCCGGACGAGGAGCTGGTCGAGTCCGACGTGATCCTCCCGGGACCGCTCGCCACCCTCGACGAGGTGCGCGAGCTGCTCTCCGACGACGGCCTCATCCCCGGCTGACGCCGCCCACTGACCTCCGCCCTGACCTCCGCCCCCTGTCCGCGTTGATCATGGGCAAACGGCCCCGATTCCATGATCCTCATGGGCCATCTGCCCATGATCAACGCGGAAGGGGGCGGTCAGCGGGCTGGCAGGGCGAGCATCTGCTCGAGAGCCACGCGGGCCCATCGGGCGACGTCTGCGTCGACCTGGATGCGGCCGACGACCCGCCCGGCGACGAGGTTCTCCAGCGCGTGGACCAGGTGCGGCAGGTCGATCCGGTTCATCGTCGAGCAGTAGCAGACGGCCTTGTCGAGGAACACGATCTGCTGCTCGGGGTGGGCTGCGGCCAGCCGCTTGACCAGGTTGAGCTCGGTGCCCACGGCCCATGCGGTGCCCGGCGGCGCCGCGTCGATCGTCCGGATGATGGCTTCGGTCGATCCCACCACGTCCGCCGCGGTCACCACGTCGTGGCGGCACTCCGGGTGGACGATGACCCGGACGTCCGGGACGCGGTCGCGCACCTCCCGTACGGATTCCGGGGTGAACCGACCGTGCACGGAGCAGTGCCCCCGCCAGAGCACCACCCGGGCCGCCCGCAGCTGCCCGGACGTGAGGCCACCACCGGGCTTGTGCGGGTCGAAGACGACGCAGTCGTCCAGGGTCAGCCCGAGCTCGAGGACCGCGGTGTTGCGTCCCAGGTGCTGGTCGGGCATGAACAGCACCTTGTCGCCCTGCTCGAAGGCCCAGCGCAGCGCACGCTCGGCGTTGGACGAGGTGCAGACCGTGCCGCCGTTCCGTCCGGTGAACGCCTTGATCGCTGCGGTCGAGTTCATGTACGTCACCGGGACCGTACGGCCCGCGACCCCCGCGTCCGCCAGCACGTCCCAGGCGTCCTCGACCTGCCCGATCCCGGCCATGTCGGCCATGGAGCAGCCGGCTGCGAGGTCGGGGAGGACCACCTGCTGGTGCCCGGCGGTGAGGATGTCGGCGCTCTCGGCCATGAAGTGGACGCCGCAGAAGACGATGTAGTCGGCCTCGGGCCGGGCGGCCGCGTCACGGGCCAGCTTGAACGAGTCGCCGGTAACGTCGGCGAACGAGATGACCTCGTCGCGCTGGTAGTGGTGGCCGAGGACGAACAGCCGGTCGGCGAGAGCCGCCTTGGCGGCGCGGGCGCGATCGACGAGGTCGGGGTCGGACGCGGGCGGCAGGTCACCTGGGCAGTCGACCCCGCGCTCGGAGTCGCGGTCCACCCCGCGACCGAGCAGGAGCAGCGGCGTCGTGCTCACGGGTTCACCTCTCGCGTCGCGCGCGGGCATCGCCTCGATCGTCCCACGGGGCCGGCGGCAACGGCGGGGCGCTCCCCTGCGTACGGTGGCCGCCATGCGCGTGCTGGTCGCTCCTGACTGCTTCACCGGTACGTTGACCGCGCCCCAGGCGGCGGAGGCGATCGCGGCCGGCTGGCGGCGTTCGGATGCCGGTGCCACGCTCGATCTGGCCCCGATGTCGGACGGCGGACCGGGGTTCGTCGAGGTCCTCGAACGCTCGGTCGGCGGTCGGCTGGTCGCCACCGAGGTCTCGGGCCCGCTCGGAAGCCCGGTGCTGGCCGAGCTGCTGCTGGCCGACGACGGCACGGCGTACGTCGAGGCGGCTGCCGCGTGCGGGCTCGCCCGCATCCCTGAAGGCGAGCGGGACGCCATGTCCGCCTCGACCGAAGGCGTCGGCGACCTGCTCCGGGTCGCGCTCGAGGAAGGCGCCAGCCGGGTGGTGGTCGGGGTCGGCGGTACGGCCTCGACCGACGGCGGACGGGGGTGCGTCGAGCGGTTCGGCGGCGTCGGTCGCTGGCCGTCCGGGGTCGACCTCCTGGTCGCTACCGACGTCGACAACCCGCTGCTCGGTTCGGGTGGCGCTGCTGCCGTGTACGGCCCGCAGAAAGGTGCCGACCGCACCCAGGTCGCCCTCCTCGAGCAGCGGTTGACCGAGTGGGTCGCAGCGACCGGGGGTCGGGCGGAAGCCCCAGGTGCGGGCGCGGGAGGTGGCCTCGGCTACGGCCTGATGCTGCTCGGTGGCCGCCGAGTCTCCGGCGTCCAGACCGTGCTGGAGGCCCTGCGGCTCGAGGAGCGGGCCGCGGCGGTGGACCTCCTGCTCACCGGTGAAGGCTCCTTCGACGCCACGTCCCTGCAGGGCAAGGTGCCGCGCGGCGTCGCGTGGGTGGCGCAGCGAAGCGCACGGCCGTGCGTCGTTCTCGCCGGGCGTGTCCAGGTCGGGCGCCGGGAGTTCGCGGCGGCCGGCATCGACGCGGCTTACTCGATCGAGGAGAGCGCAGGCTCGCCGGCGGCAGCGAGGGCTGAGCCGGCGGCGCGGCTCGCGGACCTCGCCGAGCGCGTGGCCCGCAGCTGGGCGCCACGCCGGTGACGGGTGTGTCACCATGGGACCCGGAACAAACCTGCCCTGGCCCGGTGTTGGCCAGAGCATCGGCATACCTCGAGGAGTTGCAGCCATGACGATTCAGGACGAGACCGTCACCGACGGGATCCTCCTCACCGACACCGCCGCGACCAAGGTCAAGGCGCTGCTCGACCAGGAGGGCCGCGACGACCTGGCCCTGCGGATCGCGGTGCAGCCGGGTGGCTGCTCGGGTCTTCGCTACCAGCTCTTCTTCGACGAGCGCTCGCTCGACGGCGACCTCGTGAAGGACTTCGGCGGCGTCAACGTGGTCGTCGACCGGATGAGCACGCCTTACCTCGCCGGCGCCACGATCGACTTCGTCGACACCATCGAGAAGCAGGGCTTCACCATCGACAACCCCAACGCCGGCGGCTCCTGCGCCTGCGGTGACTCCTTCCACTAACCGCGCGTAGTCGTCCGAGGCGATTCCCCGTAGGGGAGTCGCCTCGACGCATGTCTGGGCGCCAGACTTCCGGCATGCATGCACGCCCGTCTCACCGGTACGCATCGGCGACAGCGTCCGTGCTGCTGGTCGTCTCGGCAGCTGCCGGCCTCAGTGCCGCGGGGCCTGGGACGGCAGCCGCCGCCACTGACGCCACAGGGACGGTGGGCGCCGTCTGGACCGTCGGNGCCGGCCCCAACGGCCAGCTGGGCAACGGGACCACCGGCANCCGCGCCGCCTTCGGCACCGTCTCGAACCTGGGCGCGACCATCAGCCAGGTCTCCGGNGGCCGCGAGCACGTGCTCGCCCTGGACACGTCCGGCCACGTCTGGGCGTGGGGCGACGGCCCGATGGGCCAGATCGGNAACGGGAGCACCGCGGACCGCACGACGCCGACCCAGGTCCCGGGCATCTCCACCGCGGTGCAGGTCGCGGCCGGGCACTACCACTCCATGGCCCTGCTCGCCGACGGTACGGCGAGGGCGTGGGGCTACAACTCGTTCGGGCAGCTGGGCGACGGGTCGACCACCAACCGCAGCAGCCCCGTGACGGTGTCCGGCTTGAGCAACCTGGTCGAGCTGGCCGGGGGCCGCGACCTCAGCCTCGGCCTGCGTTCGGACGGCACGGTCTGGGCGTGGGGGCTCGACACCGACGGCGAGCTGGGCGACGGGGGCAGCGCCAACCGGTCCCGGCCCGTACAGGTCAGCGGGCTCACCTCGGTCGTGCACGTCGCGGCCGGACGTGACCACGGCCTCGCGGTCAAGAGCGACGGCACGGTGTGGACGTGGGGGCTCAACACGTCGGGCCAGCTCGGCGACGGGACGAAGGTGGCCCGGCACACGCCGGTCAAGGTCATCGGCATCGGTACGGCGGTCGACGTCGCTTCTGGCGCCGACGACAGCCTGGCGCTGCTGGCGAACGGGCAGGTCATGGCGTGGGGCGAGAACGGTCGCGGCCAGCTCGGCAACGGCAAGACGACCGACGCGCCCACCCCGGCCGTGGTGGCCGGCCTGCCGCCCGTCGCGCAGATCGACTCGGGGCGCGACCACTCGCTGGCCGTCACGACCTCCGGCCAGCTGTGGGACTGGGGCTTCGACGATGCCGGCCAGCTCGGCGACGGCAAGACCGCCAACCGGCTGTCTCCGCAGCAGATCCCCGGGATCAGCGATGCCATCGAGGCCTCCGGCGGCCGCAACTACTCGGTGCTCCTGCGGGGCTCGTCCGGTCCGCCCGACACCACGCCGCCCACGGTCCCGGGCCAGCCCTCCGGGTCGAGCACGACGGCGGGCCAGGTCGACCTCTCCTGGGCTGCGGCCACGGACGACCAGGCGACGACGATCACCTACCGGGTCTTCCGTGACGGCGGCGGCTCGGCGGTGGGCAGCGTCAGCAGCTCCTCGACCGGTACCGTCTCGTGGTCCGACACGGGGCTCGTCGCCGGGAGCGTGCACACCTATACGGTCACGGCCTCGGACGGTACGAACACGAGCGCGCCCTCTCCCGCGTCTGACCCGGTCACCGTTGCCAGCGGGGGGAGCAGCACCTTGTTCACCGACGGCTTCGACGGGGGCCTCGGCGCGTGGACCACGGTCGGCCCGGTGTCCTTGGACAGTGCGCGCGCGGCGCCCACGGGGACGGCGCCAAGTGTCCGTACAGCGCCGGCCAACCAGGCCGCCGACCTGATCCGTACCCTCTCGGCGGNCGAGCCGCGCGTGTGCACGACGGTCGACGTCCTCGTCGGCGCCCTGCCCCCGTCGGGGACGACCCTCAACCTGATCCGTGTGCGTACCAGCGCCAACGCCTTCATCGCCCGCGTGTACGTCACCTCGGCCGGCAAGCTCTCGGTGCGAAGCGATGCGGGGGCGGCGACGTTCACGACGAGCGCGGGCCTCACGGTCGGTACGTGGGCGTCAGTACAGCTCTGCGTCACCACGGGCGCAACGGGCGGCATGAGCCTGGCGCTGAACGGATCGACGGTGAAGGCGTGGACCACGAGCACCGGCAGCACGCCGATCGACCAGGTCCAGCTGGGCGACGACGGGGCGCGCACGGCGGTCGTCAACTACGACGACGTCGTCGCGACGCGGTAGGCCGGCCGCTCAGCGGCTAGGGTTTGTAGGTCCCGTCCGCGCGTCCGCCTACGTAGGGAGCACACCCGTGCGCGTCGCCGTCACCGGGTCCATCGCGACCGACCACCTCATGACGTTCCCAGGTCGGTTCTCCGACTCGCTCGTCGCCGACAAGCTGGACAAGGTCTCGCTGTCCTTCCTCGTCGACGATCTCGACATCCGGCGCGGGGGAGTGGCCGCCAACATCGCGTTCGGCATGGGCTGCGTCGGGCTGCGCCCCATCCTGGTCGGCGCGGTGGGGTCGGACTTCGCCGACTACCGGTCCTGGCTCGAGCGGCACAACGTCGACACCGGCTCGGTGCACGTCTCCGACGTGCGGCACACCGCCCGATTCGTCTGCACCACCGACTCGGAGCAGAACCAGATCGCCTCGTTCTACCCGGGCGCCATGAGCGAGGCTCGGGTGATCGAGCTGCAGCCCGTCGCCCAGCGGGTGGGCGGCCTCGACCTCGTCGTCGTGGGACCCAACGACCCCGAGGCGATGATCCGGCACACCGAGGAGTGCCGCTTCCGCGGCTACCCGTTCGCTGCCGATCCCTCGCAGCAGCTGGCCCGCATGGGCGGCGAGGAGATCCGGTCGCTGATCGACGGCGCGACGTACCTGTTCACCAACGAGTACGAGGCGGCGCTCACGGAGCAGAAGACCGGCTGGTCGTCCGCGGACATCCTCGAACGGGTGGCGATGCGGGTGACCACACTCGGGGCCAAGGGTGCCATGGTCGAGACCCGAGGCGAGCCGACGATCTACGTCGACTGCCCCGACGAGGAGCGCAAGGTCGACCCGACCGGGGTCGGCGACGCGTTCCGGGCCGGTTACTTGGCCGGGGTCGCCTGGGGTCTGCCGGCCGACCGCAGCTGCCAGATCGGCTCCCTGCTGGCGACGTACGTCATCGAGACTGTCGGTACGCAGGAGTACGAGCTCGCGCGGCAGCGGTTCCTGGGTCGCATCGCCCAGGCCTACGGTGACGTCGCGGCGGCCGACATCGAGCCGCACGTGGTCTGCGCGCGGCCCTGATCGAGCGCTCGCGGACCCTCGGTGGGTGAGGACGACCTCGTCGGAGTGGGGCTCGACCTCGAGCCCGAGACGCTCGTCGGCGCCTATCGCAGCGGTCTGTTCCCGATGCGCCTGTCCGGACGGCGAGGTCCACTTGGCTGGTGGTCGCCGGACCCACGGGGCGTGCTCCCGCTCGACGGCCTCCGGGTGAGCCGCTCGCTGCGCGCGTCGATGCGCCGGTACACGGTCAGCGTCGACCGGGACTTCGATGCCGTCGTGGCGGGGTGTGCGGACAAGCGCCGGCCCGGCGGCTGGATCGGCAAGGACATCCGCGCGGCGTACGGGCGCCTGGCCGGGCTCGGCGTCGCCCACAGCATCGAGGTCTGGGACCTGGCCGACGGAGCGCTGGCCGGCGGCTTGTACGGCATCAGCGTCGGCGGCCTGTTCGCCGGCGAGTCGATGTTCCACCGGCGCACGGACGCGTCCAAGGTGGCGCTCGTCGAGCTGGTCCGGGTGCTCACCGCGGACGGCGTCGCCGGTCGGTTGCTGGACGTCCAGTGGACGACCCCGCACCTGCGCTCGCTCGGAGCGGTCGACGTCCCTCGACCGCTCTACCTGCAGCGCCTNGCCGCCGCGCTCGCGCTGCCGCCCCCGCCNGAGCTGGTCGCCCGNCTCAGCTGACCTGGGTGGGGCCGAGCCGTACGACGTAGGCAGTGCCGCCCCTTCCGTCCGTGGCCGGGTGGCTCTCGACCAGCTCGTGGCCGCGCATCGCGCACCAGGCGGCGACGTCGTTCGCGGCCGCGGCGTCGTCGGACAGCAAGGTCAGCCACGTCCCCGGGCGAGCGTCGGCAGCGGCCTTCTGCAGCACGATGATCGGCAGCGGGCAGAGCAGGCCGCGGGCGTCGACGGCTCCGAGAGGTGTCATGAGGGCCCGACGCCCAGGCCGTCGCGGACGCGGCGCACCGCCCCGGGCACAACNGCGAGGAACCGCTCGACCTCGGCCTCCGCGACGCCCCGCGGCAGCGAGACGCGGATGTTGCCGTGCGAGAGGGCGCCCATGGCGACCAGCACGTGGCTGGGCTCGAGCGTCGAGGAGGTGCACGACGAGCCCGAGCTGACGGCGAACCCGGCCCGGTCCAGCTCGCCGAGCAGCGCCTCGCCCTGGACGTACAGGCAGGAGAACGTCACCACGTGCGGGAGCCGCTGCTCCGGATGGCCGAGCACCGCGACGTCGGGTACGGCCAGCGGCACCGCCTCGCGCAGGCGGGCGGTGAGGCCGCGCAACCGCTCGTCCTCGGCCGGACCGGAATCGGTGACCGCCACGAGCGCGGCGACGGCTCCGAGCAGCGCCGGCAGGTCGGGGAAGCCGGGCGCACCGGGGCCGTTGCCGGCCGCACGGTCGTCCGGGACGGCCGGGGAGCGCCAGCGCACGCCGGTGCGGACAGCCAGCACGCCAAGGCCGGCCGGGCCGCCCCACTTGTGCGCGCTCGCGACGAGGACCGACCAGTCGGTGGGCGGGCTGCCGCGGCCGATGCTCTGCGCGGCGTCGACGACCAGGGGTACGCCGGCCGCCGCACAGACCGCGGCGACCTCGCCGAGGGGCTGGAGCGTGCCGACCTCGTGGTTGGCGCTCTGCACGCAGGCGAGGGCCGTACCGGGCTGGAGCGCCCGTTCCAGCTCGGCGACGTCGATCCGCCCGTAGCCGTCGACGCCGACCAGCGTGCCGCCTCCCGCGTGCTCGACCGCGTGCAGCACCGCCGAGTGCTCGACGGCGGACGCGACCAGGTGGGGCCCGGTCCGGCGCCGCCCGAGGGCCAGCCCGATGACCGCGAGGTGAGCCGCCGCCGTACCCGACGCCGCGAACGACAGCTCGTCCGCGCGGCAGCCGAGCAGCGCGGCGAGGGTCTCGCGGGCGCCGTCGAGCAGCAGGCGGGCCCGTCGAGCGGAGCCGTACAGCCGACCCGGGTCGGCCCACCCGTCGTCCCACGCGTCCACCATGGCCGCGCGGGCGGCCGGGTGCAGCGGCTCGGTCGAGGCCGCGTCGAAGTAGCCCGCGCGGTCCTGTGAAGGGGGAGGGGGCACGGACAGGACCCTGCCATGCCGCGCGCGGTGATGCACGCCGTCACGGAGCCTGCCATGGGCCTGCCACGGGGCCTGCCATGGGGCAGACGCAGGCGCGGATCGGCAGCCAGATGCGCTCGCGGACGTGTCCGCAGACACCCCTCCGGGAGGGGGTACCCCTCGCGCCTTCCGGGAGCCCGCTGCGCTACGGTTTCCCCCATGACCCGACCCGGAGTGCGCGCCGCTGTCGCCGTCGGGGCGACCTTGACGTTGGCCCTCGGGCTCTCGGGGTGCTCGACCTCCGACATCCCCGCCATGCTCAACATCCCCAAGCCGGTGACCAAGCAGGGCGAGTGGATCCACAACCTGTGGCAGGGCTCCTGGGTCGCTGCCTGGGCCGTCGGCGCCATCGTGTGGGGCCTGATCATCTGGGCGGTCATCGCCTACCGGAAGCGGTCGAACGACCCGCCGGAGCAGACGCGCTACAACATGCCGATCGAGATCATGTACACGGTGATCCCGTTCTTCATCCTCGCGGTGCTGTTCTTCTACACCCAGCGCGACGAGTCCAAGCTGACCGCGGTGAGCGCGCACCCGCAGAACACCGTCAACGTGGTCGCGTTCCGCTGGAACTGGACGTTCAACTACGTCGACGCGAACGTCTACGACGTCGGCTCGCCGGCGCACCTGCCGACCCTCTACCTCCCGGTCGACGAGACGGTGAAGTTCACGCTGACCTCGCCCGACGTCATCCACTCCTTCTGGGTCCCGGCCTTCTTGTTCAAGATGGACGTGATCCCGGGTCGCACCAACCAGTTCGAGATCACCCCGACCAAGATCGGCACCTACCCTGGCCGGTGCGCCGAGCTGTGCGGCGTCGACCACTCGCGGATGCTGTTCGTGGTCAAGGTCGTCAGCGCGAGCGACTACGCCCAGCACCTCGCCGACCTGACGTCGGCGGGGCAGGTCGGGTTGCTCAACACCGGCCGGGTGAGCGACCAGGCCGGCGGCAACAAGCAGGGTTATACGACCCTCGGAGGGAACTGACGTGACGACGCACGCCGAGCCGAGCCTCGAGGGGGCGTACGCAGACGTACCCGTGCGCAGCCCGCAGCGTCGCCAGCCGCGGGGCAAGATCGTCGTCAGCTGGCTGACCTCGACCGACCACAAGGTGATCGGGTACATGTACCTGATCACCTCGTTCGTGTTCTTCCTCTTCGGCGGGGTGCTGGCGCTGATCATGCGCGCCGAGCTGGCCCGCCCCGGCCTCCAGTTCGTGTCCGCCGAGCAGTACAACCAGCTGTTCACGATGCACGGCACCGTGATGCTGCTGATGTTCGCGACGCCGCTGTTCGTCGGCTTCGGCAACGTGATCATGCCCGTGCAGATCGGGTCCCCGGACGTGGCGTTCCCCCGGCTGAACATGCTCAGCTTCTACCTGTTCCTGTTCGGCAGCCTGGTCGCGGTCTCCGGCTTCCTGACTCCCGGCGGCGCGGCTGACTTCGGCTGGTTCGCCTACGCGCCGCTCAACGACGTCATCCACTCGCCGGGCGCCGGCGCCGACCTGTGGATCATGGGGCTGGCACTGTCCGGCCTCGGGACCATCCTCGGCGGCGTCAACTTCATCACGACGGTGTTCACCATGCGCGCGCCCGGCATGACGATGTTCCGGATGCCGATCTTCACGTGGAACATCTTCGTCACGTCCATGCTCGTGCTGCTGGCGTTCCCGGTGCTGGCGGCTGCGCTGCTGTCCCTCGAGGTCGACCGCGCGTTCGGGGCGCACATCTTCGACGCGTCCAACGGCGGGCCGATCCTGTGGCAGCACCTGTTCTGGTTCTTCGGGCATCCCGAGGTCTACATCATCGCCCTGCCGTTCTTCGGCATCGTGTCCGAGATCCTGCCGATCTACAGCCGCAAGCCGCTGTTCGGCTACAAGGGCCTGGTCTTCGCCACGCTCGGCATCGCGGCCCTGTCCATCGCCGTGTGGGCGCACCACATGTTCGTGACCGGGTCGGTGCTGCTGCCGTTCTTCTCGTTCATGACGTTCCTGATCGCGGTGCCCACGGGCGTGAAGTTCTTCAACTGGATCGGCACGATCTGGCGAGGGTCGTTGACGTTCGAGACGCCCATGCTGTTCGCGCTCGGCTTCCTCGTCACGTTCCTGTTCGGTGGCCTGACCGGCATCATCCTCGCCTCGCCGCCGCTGGACTTCAACGTGTCGGACAGCTACTTCGTCGTCGCCCACTTCCACTACGTCGTGTTCGGCACCGTCGTCTTCGCGATGTTCGGCGGCTTCTACATGTGGTGGCCGAAGATGACCGGCAAGATGCTCGACGAGCGGCTCGGCAAGGTCCATTTCTGGTTGCTGTTCATCGGTTTCCACACGACCTTCCTCGTCCAGCACTGGCTCGGCGTCGAGGGCATGCCGCGCCGCTACGCGGACTACCAGGCGGCCGACGGGTTCACCACGCTCAACACGGTCTCGACGATCGGGTCGTTCATCCTCGCGGCCTCGACGCTGCCGTTCCTCTACAACGTCTACAAGACCTGGCGCCACGCGCCGCTGGTCAACGTCGATGACCCGTGGGGCTGGGGCCGTTCGCTCGAGTGGGCCACGTCCTGCCCACCGCCGCGGCACAACTTCGTGTCGCTCCCGCGGATCCGTTCGGAGTCGCCGGCGTTCGACCTCCATCACCCCGAGTTCGCACCGCACCGCCCCGCGGCCCCGGTGCCGGCCGTGGTGGGAGCGGACGGTGACGACGGATGAAGGTCGAAGGGCTGATCTTCGCCGCGATGGCGGCCTTCTTCGCGATCGTCGCGACCGTCTACGGCCTCCTCTCCCACGAGGTCGTGGGCACCACGGCACTGGTGCTGTCCGGCGGTCTCGCGCTCGCGATCGGGTTCTACCTGCTCCGGCTGTCCGCACGCTTCGGTCCCCGGCCGGAGGACCGGCAGGACGCCGAGATCTCCGACGGCGCCGGCGAGTTCGGCTTCTACAGCCCGCACAGCTGGTGGCCGCTGCCGACCGCGGCATCGGCGGCGATCATGGCCACCGGGTTCGCGTTCGGCTGGTGGCTGACCGTCCTCGGGCTGTTCATGCTCGTGTGCTCGGCGGTCGGGTTCGTCTTCGAGTACTACCGCGGCTACCACGTCGAGGGCTAAGTCGCGCGTGGGCGTCCGCTCGACCAGACCGCCCGGGACGGGCCACGTCAGGTACGGCGAACCGGCCGGCCGGTGGGTCCTGCTGGCCACCGTGCTCGGTTCGGGCATGGCGTTCATCGACGGGACCGTCGTCAACATCGCGCTGCCGCGGATCGGGACGTCCCTCGGAGCAGGCGCTGCAGGCCTGCAGTGGGTCGTCAACGGCTACACGCTCACCTTGGCGTCGTTCATCCTCCTCGGCGGCTCGCTCGGCGACCGCTTCGGCCGCAAGCGGGTCTACCTCGTGGGCGTTGCGTGGTTCGCCACCGCTTCCCTGCTGTGCGGGCTCGCGCCGAGCATCGGGGTGCTCGTCGCCGCCCGCGCCCTTCAGGGCGTCGGCGGCGCGCTGCTCGCACCAGGTGCCCTGGCCATCCTGCAGACGGCCTTCGAGGGGGGTGACCGGATGCGCGCGATCGGCGCGTGGTCCGGGCTGGCCGGCGTCGCGGGCGCCATCGGGCCGTTCCTCGGTGGCTGGATCGTGCAGGTGTCCAGCTGGCGGCTCGTCTTCCTCATCAACGTACCGATCGCAGCAGCGGTCCTTCTGGTCGCCCACCGGCACGTGCCCGAGTCGGCGAACCCCGACGCCGCTCGCCGGCTGGACCTCGCCGGTGCCGCCTTCGGCGCGGTGGGGCTCGCCGGAGTCACCTACGGGCTGACCGCCTGGTACGGTCGCGGGCTCGGCGACCCGGTGGTCCTGGTACCGCTCGTGGTCGGGGTCGGCAGCCTGGTCTGCTTCGTCGTGACCGAGGCCCGGTCGTCGCACCCGATGGTGCCGCTGGCGCTGTTCCGGTCGCGGGCGTTCAGCGCGGTCAACGTCGTGACCTTCGTCGTCTACGCAGCGCTCAGCGGGGTGTTCTTCTTCGTCGTGATCAACCTGCAGGTCGTCGCCCGGTTCGCGCCCCTGCCGGCCGGCCTGGCGCTGCTGCCCATCACGGGCCTGATGCTGCTGCTGTCGGCTCGCGCCGGCGCGCTCTCGGCGCGGATCGGGCCGCGCATCCCGATGACGGTCGGCCCGCTCGTCTGCGCCTGCGCGATGCTGCTGCTGTCGAGGGTCGGCGTGGGTGCGACGTACCTGCGTGACGTCTTCCCGGCGGTGACGCTCCTCGGCCTCGGGCTGGCAACGACGGTGGCCCCGCTCACGTCGACCGCGCTCGCGGCGGCGAGCGACAGCAACGCCGGCGTGGCCAGCGGCGTCAACAACGCGGTCGCGCGCACGGCCGGGCTGCTGGCCATCGCGGTGCTCCCGCTGGTGTCCGGCGTCGGCTCCAGCCTGACCGATCCGACGACGCTGCATCCGGCCTACCGCGCCTCCATGCTGATCTGTGCCGGGATGCTCGTCGCGGGGGCGGCCATCTCGGCCGTGACCATCCCCTCGACGTTCGCGGCCGTACGCGGCCAGGCGAGCCGGTAGCCGCTCGGGACGGCTACGCTCGCCGGATGGACACACGGGAGACCATAGGGACCGCAGACGAGGGGGAGCGCCCTACCGCCGACGCACCTGCGGCCGAGACCCTCGATCTGGACGAGGCCGGCGCGCCGGACGACCCGCCGAAGCACGTGCGCTGTCGCATCGGGCTGCATCACTGGGAGGCGCGCCGCACCGACGACGGCACGACCTACCAGACCTGCACTATCTGCGGGGAGGACGAATACCACCCGCCCCTGTTCATGGGCGTGGATCCGCACCACCGCTGAGGTTCAGGGTGCCTGCTCGGCGTCTGGCGGGTCGGCGAGGTCTGCCGGTCGGGTCCATCTGGCCGCGGCCGGGCGCGCCACGCGCCACAGGAACCAGATCATCGCGAGGTCGAGGAGCGGGCTCCATCTGAGGTGGCGGGTGACGTAGGCGATCACCAGGAGCAATGCGAAGCCACCGATGTTGATCAGGAGCCCGAGGGCTCGCTTCATCGCGACGCCTGCCCGTGACTGCGATGCCCGCTCCGCGGCGGGCCGGTCGTCCCGCGTACGGTCAGGTGGGTCCGGAGCCGTGGTGACCGTACGGTCCGGCCGGCGATCTGCGCGAGCACGAGCGCGGCCGTGACCCGCCCTTGCTCGAACAGCGGCTGGGCCACCGTGGTGAGCGGCGGTACGGTCCGCGACGCCTCGGCGATGTCGTCGAACCCGACCACCGACAACGCCTTCGGCACGTCGAGGCCGAGCTCGCTCGCCGCTTGGAGGACGCCGAGCGCCAAGACGTCGGTGACCGCGAAGATCGCTGTCGGCCGCCGGCGCGGGGGGAGGCGGAGCAGCTCTGCCGCCGCAGTGGCACCGGCCGACTGGCTGTGCCCGGACGCCTCGATCACGGTGACCCCGCTCGGGCTGATCCCCGACTCGCGCAACGTGCTGAGGAACCCGGTGACGCGGTCCCTGATCCCGGTCCTCGCCGGCCTGCCGTCCGCATAGCTGCCCCTCGGCACGCTCACCACGCCGACGCGACGGTGGCCGAGCTCGAAGAGGTGTCGCGCGGCGGCGGCAGCCGCCTGCTCGTTGTCGATGCCCACGAAGGGGACGCCGGGCAGGCGCGGGCTCCCGACCGTGACCAGCGGGATCCGCCGGGCGATCGCCGCGGTCACGGCCGGGTCGTCCGGTGACAGGGAGCACAGGACGAGGGCGTCCACGATCGCCGACTGCACGATCCCGGTACGGACGACGGGCACAGCGGCAACCGCAGGCACAGCGGGCTCAGCGACGGCCGCTCCCGTCGGGCGAGGCAGCGCGCTGGCCAGAGGAGACGCGCCGTCGTCCGGGCGAGGGGGCAGGTCGGTCGGGACGAGCAGGAGTGCCTGGCCGGCCTCCGCCAGCCCGCTGGCCAGCCCGTGCAGGAGCGCGAGGAGCCCGGGGTCGGCGAACGCGTAGGGCAACCGCTCGGTCAGCAGGACGCCGACGGTGTCGGAGCGCCCCCTGCGCAGAGAACGGCCGGCCGGGCTGGGCCCGGCGTAACCCAGCTGTGCCGCCACCAGGAGCACCCGGTCGCGGGTACCGACGGAGAGCTGGTCCGGCCGGTTGTACGCGTTGGACACCGTCATGGGGGACACGCCTGCGGCGTCGGCAACGGTACGCAGCGTGGGGCGCAGCCCTGCCATCCGTACTCCCGCCGGTCGACTTCCCTGTCTGCCTGACCGTAGGGTACCCTGTCTTCTGTATCGTTACAGAAGACTGGCCAGTCCCTCGAAAGGACGCCTCGATCGTGTCCGGCCGCTCATGAGCCTGCATACCCTTGCCCTCGACCTGGGCTACGTCGGTGCCACCCTCGGTGTAGCGATGGTGGTGCCGCAGATTGTTCGCACCGTCCGCCACCCGACCCTCGGCGGAGTGTCCCCGGTGGCCTGGTCGATGACCGTGATCGCCTGCACCACATGGTTGATCTACGGGATCAGGACCGCGACGATCCAGCAGATCCCCGGGAACATCCTGCTGGTCAGCGGTGCGATCTGCGTCGTGCTGCTGGTTCCCAGTGCGGTCTCGCGCCGGCAGCGGGCCGTGACCTTGGGAGCGGCGCTGCTCGCGCTCGTGGTCGTGGCGTTCGCCGTCCCGCCCCACTCGGTCGGCTATCTCGCGGTGGCGATCGGGCTGACGTCCGCGTGGCCTCAGGTCTACGACTCCGTCGCCACCTGGCGCGCGGGCGTCCGTTCCGGTGTCTCGCTGACGACCTGGACGCTGCGCGCAGCCTCCCAGATGTGCTGGCTGACCTACGCGCTCACCGCAGCGGACGTACCTGTTGCGATCAGCAGCACGGTCGCGCTCAGCACGGCGATGACCCTGCTCGCCCTCGAGTCCCTCGCGCCGATGCGTGGAGCGCGCCTCGGCGCGGCTCTTCAGCCAGAGACCGTCTGAGCGTCCCCTCCGAGCACGTCGTCCAGGAAGTCGTTGCGGCACTTGCCCAGCGGGTCGAGCTCGGCCGCGAGCCGGGCGAGGTCGCGAAGCCGCGGGTAGACGTCGAGCAGGACGTTACGGCTGGTCGTGAACAGCTTGCCCCAGTGCGGCCGGGCCCGGAACGGTGCCAGCCCTTGCTCGAGCGGCGGCAGCACCTTCGCCACGGCGGCCGGATCCTTGATCCACGTGAAGTGGAAGGCGACGCTGTCGCGGCCGTACGCGGGGGAGAGCCACAGGTCGTCGGCCGCTACGGTCCGAATCTCCGAGACCAGCAGTACCGGCCCGAGCAGCTCGCGGAGCCCGGCCACGGCGCGCACCGCGTCGACCGCATGTTCGCGAGGGAGCAGGTACTCGCTCTGCAGCTCGTCCCCGAAGCTCGGCGTGAACTCGAGCCGGAAGTGCGGCAACCGCTCGAACCACGGGCCACGCACCCCGAGCTGCTGGGTGCACATGTCCCCGGCGAGCCCGGGCAAGGGGTGGTGCGGCGACGCCGCGAGCGTCGCCCCGAGCCAGGTGCGTTCCGCTCGCCAGGAGGCGTCCTGGGCGTCGACCCGGTGCTTTCGCCAGACCTGGCCGATGCTGTCGCCCTGCCAGTCGGTGAACAGGCTGACGCTGTACGCCGCCCCGACCACCTCGTCGAAGTGGGCGCCCAGCTCCGCGTACGGAAGGTCCTCGTACACGGTCTGTCTCATGTCGAACGCGGGCTGCACGTCGAGGGTGACGCTGGTGACGACGCCGAGCGCCCCGAGCCCGACGACGGCCCCCCTGAACCGCTCGCCGTCCGAGCGTGCGAGCCGGAGGACCGAACCATCGGCGGTGACCTGCTCGAACGCCGACACCGCGGTGGCCAGGATCCCGTTCCCGTCGCCCGACCCGTGCGTCCCTGTCGCGCACGCACCAGCCACCGAGATGTGCGGGAGCGATCCGAGGTTGTGCAGCGCGAGCCCCTCACCGTGCAGGTACGTCGCCACCTCGCCGTACCGCAGCCCGGCGCTGACCGTGACGCTGGCACGGTCAGCGCTGACCTCGAGGACCCGCGGCAGGCCGGCCACGGACACGAGCGAGCCGGGAGAATCGGCGATCCGGTTGAACGAGTGGCCGGTGCCGAGGGTCCCGACCTTGCTCGACCTGGCCACGAGGTCCTGCAGCTCCTCGACGCTTCCGGGTCGGTCCACGTGGTCAGGGGTGAAGGTCACGTTGCCGGCCCAGTTCTGGGGCCGCTCAGGTTGTGGGTCGCTCACTCGTCAGTACCTTCGCGCGGGTGGGGGTCGTCGGCTGGCAGGATCGCCGGTATGTCCAGACATGTGGCCTTCCTGCGTGGGATCAATGTAGGCCGCAACAAGCGGGTGGCCATGGCCGACCTGCGGACGGCCGTCGCCGGGCTGGGGTTCACCGACGTCACGACGCTGCTGAACAGCGGCAACGTGGTCTTCACCGGCACCGCAGCGGCAGCTCGCCGCGCCCCGGCTGACCTGCAGGCCGTGATCGCGAGCGACTTCGGGGTGGACTGCGCCGTCGTGGTGCGCTCGGCCGCGGAAGTGATCAGCGTCGTGGCGAAGGCGCCGTTCCTGGGCGTCGCGACGAACCCTTCGCGGCACTTCGTCGGGTTCCTCGCCGGCGAGCCTTCGGTGCCCGCGCCGAGCGCCATCGCCGCGATCGACGTCGCGCCCGATCTGATCCGGTTGGTCGGGCGAGAGGTCTACCTCTGGTGCCCGGCCGGCCTGCTCGACTCGCCGCTGGCCAAGCAGGGCTGGGAGAAGACGCTCGGCACCCCGGTGACCGTACGGAACTGGAGCACCGTGACGAAGGTGGCTGCGCTGCTCTGCGACTAGTGCGACTCGTGCGGCTGGTCGCCCTCGGCGGGCGCTGTCGAGCCTGACTCGAGCTGGCGCGCGTAGGACTCGTTCAGCTCGTGGGCATGGTGGGCGCCCTGTGCGAGCTCTTCGGCCGTCGGCTTGTCGACCTGCTCGCCGAAGTAGAAGTGCGACAGCCGCTGGCGGGTCCGGTGCAGGATCGTCACCTTCGGGTGCACACCGTTCTCGTCGGGTCCGTCGTCGAGCTCGAGCGGCTCGTAGGCGTCGCCGGCGAGCAGCACCGCCCGCTCGGTGTCGGAGACCGGCGCGTGGACCTCGATGAACTCACCGGACGGCAGCCGGACGATGGTCCCCGTCTCGTAGCCGTGCAGCAGCTTGTCGCGGTCGCGCCGCTGCAGTGCCAGACAGAACCGTTTGGTGAACACGAACACCAACGGAGGCACGACGAACACCATGATCCGCAGCGCCCACGTGATCTTGTTGATCGAGAGGGCGAAGTGCGTGGCGATGATGTCGTTGTCGCCGCCTACCCAGAGCAGCACGTAGAACGCGATCGACATCGTGCCGATCGCCGTACGGGTCGGGACGTTGCGCGGCCGGTCGAGCAGGTTGTGGTGCCGCTTGTCGCCGGTGACCCACTGCTCGAGGAACGGGTACAGCGCCATGCCGGTGAACATGATGCCCGGGATGATCAGCGACGGGATGAGGACGTTGAGGCTCAACGTATGGCCCCACGCGTCGATCTCGAGGTTGGGCATCAGCCGCAGGGCGCCGTCGAGCCAGCCCATGTACCAGTCGGGCTGCGACCCGGCGGTGATCTCGGTCGGCGTGTACGGGCCGAACAGCCACACCGGGTTGATGCTGGCGATCGCCGAGAGCAGCACGGTGACGCCGAAGACGACGAAGAAGAAGCCGCCGGCCTTGGCCGTGTAGATCGGGAACAGCCGNAACCCGACGACGTTGTTCTCGGTGCGCCCTGGGCCGGGGAACTGGGTGTGCTTCTGGTACCAGATCAGCATCAGGTGGGCGGTGATCAACCCGAGGATGATCCCCGGGATCAGCAAGACGTGCACCACGTACAGCCGGGCGATGAAGTCCTGCCCGGGGAACTCGCTCCCGAAGATCATCATGGCGGCATAGGTGCCCACCACCGGGATGCCCTGCACGATGCCCTCGGCGATGCGCAGACCGGTGCCGGAGAGCAGGTCGTCCGGCAGCGAGTAGCCCGCGAACCCCTCGAGGATGCCGAGGGTGAGCAGGCCGTTGCCGATCAGCCAGTTGATCTCGCGGGGCTTGCGGAACGCTCCGGTGAAGAACACCCGGAACAGGTGGACGGTGATCGCGGCCAGGAACAGCAGCGCCGCCCAGTGGTGGACCTGCCGCATGAGCAGCCCGCCGCGCACGTCGAAGGAGATGTTGATGGTCGAGGCGTACGCCTCGGACATCTTGATCCCGTTCAGGTCGATGTACGACCCGTGGTAGGGGATCTCGATCATCGACGGTTTGAAGAACAGCGACAGGAAGGTGCCGGACAGCAGCAGCACGATGAAGCTGTAGAGAGCGATCTCACCGAGCATGAACGACCAGTGGTCGGGGAAGATCTTGGTGAGGTTCTTCTTCAGGAACTTCGAGACGCCCACGCGCTCGTCGACGTAGTCGGCTGCGGCGCCGCCGGCCTTGATGATCGGGCCCGACTCCGGCTGGGTCGTGGTGCTCATCCGCGCTCCCAGAAGCTCGGCCCGATGGGTTGCGTGAAGTCGCCCCGAGCCACCAGGTATCCCTCCGCGTTCACGGTGATCGCGAGCTGAGGCATCGAGCGGGCGGCCGGTCCGAACACCACGTGGCCGGCATCGGCGAGGTCGAACGTCGACTGGTGGCACGGGCAGAGCAGGTGGTGCGACTTCTGGTCGTACAACGCTGTGGGGCAGCCGACGTGGGTGCAGATCTTCGAGTAGCAGAGGATGCCCTGGTAGTCCCAGTTCTTGCCCTGCTGGGCCCGGATCTCCTCGGGCCGCATCCGCACGAGGACGACCGGGACCTTGGCCCGCGCGTTGAGGTTGCCGGTCGCCTCCTCCACCTGGGCGAGGTTCTCCGGCACGCAGGACACGAGGCCTCCGAAGGGGATGTCCTCGGGACGCAACGGGTTGAGCGAGACGTCGCTGACGATCCGGATGCCCTTGGCCCACAACGTGTGCCGCAGCTTGGTGCCGGGCATCGGGCCGAGATCCTTCAGCAGCGGTACGGCGAACAGCGGAGTGGCGGCCAGCGCCCCGATCAGGGTGCGCCGGATCAGCTTGTACTGGCCGAAGCCGCTGCTGACGACGCCCTCGTTGAAGTCGTTGACGGCCACTGCACGCTCGTCATCGGTGCCGCGCATCGGATGCCGCTCGGCGACCTCCTCGACGTCAGGCATGAGCTTCTTCGCCCAGTGGATGGCGCCGGTGCCGACGAAGAACAGGCCGAGGCCCATCGTGATGCCGAGGAAGAAGTTGGAGGCGCTGGTCACCCCGATCAGCGGGATCAGGATCAGCTTGTCGCCGGGGATGTAGACGTACTCGAAGAAGAAGGCGATCGGAGTCAGCGCGCCGATGACGAACATCAGCGACACCTGGCGCTCGGCGCGCTTGGCGGCCCGCGGGTCGACGTCGGTGCGCCGCGGGTGGTGCTCCGGCAGCCCGGGTGCAAGCGGGTTGTCGACGTGGTCGCCGTGTCCGGCAGGGCCGGCGCCGCTGCTCGGCTCGAGCTCGTGCGACGAGTGGCTCATGACGACTTCGCTCCGATCCACACGGCGATCCCGGTTACTGCGCCGAGGCCGATGATCCAGAGGAACAGCCCCTCGCTGACCGGGCCCAGCCGGCCGAGCGACATGCCGCCGGGGTTGGGCGAGTCGCGGATCGTGGTGACGTACTTGATGATCGCCTGCTTCTCCTCGACGGTCATCGTCGAGTTGGCGAACACCGGCATGGACTGCGGCCCGGTNAGCATGGCCTCGAACATCTGCTGCGGTGTCGCGTACTTCAGCGANGGTGCGAACTGCCCCTCGGTCAGCGCGCCGCCGGCCCCGTTGAAGTTGTGGCACTGGGCGCAGTTGGTGCGGAACAGCTCGCCGCCCTCCTGCAGGTTGGCGTTGAGGTAGGCGAGCTCCTCGGCGGACGGGATCGCCGGACCGGGCGCGAGCGAAGCCACGTAGGCGGCGAGCTCGCTGATCTCCTGCTGCGAGTACTGGACGCGTCCACGCTTGGCCTGCTGCGACGGCGCCGCCAGCGGCATGCGTCCCGTACCGACCTGGAAGTCGACCGCGGCCGCGCCGACGCCGATGAGGGTCGGGGCCGTGCTGCCGCCCTGGGCCTGGAGCCCGTGGCAGGACGAGCAGCCCTCGAGGAAGATCGCGCGGCCCTTGGCGATCGCCTGCGGGTTCCCGTCGGTGCTCGCGGCCGAGGCGGTGCCGCCGCCGGTCAGCGCGCCGTACAGCCCGCCCATGAGCAGCAGGCCGAAGCCGAGGACTACGAACGAGGCGAGCGGGTGCCTGCGCCGCGCCGACAGCTTGGCGGCAGCGGACTGCACGCCCGGCTGCGGGGACGAGTCTGACTGGTTGCTCTGCACGCTGCGCCCCGTCACCGGATGAGGTAGATGGTCGAGAACAGACCCACCCAGACGATGTCGACGAAGTGCCAGTAGTAGGACACGACGATCGCGCTGGTGGCCTGGCTGTGGGTGAAGCGCCGGGCGACGTAGGTCCGCCCCAGCACGAAGAGGAACGCGATCAACCCGCCGGTCACGTGCAGCCCGTGGAACCCGGTGGTCAGGTAGAACACCGAGCCGTAGTTGGTCTGCAGGGTGAGGTGGTCGCGCACGAGGCCCGCGTACTCGTAGACCTGGCCGGCGATGAAGAACGCGCCCATCAAGAAGGTGATGACGAACCAGCGGCGCAGGCCCTTGACGTCGCCCCGCTCGGCGGCGAAGACGCCCATCTGGCACGTGACCGAGGAAAGCACGAGAACCGTCGTGTTCAGCGAGGCGAAGGGCCGGTTCAGATGCTGGGTCGCGTCGGCCCAGACGGCTGGTCCTTGGACCGCGCGTACCGTGAAGTACATCGCGAACAGCGCCGCGAAGAACATCAGCTCGGAGGAGAGCCAGACGATCGTCCCGACGCCCACCACGCTCGGCCGGTTCGCTGGTCCTCCCCGCGGGGTCGCCGGGAGTGCAGATGCGGTTGCGGTCGCCACGGCTGCATCCTGCCAGGCCCGNCGACCGCCAGCGACCCCGACCCCCCGGTCCGTCGCAGATTTCCCGGTGACGGTGCCGGAGCCGATCGGGCAGCCGCCGCGACCCGCGGCCGACCGGTACGATCCGTGCCGTGAGCACGCACGAGGCGCCGGCGCCCGAAGCCACCCTGACCGTCCTCGTCTACAGCGACGACCGGCGGACGCGGGCGGCCGTACGCTCCGCGCTGGGCCGGCGGCCAGCGGTCGGACTGCCCCTCGTTGAGTACGTCGAGTGCGCCACCGAGCCGGCAGTGATCAAGTGCATGGACCGCGGCGGCATCGACCTGGCCATCCTCGACGGGGAGGCCGTCCCGGCCGGGGGCATGGGCATCTGCCGCCAGGTCAAGGACGAGATCTACCGCTGTCCGCCGGTGCTCGTCCTCATCGGCCGGCCGCAGGACGCGTGGCTTGCCACCTGGTCGCGCGCGGACGCCGTAGTGTCCCACCCGCTCGACCCGATCGTGCTGGCGCAGACCTCCGCGGGCCTGCTGGCGACCCGCGTCGCCGCACCGACCGCCGGCTGATCGAGGCGGCACGGTGACTGCCCCCGGGCCGGCGGGCGAGCACGCCTGGCCCGTTTTGCTCAGCACGCTGGTGCGCCGTGACGAGCTGTCCAGCGACGAGACGGCGTGGGCCATGGGCGAGGTGATGTCCGGGAACGCCTCGCCGGCCCAGATCGCCGGCTTCGTCGTCGCGTTGCGGGCGAAGGGCGAGACCGCTGCGGAGATGGACGGCCTCGTCCGCGCCATGCTCGAGCACGCTCACCGCATCGACGTACCCGGACCCATAGTCGACATCGTCGGAACCGGCGGTGACCGTGCCCACACCGTGAACATCTCGACCATGGCGGCGCTTGTGGTGGCCGGCACCGGAGCCCGGGTGGTCAAGCACGGCAACCGCGCCGCCTCGTCGACGTGCGGAGCCGCCGACGTGCTGGAGGAGCTGGGCGTCAACCTCACGCTGACCCCGGACCAGGTGGCGGCGGTGGCGGTCGACGCGGGCATCACGTTCTGCTTCGCCCAGGTGTTCCACCCCGGCTTCCGGCATGCCGCGGTGCCGCGGCGCGAGCTCGGGATCGCGACCGCGTTCAACTTCCTCGGGCCGCTGACCAACCCGGCCCAGCCCGGTGCTCAGGCCATCGGCTGCGCCGACGCGCGGATGGCGGCGGTCATGGCCGAGGTGTTCGCGCGTCGCGGTGTGTCCGCTCTCGTCGTACGCGGTGACGACGGCCTCGACGAGCTGACCACGACGACCACGTCGACCGTCTGGCGGGTGCGCGACGGCACGGTCACCTCGGAGGTCGTCGATCCCTCCCGGCTCGGCCTCGCGACGTCGGCTCCTGGCGCGCTCCGAGGCGGCGACGCGGCCTTCAACGCGGCGGCCGTACGTGCCCTCCTCGCCGGAGAGCCGGGCCCCGTGCGCGACGCTGTCCTGCTCAACGCGGCCGCCGCCCTCGTGGCGCTCGAGGCCGACGACGCGGTCCTGGACGACCGGCTGGCGGCTGGCCTCACGACAGCGGCCGAAGCGGTCGACTCGGGTGCGGCCGCGGCCGTCCTCGACCACTGGGTCGCGGCCACCCAGGCCTTCTGACCCCACGCCCCCGCCACCCCTGCCTCCACCCGCCCCCCTGTTGATCATGGGCAGATCGCCCTGTTTTCTTGATCCAGATGGGCCACTGCCCATGATCAACAGGATGGGGGGGCGGGGGCGTCGGGGGCAGGGGGGAGCGGGTTCAGCTAGCGGATGCGGGAGCGGCGCCAGCTCTCGCGCAGGAACCACAGCGGCAAGATGAACGCGGGCAGCGTCAGCACGGCGTTGACGACCCCGCCGCCGGTCATGAACCAGACGAACACGATCGGGATCACGCACAGCACGGTGATCACGATGCGCCCGGTCCAGCCGAAGGACGTCGGGCCGGCCTTGACCCGGGAGAACTCGCGCATGTCGTTGCGCTGGGTCGTGGGCGGCGGCGCTGCCAGGAACCCGTTCGCGCCGATCGGCTCCGGCCCGTCGACGCCGGCTCCGCCGTCGGCGATCTGCGCGGTCGGGGCACTCGCGACGGTTACGGCTACGGGCGCGTGACAGAGGCTGCAGGCCAACGCTCCGCGTACGAGCGTGGCCCCACAGCTGCAGCGCGACNCACCGACTTCGGTCATACCTTTCTCGGTCGGCCGCCAGCGGCCCCGACTTGACCTCCGGGCGGCTTCCGCAGGCCTAGACGCCGTCCTCCAAGCCGAGCGAGAACGCGGCCTCGAGGTCGTGCCGGCTGTAGGCCCGGAAGGCGATGTGAGTCTGCGTGGCGAGCACGCCAGGAACCTTGTTCAGCGTCCCGGCGATCACCTCGGCGAGCTCGTCGTGCTCGCGTACCCGCACCATCGCGACCAGGTCGGCGTCGCCGGTGATCGAGTAGACCTCGCTGACCCCCGGGATGTCGGCGATGGCCTGGGCNACCTCGGGGATCTTGTCGACCTCGGTGCTGACGAGCACGATGGCAGTGATCACGCCGCGATCCTACGTTCGGTGGCCGTGCTCAGCCCACTGGTCGCAGCCGCCGGCGGTCGGTGTCGGGCAAAGTCGACTCGCGCACCGACGCGATCGACCCACCCGTGCTTGCGTAGCGCTCCCGGTGCGAGCCGGCCCCGTGTGCGGGCGACGCCCAGACTCCGTGGACGGCGACGATGCGCGTGCCCGGCTGGTCCAGCCAGCGCAGGACGCANTCGGTCTCCTGCGCCGACGCNGAAGGCGTCGGCCCGACGCCGGCGGCCACTCGCTCGGCCGTCGCGAGAAGGGCATCGACCTGTGGGAGCGGGGGGACGCCCCTCGCCACCACGTCGGTGCCGGCCAGCCGGCCGTGCCGGACGACGGCGATCTCCCAGCCTTCGTCGGGGGTGCGCCTGGCGGCGACCAGCTCGGCCACCGCGGCCAGCCCGGCCAGCCGGTGCATGCGGGAGGCGGTGACCACGAAGGAGGCCAGCCGGTCGCGGTGCGCGGCCGCCGCCTCGTACCGCTCGGCGTCGGACAGCGTGCGGATCCGCTCCTCGAGCCGGGCCACCAGGGCNCGCGAGTCNCCCTCGATGGCTTGCCGTACGGCGGCGGCGTGCACCGCGTAGTCGTCGACCGACTCGTGCCCGTCGCACGGCGCGCCGCAGCGGCCCATGCCGAAGAGCGCGCAGGCGCTGCCCGAGCCGGTGGGGGACAGCCGCGCGGTGCACTGGCGGATCGGGACCGCCTCGTGGACCGCCGTCATCGCCGCCAGCGCTGCCGGGCGGGAGCTGAACGGACCGAGGTAGGTGGCGCTGTCGTCCTTGAGGTCGCGGACCATCGACAGGCGGGGGAACGGCTCGACGGTGAGCTTGAGCCAGAGCACGCGCTCGGGGAATCGCGAGCGACGGTTGTAGCGCGGCTTGTGCTCGGCGATCAGGCGCAGCTCGCGCACCTCGGCCTCCAGAGCCGTGGGGCACGGGATCGGGCGGACCCGCTCGGCAAGGCGGACCATCTCGGCCATGCGGGTGCGCATCTCGCTCGCGGTGAAGTACGACCGGACCCGCGCGCGGAGGTCCTTNGACTTGCCCACGTAGAGGACCCGGCCGGCCGCATCCTCGAACACGTAGACCCCCGGCCCGCGCGGGATCCCCTCGGCGAGGTAGCGCTTGCGCCGCTGAGCGGGCGACACCCGCGAGGAGTACGTCGTCAGCTCTTCCAGGGTGTCGACGCCCTGCGTGCCGACTCGCTCGATCAGGCCGTGCAGCACGTCGACCGTGGCACGGGCGTCGTCCAGGGCCCGGTGCGTCGGCATCGTCGTCGCCCGGAACAACCGGGCCAGCGTGCTGAGCTTGCAGTCGGGGGCCTCGTCGCGCAGGACGACCTGTCGGGCCAGCCGCGCCGTGTCCAGCACCCCGAACGTCGGCCACTCGGCGCCCGTACGAGCGGCCGCTGCACGCAGGAAGCCCACGTCGAACGGGGCGTTGTGCGCCACGAGGACCGCGCCACGGGCGAACTCGAGGAACCCGGGCAGCGTCGCCGCGATCGTGGGCGATGCGGCCACCATGGTGTCGGTGATCCCGGTGAGGACCTGGATGAACGGCGGGATCGTCGCACCGGGGTTGACGAGGGTGTGGAACTCGCCGATCACCTCACCGGCGCGGATCTTGACCGCCCCGATCTCGGTGATGCCGCAGTCGGCCGGGGACCCTCCCGTGGTCTCGAGGTCGACGACGACGAACAGCACGTCACGCAGCGGGGTGCCCAGCTCGTCGAAGCTGGCCTGCCGCGCAGGGCCCGCTGGTGCGGGGTCGGCTGCTGCGGTCATACCGCGACGCTAGGCACCGCCACCGACAGGGCGGGGGAGGCGCTCCGGCGAACCGGCACCTGCCCCGCCCTGTCGCGGCCCCCGGACCCCCGGCGGAGTGGACGGGTGGCGGCCCCCTCAGACAGCCACCAGTCCGCGTACGGCCAAGGACGCACCCACGACGAGCACGGCGGATGCGGTGATCAGCGGCAGGACTGCCGCGGTACGGGTCACCCAGCGGTGCCGTCCGGCCGACGCGACCCGGCCGAAGCCGGTGGCCGCGCGGTGGGCGAGCAGGCCGGCGGCTGCGAGGGTGATCGCCATCCCGGCACCGAACGCGAGCACGAGCAGGACGCCGAACCAGGCTCGTCCGACGGCGGCCGTACCGAGCAGCACGACCAGGGCGGACGGACTGGGTACGAGGCCGCCGGCGATGCCCAGCGCGATCAGTCCCCGGCGTCCTCCGGGCGCTCCGTCGACCCGCGGGTGAGGGTGCTCGTGCTCATGCGGGTGGGGGTGCGGGTGCGGATGGGGGTGCGGGTGGTCATGCTCCTCCTCGAGGAGGGCGACCTCCGCCGGGACGCGGGCTGCGACCAGGAGCTGACCGTCCTGGTGCGGGAGGGGATGGGGCAGCGCGTGCCCAGGCCCGTGCGGGTGCGCGTGCGGGTGGTCGTGCGGGTGGTCGTGGTCGTGCGCCGCAGCCCCGGCCCTACCGTCCGCCTGCAGCGCGCGACGGGCCCTCAGACCCACCCGGATCAAGGTGATCCCCACGCCGACGACGAGCAGGCCGCTGACGGCGGTCAACCAGGGGTACAGGTTGGCCGGAGTGATCGTGGCGAACGTCCCCACGAGCAGCCCGAGCAGCAGGACGCCGAACGTGTGCGTGGCCGTGACGGTGAGCGCGACCTGGCTGGCCGCTCGCAGGGACCGCTCGGCTCGTCCGGCCAGGTAGAACGCCATGATCGACTTGCCGTGGCCGGGCGCGACCGCGTGGGCGGCGCCTACCCCGACGGCGATCAGCAGGGCGAGCACGAAGGTCCAGGTGCCGTCGGCACCGGTCGCTGCCGAGCTGAGCCAGCTGGTCAGCAGGTCGATGCCTCCTGGGAGCACGGCGTTCGCCGCGTCCACCGTCGCGACCTGCTGGGTCAGGGCGGGGCCGCCGAGCCGGAAGCCGGTCGATGCGGCGGACACCTCGACCGGCGAGGCCAGCGCGTCCGACGGGTAGTGGCTGAGCTCCNTGCTCGGGCTCGTCGTCGGCACGGTCGAGCGGCTGAGCGTCGTACGGTCGCCCTGGATGGTGACCTCGCGCCAGCCGACCGTGCCCGGTCGGTCGTCGTCGGCGAAGGTCAGCCCCGAGGTGGTAGCCGCGGGAACGTCGACGCGGGCCGATGTCGCGCACTCCAGCCGGAAGGTGAACAGCCCGGCCTGGCCGAGGATGAGCCGCCCCTTGGACGACACCACCGTGAGCGGGAGCCGGCGGCCGTCGACGGCAAGCGTCAGCGTCGACAGCGAGGTGATGCACGTCCTGGCGGAGAAAGCGGCCAGCTCAGGGGCCGACACCTGGCCGTCCCCGTTGGCGTCCATGGCCGGCTTCGCCTGGAGGGTGGGGATCTCGGCCAGGTCCAGCACGTGCTCGACATCGATCGCACTCGGCTGCACGACGATGGCGTCGGCCCGGTTCTCGGTGAAGTTGCCGAGCGGGTGCGCCCAGGCTGCGGCGGCGGGGACTGCGACGAGGCCCGCGACGAGCGCAGTCGTCACGACGAGGCGGCGACGCAACCGCGCCCCTGGCAGGAGGCGGCTCATGACGCGCTCGCAAGCTCGGCCGTGGTCCGGTCGGCCAGCTGGCGCTGCAACGGGTCCAGCATGCCGCGCAACCGGTTGGCCGCGGCGAGGTGCGCCCTTGCGGCCGCGCGGTCGCCCAGCGCGGTCTCGATGACGGCGGCGTGCAGCAGGAACCGGGCGTCTGCCGTACCGATCCGGAGGGCCAGGTGGGACATCGCCAGCGCCTGCACGTCCATCCCGGCCGCGTGCAGCGCCCACGCGTACGCGTCGGCGACGTGGACGCTGTGCCGGCGTCCCCACTCCGCGCGAGCGGCGGCGAGAGCGGACTGCGCGTCGCCGTGGTCGGACTCGAAGTTGGCCACCTCGAGGTCGGTCTGGACCCCGTTGGCCTTCGACAGCGCCGCGGAGCCGAGGACCACGGCGAACTGCTGCTGCGCCTGCGTGGTCATCCCGAGCGACTCGAGCAGGTCGCCGAAGTCGACGAGGTACTCGGGCAGCGGGGCGCGCCGCACGACATCGGTCCAGAGGGTGATCGCCGCCGCGTCGTTGCCGCGCAGGGACGCGACCCGTGCCAGCCCGGCGGTGGCGCCCACGGTCGTCGGGTCGGCCTTCAGCGCGGCGTCGTAGTCGGCCGTCGCCGTGCTCAGGTGGAGGGTCTCGCGGGCCAGGTCGCCCAGATGCATCCGTACGAACGCGATGTCTGTCGCGGAGGTGGCCGCCTGGAGCGCGCGCTGCATCAGCGCGACCGCGCCGGGTACGTTGCCCCGGAGCTCCTGCTGGTACGAGAGCCGGGTGAACGTCGGTACGCCCGGGCTGACCGCGTCGGCCTGCTCGGCCGAGGCGAGCGCCTGGGGGTACATCCCGAGCTCGGTCAGCGCGTCGGTGCGGATCGCGAGGGCCTCGGCGTCGTCAGGGTTCACCGAGAGGGAGGCGTCCGCCTGGTGCAGTGCGGCTGCGAAGTCGTGCCGTGCCGAGTCGAGCGCGGCGAGCCCGGCGTGGGCGGCGTCGTCGGTCGGCGACAACGTCAGCGCACGGTCGAGCGCGACCTGTGCCTTGGGGTAGTAGGACGGGTCGAGCGTCACACGGGCCTGCTCCACGTAGGCGACCCCGAGGCTGGCCCAGCCGCGCACGTCGTCCGGCTGCACCGACAGGTGGGCCTGCAACGCCGTGATGCCCCCGGCGAGGGTGGGTGGGGCCACCTGGGCATCGGCGGCATCGGCAGCGGCGACGAGCACGTGCGCCCGGCCGATGGACGATGAGTGGCTGCCGACGAGGCCGGCGGCGCCGGTCAGGACGAGGACGGCGGCGGCCGCCGTGGCTGCGGCGGCCGAGGTGGCGGCTGCGGTGGTACGGCGCATCGGGACTCCCGGAGGGACTCGCGGCCGGTCCGGTCGCGACGGGTGGCTGACGGGGCGGGTGAGGCATGCGGTCCAGGTGGTTCGGGTGCGGTCCCGGGACGGGCGGGTCGGCTGCGCCGGCCGTGCCCGCCCCGGGACCTCGTTCCCTGCTGGCCCTTGCTAGGCCGGCACGGACGACCGGCGCGAGCGGCGCAGTGCGACCGTCCCGCCGATCATCGTGAGCAGTCCGACACCGAGCGCGAGGGCCGACCCGATCGGGGTCGACGATCCGCCGGAGCCGTGGCTGGTCCCGCCACCGTTGAGAGCCGTGAGTCCGGCGCTCGACGTCGCCGGGCTGCCGCCCCGCGAGCCGGTGTGGGGCAGCGCGACGTACGGGAAGTGCTTGCCGAACGCGGAGTCGTTGGCATTCACTCCGTCGCCGAGGTTGTTNGGCGAGCCCACGAGCTCACCCTCGACCACCTGCAGGGCGATGTCGATCACGTCGTCGGTCAGGCGCCGACCGTTCGGGAAGCCCTGGGTGTCGCCACCGATGACTCCGAGCCGGTTGGGCTTGGTCGTAGGCATGATCGACGTGTTCAGCCGCAGCTCCTCGCCCGGTGCGGTGAGGTGGGCCGGCTGGTTCAGGCCCTTGATGCCGGTGAGGAACACCGACACCAGGTCGTTGCGGGGGGTGGCCGGAGCCTTGATCCCGTACACCGCCTGGATGACCTTCGGCAGGCCCGGGTCCGTGACGTACGACAGGAACTGGCCGTCGTTCGCCGGTACGGACGCGTTGAACTTGTCCTTGTCCTTGAGCGGGATGACCACCTCGTTGACGAGGGGGTTGCCCAGCCGCGAGATCTGGACGTACTGGCCGCTGGACGACTTGCGCCACGTCGTCGACCAGACACCGACGACGGGGTCCCCGCCGGCGGTGATGGCAGCAGACGGCACCTGGAGGGCGATGGTGTTGACGTTGTAGCCCTTCAGGCTGTCGTGCCCGACCTCGGAGAGGTTGCCCCCGTACAGCAGGTCGAACACGCGCAGGTCGAGGAAGAACGGGTCGTCGGCCTGCCCGGCGAACGACGTGATGTTCGCNGCGCCGTCCTTGGCGGACACGATGGCCTGGCCGCGCAGGGCCGCGTAGTTCGGCATCGACGCCTTGCCGACGTCGGANGGAGCCACGTTGCCGGTCGTGAGCAAGGTGGTCTTCCCGCCGGCGATCTTGTACAGCTTGTACGACTGGCGGATGTTCAGGTCCGGGTCGGTGAGGCTGGTGACCGGACCGGTGTTGTACAGGAACGTGCCGGTGTTCTGGTACGACGTGCTGAACACCCACCGGTAGGTGATGTCCGGCTTGGCATCACCGTTGTTGTCGATGTTGATGTCGTACAGGCCGTCTGTGGCGAACTGGTAGAAGTTCGGTCCCCCCGCTGGGTCCTCGAAGGGGATCCAGTTGGCGATCAGGGTGGTGGTGTCCGGCTTGTCCGGGCTCACGAACGCGTACACGTCCGTGTTGTCGTACTGCGGGGCACCGGCGATGAGCGGGGCCTCGCGGTGGCTGGACGCCTGGGCCGCGGGGCCCAGTGCAGTGGCGCCCACCGTGGCGAGGACCGCGCCGGCAGCGACGAACGTCGCCGACCGCCGCCGCGACCTCGTGCCCAGGGCTGGGACGCTCGTCCGCCTTCTTCGGGTTCTGTCCATTACCGCTTCCTTCGGTCGGGGTCCGGCTGGGCGGTCGCCCAACCGGCCGAATGGCTTGCGCACCACGTCTTCGGAGCCGGGTCGGCGGAGGATGGGTGCGGCCTCGCGTCGACGGGCAGGTCGCTCGGTGCGGTACGCACTGGCCTAGCCTTGCTCCCGACCGGTCCCACCCGCCGCTGTGCCGCCGAGGAGCGTTCCGTGCCCGTGCCCGTCCCCACCGCCGACACCCGGTGGCGCTGCTCCAGCTGCGGGAACCTGACCCGGTTCGACGTCACCCGTACGAGCCGCGTCCGCGAGTTCTTGCACCTCGACCTCGCCGGCGAGGCGACGGTCGACGAGACCGAGGTGCTGGCCGAGGAGCTGCAGGAGGTGCGCTGCCGGTGGTGCTCCGCGGTCGACTCCGTCGAGCTCGTGCCGCGCCCAGCCGCCGGTGGGCCCACGGCCGACCCGGTCTGAGAGGGGCCGTCGCGTGACCGAGGACGTGGTGAACGAGGGCGACGCCTCCGCGCCCGCCGAGGCCCTCGATGCGCCGCTGCCCGCGGAGGTGCGGCAGCGGGTCGTCTCGCTGGCGGCCTTCGCCCTGGGAACCCTTGCTGCTGAAGAGGTTCCGCCCGCGCTCAAGGCCGTGGCCCGATTCACGCCGACCAAGCGCGCGCGTACGGGGTCGAGCCAGCTGGCGGCCGCACTGGAGGCCGACCCCGTGTTCCGGCACCGGGTGGCGGCGGTGACGCGCAACCAGCTGCCGGCCCTCGCCGAAGCGCTGGACCGAGGTGAACGCCCGCACGCCGCGGACCCGGTGGAGGTGGCTGCCCTCGCTTACCTCCTGCGGCCGCCAGGCTGGACGACGGTGGTCCGGCATGCGGCCGACGACGTCGCCGATCGGGCCCGTACGTCGACGGCGGGCGAGGCCGACGCCGCGCTCGCCCGCCTGACCGATCAGCTGGAGGCGGCCCGCTCGGAAGGTCGCGCGGCCGTGGAGCGGACCCGGGCCCAGGCTCAGCGCGATGCCGAGGCCGCGGCCGGCGTGCGGCGCCGGCTGCGCGAGGCGGAGGGCGAGCTGCGCCGGCTGCGCTCGGTCACCGACGCCGCCGTGGCTGCGGCCGAGCGTGCGGCCGAGGAGACCCGGCAGGTCCAGGCGGCCGCGGCGGTGGAGGCGCGCCGGCTGCGCTCCCGGCTGGCAGACGTCGAGGCCGCGCTCGAGACTTCGCGGCGCGCTGCCCGGGAGGGGCGCAGCGCAGAGTCCGTCCGGCTGCGGCTGCTGCTCGACACGGTCGTCGAGGCGGCGCACGGCCTGCGCCGCGAACTGGCCCTCGCCCCCGCGACCACCAGACCGGCGGACGGCGTCGGCGGGATCACCCCCGACGCGGCCGGTGTCGGCGACCTCGCGGCGCGCGCCTTCGCCGCTGACGACCCGGCGATGCTCGACCAGCTGCTCGCCCTGCCGCAGGTGCACCTGGTCGTCGACGGGTACAACGTGACCAAGACCGGATACGGCACCCTCTCGCTCGTCGAGCAGCGCAACCGGCTGGTGACCGGGCTGGCGGTACTCGCCGCGCGTACCGGCGCCGAGGTGACCTGCGTCTTCGACGGTACGACGCTGGACGTACGCGTCACCCAGGCCTCGCCCCGTGGAGTCCGCGTCCTCTTCAGCCCGGAAGGTGAGACGGCCGACGAGCTGATCCGGCGGCTGGTCCGAGCGGAGCCGCCGGGACGCCCGGTGGTCGTGGTGTCGAGCGACCGCGAGGTGGCCGACGGCGTCCTGCGCTCCGGGGCCCGGCCCGTCCCCGCGTCCCTCCTGCTCCGCCGCCTCGACCGCTCCTGAGCGCCACATCCGCGTTGATCATGGACAAGCGGCCCTTGTGGATCATGAAATAGGGGCCATTCGTCCATGATCAACGGGAGGAGGGGGCGCGGTGCGGGGGCTGGGAAGGGTGCTCGGCAGAGCTGTCGGTGGGGGGACGTAGCGTCCGCGGGGACAAGGACGAGGACCGTGGACCGCCGCATGTACTGGAGGCACTCATGCACATCGACTGCGACACGTGCGAAGTGCGCGGGCACGCCTGCACGGACTGCGTGGTGACATTCCTGCTCGGATCGACGCCCCAGACCGATGCCGGCGGCCGGTCGGCGTTCGACCTCGACCCGGTGGAGCAGGTGGCGCTCGGCGTGCTCGCGGACAGCGGCCTGGTGCCGCCGCTGCGCCTCGTACGACCGGCTGGACCGGCTCGGACGGCACGCTCGGTAACCGCTGGGACCAGCCGAGCACCGGGGAAGTCCGACTCCGGTAACGCTGTGCGACCAAATAGTAACGGCATGAAGTCTGCGGGTTGAATTGCTTCCGCCGTGACCAATTCGTTAGGGTACGTCCCGAGTACCGGCAGAACGTGACCCACACGGGGTGACGGCTGGCACTCCCGCTGAATCCGATCGGTGCACGTTGCCAGGAGGAACCGGGGACCCACGTTCCCTGGGGTGAATCCGTTCGGACCGGCTCAACGGCCGGTCCACACGGTAGGACGCTCTTCCCCGTCCGAACCCGACAGCTAACCCGGTAAGCGGCCGAGGAAGTGAGGAGTGCCGCCTCAGTGGCGACCCACCGAACCCGCTCGATCCGCATCGCTCTTGCCGTCGCCTGCTCCTCGCTCGTCGTCGTGGCGCTCGTTCCCGCGATCGGTGAGGCGCAACCGAAGCTGACCCTTGCCCAGGCCCAGGCCCGGATCGCCTCGCTCAACGCGCAGGCCGAGACGGCCCAGGAGGCGGCGAACAACGCTGCCGTGGCAACCGCTGCCGGCCAGAAGGTGCTCAACACCATCAACGCGCGGGTGGCTCGCTCGCAGGCGGCCGTCTCGGCAGCGCAGGTCTCCGTCGGACGCCTCGCGTCCGCCGCCTACGTCTCGGGCGGCGTCGACCAGACGCTCCAGCTCCTGCTGGCCGACAACCCCACCCAGTTCCTCGCCCAGGCCTCCGCCCTCGACGGCGTGAGCCGCCGCCAGGGCGACGTCCTGCGCATCGTCGCGGCAGCGCGTCAGCGGCTCGCTCAGGACAAGCTCGCTGCGGCGCAGGAGCTCGGCCAGCTGCAGGCGCTCCGCGACACGGCCAACAAGGCGTACGCGCAGGTGAAGGCCAAGCTGGCTGCGGCGAACGCGGTGTTCAACTCGCTGGCCGCAGCCGACCAGGCCGCCCTTCGCGCTGCGCAGGCTCGTTCGCTGGCGGCAGCACGTGCGGCAGCCGGGCGGTCCGCGGCGGCTCACCGGCCCACCCGTGGCGGTGGGCGCAGCTACGGCGGCGGTTCCGGGATCGGCGCGCAGGCGCTCCGGTTCGCCATGTCCAAGATCGGCGACCCCTACGTCTACGGCGGCTCCGGGCCGTACGTGTGGGACTGCTCGGGCCTGACGATGAAGGCGTACGCCTCGGTGGGGGTCTACCTCCCGCACTCCGCAGCGGCGCAGTTCGGCGACGGGCGGCACATCCCGATCAACCAGCTGCAGCCCGGTGACCTCGTCTTCTTCTACTGGCCCATCCACCACGTGGGCATGTACATCGGCGGCGGCATGATCGTGCANGCGGCCAACCCNGGCTCGGGCGTCACCACGGCACCGCTCAGCTCGATGCCGTACGACGGGGCCGTCCGCCCCTACTGACCGCACGNGTGCTGACCGGGACCGCGGCGGCACGCGAGCACGGCCGGGACCGGACACGGGCGACGCCTAGGATCGGTNCGTGCTGCGCCGCCCGGTTCTGCTGACCGTGCTGACCTTGCTGCTCGGCGCCTGCACACCGACCGTGCTGGCTCCAGTGGCTCCGGTGGCGACTGCGCGACCCACGTGGTCGGCCGCCCTTCGGGACCGTGCGTCCGCGGTCCTCGCGCACGACCTGGTCGGTGTCGCCGCCACGACGAGCCCGACCGCCGGCCCGGCGGTACGGGATCTCGGGCTCCGCACGCGAGCGCTGCCGATCACCGAGTGGACCTACCAGATCCAGGCGGACCAGCCCGGTCCCGCACCGAACGAGCGCGCGGTCACCGCGCTCCTGCGCTACCGGCTCCGGGCCGACCTTTCCGACGTCACGTCCGAGCGGCGGATCCTGCTGCGCGAGGCCGCGTCCCCGTCGATGGGCTGGCAGGTGCTGTCCGACGACCCCGCCGGTGCCGCGCAGCCCTGGGACCTGGGCGTCGTCAGCATCCGGCTCGCCGGATCCGCGGTGCTGCTCGCGACGCCGGGGCCGGTCGCGGGCCCCGCCGACCGTGCTGACCCTGCCGGACTCGCCGCCGACGCGGCTCGCGCCGTCACGGCTGTCACCGGCGTGTGGGGACCCGGCTGGAGCCAGGAGGCGGTCGTCGTCGCGACGTACGGCGCCTCGAACCTGGCCCGGCTCGTCGGCCGTCCGACGTCCGGCGTGAGCGGCCTCGTCGCCGTCTCGACCCCGGACCGCGTCTACGTCGACCTGTCCGCATACGCCTTGCTCTCGCCGGCCGGCCGACAGGTCCTGATCACCCACGAGCTCACCCACGTTGCGACGCGCTCGGGGGCCGACCCTGCCCTGCCGCAGTGGCTCAAGGAAGGCTTCGCCGACTACGTCGGGTTCCTCGGCTCCGGGATCGGGACGCGCGCCGCCGCCGCAGCCCTGCTGGCCCAGGTCCGCCGGACCGGACCGCCTGCCGCGCTGCCGCCCGATGCCGCGTTCGACCCCTCCGTCAGCGGCGCGGTCACCGCTGGATACAGCGGCGGTGACGCCTACGCCGCCGCCTGGGTGGCGTGCTCGCTCGTCGCCAGCAAGGTCGGCCCGGCGGGGCTCGTACGCGTCTACCGGGCGGCCTCGGCGGGGCGCGGCAGCCCGTCGGCCGACGTCGACGCAGCCCTTCGGCAGGTCACCGGCTGGTCGCTCGCGCGGTGGACGTCGGTCTGGCGGGACCAGCTGACCCGGCTCGCCGGATGACCCGAACCCTGGTCGTCACCAACGACTTCCCGCCGCGGCACGGCGGCATCCAGACCTTCGTCGGCGAGCTGGTGCGACGGCGGCCCGAAGGGTCGGTGGTCGTCTACACGTCGAGTTGGGGGGACACGGCCGCCTACGACGCGGCCCAGCCGTTCCCGGTCATCCGTTACGGCCGGTCGGTCCTGCTTCCGACCCCCGATGTCGCTCGCCGGGCGACGCTGCTGCTCGAGTCGTACGAGTGCGACTCGGTGCTGTTCGGGGCGGCCGCACCCCTCGGCCTGCTGGGGCCTCGGCTGCGCGCGGCCGGTGCGCGGCGGATCGTCGCCCTCACCCACGGGCACGAGGCCGGCTGGGCCGGGATCCCCGGTGGCAGCCGGCTGCTCCACCGCATCGGCGACGGCGTCGACGTCGTGACCTACCTCGGCGACTACACCCGCGCGCGGATCGCTGCCGCCTTGTCACCGCAGGCGGCTGCGCGCATGGCCCAGCTCACGCCCGGGGTCGACGACGAGCTGTTCCGCCCGGACGTCGACGGTGCCCCCATGCGGGCGCGGTACGGCCTCACCGGGCGCAAGGTGGTCGTGTGCGTGTCTCGGCTGATGCCGCGCAAGGGCCAGGACACCCTCGTGCAGGCCTTGCCGGCGATTCGCAGCCGGGTTCCCGAGGCGGCCCTGCTGATCGTCGGGTCGGGCCCGTACCGCACCGGGCTCGAACGGCTGGTCGCCCGGCTCGGGCTCGGCGACCACGTCGTCCTCACCGGTGCGGTGCCGTCGTCGGACCTGCCCGAGCTGTACGCGGCCGGCGACGTCTTCGCGATGCCGTGCCGTACCCGTAACCGTGGGCTGGACGTCGAGGGTCTCGGCATCGTCTACCTCGAGGCGTCGGCGACCGGGCTGCCCGTGCTGGCCGGCGACTCGGGCGGCGCCCCGGACGCCGTACGACCGGGAGAGACGGGCTACGTCGTCGATGGCCGCGACCTCGCGTCGGTGGCCGACCACGTGAGCGGGCTGCTGCTCGACGGTGCCCTGGCCGACCGCGTCGGGCGCGCCGGACGTGCGTGGGTCGAGGAGCAGTGGCGCTGGCAGAACGTCGCGCAGCGGCTGGACGCGCTGCTGGCTCCGCAGGTCGACCGGTCAGCCGGTCCCTGACGTCAGCGAGCTGGGTCAGTGGCCGGTCGTGGTGCCGCAGGACGCGTTCGTGTCCGTCGACTTGACGCCGCTGTTGGCGAGTTGGTCACAGCTGGTCTGGAACGCTCCACGGACGTAGCTGCCGAGAGCGAAGACCACGGCGACGATGACTGCGGCGATGGCGGCGACCAGCAACCCGTACTCCACGGCGGACGCGCCCTCGTCGTGGCCGCCAGCGACGGCCGTACGGCGGGCGCTGCGGCGGAGGACAGTTCGCATCTCGGCTCCTTCCTGGGCGGCTTCGAATGCACGCCGAGATCTCCCGTCACGGGGATACGTCTCAGGATGGCTTGCGGGCCGATCAGCCAGCCATCGACCGGGCGGTCAATCCGGTTAGGCCGAACGGATGATGCTCCGGCAAGTTATCCACAGGCTGGCGGGGCCGACGCGATCCCCCCGCGACCCACGTGCTCGCAGGTGCTGTCGTAGGCGGCAGTCGCCACGCGCACGAAGGCCGCGATCACGACGATGGCTCCCAGGGCGATGCCGGCGACCAGCAGCGCGTACTCGACGGAGCTCGCGCCGACGTCAGCGCGCGACCGCGGATGGCCGGAAGGATGCAGCACGCGCCCATCATGCCCCTGCGCCGCCGGTTCTTCCCGACGAGTAGGTCAGACGGTGGGCTGGGGACCGTCCTGACGGATCAGGCCGAGGCGGAGCGCCGACATGATGGCCTGGGCCCGGTTGGCGGCGCCGAGCTTCTCGTACAGCTTGGAGATGTGCGTCTTGGCGGTCGACTCGCTGATGTACAGCCGGCGCGAGATCGCGGCCACCCCGAGGCCGTCGGCCAGCAGGCCGAGGACCTCCTTCTCGCGAGGCGAGAGCTGCGGGCCGGTCGGGGTCATGCGCCGCTTCATCGCCTCGGCGAGGTCGCGGGCGGTGAACGCACCGGGGGAGGCGGCCGCGTGCCGGGCCGCGGACAGCACGTCGTCGGTCGGGGCGTCCTTGGGTACGAACGCCGAGGCGCCGGAGTCGAGAGCCCCGAACAGCTGCTCGTCGCCGGCGTACATGGTCAGCACGACGATGCCCAGGTCGGCCCGGCGGCGCCGCGCCTCCTTGACGATCTCGAGCCCGCTGCCGTCGGGCAGGCGCATGTCGACGACGACGACGTCGGGGGTGAGGGCCTCGAGCTTGCGGAAGGCCTCGGCGATGCTGCCGGCCTCACCGACCACCTCGAAGTCGGCCGAGCGCTCGAACGCGCGCCTCAGCCCCTGTCGGATCAGCTCGTGATCGTCAACGAGCAGCACCGTCGTGGACACGCGCACCTCCCTCGTTCGGCTCGGACCGGTTGGTATTCGCCCTGGGGGCCCCCGAACCGAGGGTTCCCAGCGCCACCTCGACGACCGTACCCCCGCCGTCCCGCGGGCTCACAGTCAGTGCCGCCCCGAGGCGGTCGGCACGCTCGCGCATGATGTCCATGCCGTAACTGTCGGCACGTCCGGCCCCCAACCCGAGCCCATCGTCCTCGATCCGTAGAAGAGCGCTGGGCGGGGCCGTGCGCACCGTCACCCACAGGTTCTGCGCGCCGGCGTGCTTGCGGACGTTGGTGACCGCCTCCTGGGCGATGCGCAGCAGCTCGGCCTCGGCCTCGGTACGCAGCCGCTGCGGGGACTCGTCGAGCTCGAGGTGGACGGTCAGGTCGGAGGTGGCGCCCACCGTTCGGACGTGGTCGGACAGCGCCGCGCCGAGCCCGGTCGTCGTCAGCACCTCGCTGCGGAGGTCGAAGATGGACAGCCGCAGCTCGGAGATCATCCGGGTGAGCTCGCTGCGCAGGTACTGCAGCGACTCCCGCTGCTCGTCGTCGGTCGCGCGGTAGGCCATGTCGTCCATCAGGTAGCCCAGCGAGGCCAGCTCCTGGGCGATGCCGTCGTGGATCTCGCGCGCGAGGCGACGCCGCTCCTCGGCGGTGGCGATCTGGCGTACGTCGGAGAACAGCAGCGCGGTCTCGATCCGGAGGGCCGCCTCGTCGACCAGCTCGGCCGCCATCGTGAGCTGCTCCTGCAGGAACGCGGCGTCGACCCGTTCGATCCCGACGAGGCCGACGATCCGCATGCCGACGCGCAGGGGGAGCACCGCGGCGAAGCCGCCCGGCCCGTCGGAGAACATGCCGCTCTGCCGCCGGGGCAGGCCGGAGGTCCACGCCTCGGCCCAGGCGGAGTCGTCGTCGAGCGAGGGGATCCAGTCGACCCGGCTCACGCCGGAGAAGGCGAGCGGGACCAGGCGACCGCCCTCGGAACGTACGTAGACCGCGGCCCGGGTGTACGGCACCGCGCCGCGCAGCGTCTCGAGCATGGCCTGCCCGAGGCTGTAGGCGTCCAGGCCGCCGGACAGCTGCCGGGAGACGACGCGCAGCTGCGACAGCAGCCGGTAGGCGGCGGCGTACGAGGCCGAGGCCGCGTCGGGCGCGGCCGCGTTGAGGCGGACCCGACGGATCCACGCGGCGACCGCTCCCGTGCCGAGGGCCAGCACCACCCACTGCGCGACGAGCGAGCCGTAGGTACGGGCATGGACCTCCTGCGAGGCGAAGATCGGGCCGACCGTCAGGGCCACTCCGGCGAGGGCGACCGTGGTGACCACGGAGGTCATGCCCCACAGCAGCCCGGCCTCGAGGGCTGGCGCGAGCAGGTACGGCAGGCCGACCGGGTCGAGAGGGGTGGCGAATGCGACGACGGCGGCCGCGGCGAACGACTCGAAGTAGGGCGCCCACGGCATCGCGCGCCGCGACGTGATCAGCGACGCGGTCAGCGCGATCACCAGCAGGGCGCCCAAGATCGACAGCCGGTCCGAGAAGGTGCCGCGGATGACGGTGAGGCCGACGCACAGGCCGAACGCCCCGGCGCGCGCCACGATGACGGCGCCGCGGGGGCTTCCGACCACCGTTCTCAGCTGCACGTCACGACGGTCGCACATCCGGAGGCCGATTGACCACGCGGCTCGTCCAAGCGGGTGATCGGAACGGGGTCGTCAGCCGCTGATACCGAAGAGCGACTTGCTGATGTTGATGACCGCCGGCCCGAGGATGAACAGGAACAGCGTGGGCAGGATGCAGAAGATCAGCGGGAACAAGATCTTGACCGGGACCTTCTGCGCCTGCTCCTCGGCCCGCTGCGATCGCTTGATGCGCATCTCCTTGGCCTGCACGCGGAGGACGGCTGCGATCGGGATGCCGAGGGTGTCGGCCTGGACCATGGCCGTCGAGAACTGCCGCAGCTCGGGCAGGTCGGTGCGCTCGCCCATCGATCGGATGGCGATGCCGCGCCCGACGCCGATCTGCATCTCCTGAAGGACGCGGAAGAACTCACCGGACAGCGGACCGTCGGTGTTGTGCGCGACCTCGGCCAGCGCGGCGTCGAAGGACAGCCCGGCCTCGACCGAGATCGTGAGCAGGTCGAGCGAGTCGGGAAGGTCGGCCCGCAGCCGTTCCGTCCGGTTGTACGCGATCTGGTACAGCACGACGTTGGGCAGCAGGAACCCGGCGAAGACGCCGACGATGCACCCGCCGACCGCGGCGAAGGCGCCCTGGCCGACCATCAGCGGCAGGAGCGCGCCGACGACCGCGCCGCCGAGCAGGCCGAGCATCTTGAACGCGAGCACCCGGTCGACGTCGAGCCCGATGGGGTTGCCGGCGAGGTCCAGCTGGCGCCGCACGCGAGCGGTGTGCCCCGCGGTCGAGAGCGTCTGCCCAGCCTCGGCCAGCCAGGCGAGGACCGGCTGGACCAGGCGCCGCTGCACGGCATCGCTGAGCTCGGTTCCCGACGGCTCGGCGGGCCCCCGCCATGCGTCCATCGCAGCCAGCGAGCGGGCCACCTCGCGCCTGCTGCCCCCGAGCGCGCCGACGGCGGCCAGTGCCGTCAGCAGCGCGACCACCAGCAGCGTCATCCCGAGGACGAGGAGCGGCACCTCAGACCACCACCCGAACGACCCGGCGGAGCCAGAAGACACCGACGACGAAGAGGCTGAGCGCGACGACGAGCATCAGCCAGCCGAGCGTCGTGGTCCAGAGCGGGCGCAGGTAGTCGGGCCGTACGAGCAGCAGGTAGCCGCCGAAGACGAGGGGCAGGAGGCCCAGGATCCACGCCGACAGGCGGCCCTCGGCGGACAGCACCCGCACCTGCCGGCGCAGCCGCTCGCGCTCCCGGAGCGTCGCCGCCACGTTGGTGAGGACCTCGGCGAGGTTGCCGCCGACGTCGTGCTGGATGCGCATCGCCATGACCACCCAGCCGAAGTCGACGCTGCGCATCCGGGTGCCGACCGACTCGAGCGCGTCCTCGAGGGGCACGCCGAGCCGGGCCTCGACCAGGGCGCGGCCGAACTCCGTCGTCATCGGCTCGGCGCCCTCCCGGACGATCGCGTCGATGGCCTGGGGCACCGAGTAGCCGGCCCGGAGGCTGCCGGCCAGCAGCTGCAGCGAGTCGGCGAGCTGGCTGTCGAAGGCGTTCTTGCGCCGGGTCGCGCGAAGCCGCAGGAAGGCCAGGGGGGCCGCGCCGCCGACGAGGAGGCCGAGGAGCGCAGGACCCGGCTGCCCGTCGCTCAGCAGGCCGAGGAGCAGCGCCAGCCCGAGGGCGCAGCCCGCGTGGACCAGCAACCACTCACCAGGGTCCAGCGGGAGGGCGGCCTGATCGAGGCGGTGGGCGAGCGAACCCTCGATCTCGAGACCGTGCACGAGCCGGCCGGCCAGCAAGGCTGCGGACCTGGATGCGGTCGCCAGGCCGGAGGCGGGTGCCGCAGCCGACCCTCCGACCTGCCGGGGCGGAGCCTCGCCGAGGGTGTAGATCGCCATGCGGTCCTCGAGGGAGGTGCCGCGCAGCCTCGTAGCCTCCAGACCGCCGAGCGAGAGCAGCACGACGACCGCGATGCCGGCGAACAGCAGCAGGGCCCCGCCCCAGAGCAGCAGCGCACCGCCCATGTCAGCGCCGCGGGCTCTCGATCGCGGCGGTCGCGAACACGGCCGGGTCGACGTGGACCCCGATGATGGCCAGCTTCTCGAGGAACTTCGGTCGCAGACCGGTCGCCCTGAGGCCGCCGGCAGCGCGCCCGCGGTCCTCCTTGGCTACCGGGTACTCGTACACGAAGATGTCCTGCAGGGTGATGACCTCACCCTCCATGCCGACGACCTCCGTGACGTGGGTGACGTGCCGCGAGCCGTCCCGGAAGCGGGCCATGTGGACGATCAGGTCGACCGCGCTGGAGACCTGCTCGCGGATCGCCTTGACCGGCAGCTCGATGCCGGCGAACAGCACCATCGTCTCGATCCGCGCGAGGGTGTCGCGGGGCGCGTTGGCGTGGACCGTGCAGATCGAACCGTCGTGGCCGGTGTTCATCGCCTGCAGCATGTCCAGGGCGGTCGCGTCACGCACCTCACCCACGATGATCCGGTCGGGGCGCATGCGTAGCGCGTTGCGTACGAGGTCGCGCACCCGTACCTCGCCACGGCCCTCGATGTTCGGCGGCCGAGCCTCGAGGCGTACGACGTGCTCCTGCCGCAGCTGCAGCTCGGCCGCGTCCTCGACGGTGATGATCCGCTCGTCGTCGGGGATGAACGAGGAGAGCACGTTGAGCGTGGTCGTCTTGCCGGCCCCGGTCCCGCCCGAGACCAGGATGTTGAGCTTGCCGCGTACACAGTCGGCGAGGAAGTCGGCGACCGGCCGTGACATCGTGCCGAACCCGACGAGGTCGTCCTGCGTGTACGGGTCCGGCGAGAACTTGCGCACGGTGAGCACGGAGCCGTCGACGGCGAGCGGGGGGATGACGGCGTTGACCCGGCTGCCGTCCGGCAGGCGGGCGTCGACCATCGGGCTGGCCTCGTCGACCCTGCGCCCGACCTGGCCGACGATCTTGTCGATCGTCCGCCGCAGGTGCGCCTCGTCGGTGAAGTGCCCGTCGACGGGGAAGACCCGGCCAGCCCGTTCCACGTAGATCTGGTCGAACCCGTTGACCATCACCTCGGTGATGTCCGGGTCGCGAAGGTACGGCTCGATCGGGCCGTAGCCGAGGATGTCGTCGGCGATCTCCTGGGCGATGCGCGCGCGATCGGCGACGGTGAGCGGCGTCTCGTCCTGCGCCAGGACCTCCTGCAGCGCCAGGCGGACCTTCTGCTCCAGCTCGGCCTGGGTGGTACGCGAGTCGTACAGCTGGGGCCCGAGGTTCTGCAGGAGGGCCGCGTGGACGCTGCGCTTGAGGCCCTCGAACGGGTCGGTGACCCGACGCACACGGGCCGGAGCCACGGTGCCGTAGCCGTCGGCGGCGCGCACCGACGAGTCGACGCCGCGCGCGCGCCGGGCCTCCGCGAGGCGGTCGGAGAAGCTCATCCCCGCACCCGCCACTTCGCGAACAGGCCTCGGCGGTCGTGCCGCAGCGCAGCCGGTATCGACGCGTCAGCGGGGGCCGCGGTGATCACGTACTCCTCGGCGAACTGCCGGATCGCGAGGCTCACCGGGTGCCTGGGCATGTCCAGCACGATNGGNACGCCGCGGTTGGTGGCGGCGGGCACGTCNCGCGACGACGGGATCTGTACGGCGATGGTGGCCCCNAGGGACTTCTCGACCTCGTGGACCGACAGGCCCACCTTCGAGTCGGCCCGGTTGAGCAGGATCTGCCAGCGTTCTCTCGGGAAGTTGAGGAGGTCCAGGGTCTCGAGCGTCAGCTTCAGGTTCTTGATCGCGGGGATGTCCAGCGTCGCCAGGTTGGCGATGATGTCGCTCTGGTCGAACGCGGCGAGGACCTGGTCGTCGAAGGCCGGCGGGGTGTCCACGACGACGTAGTCGAAGGACGCCTTGAGGATGGTGAGGATCTGTGTGATCAGCTCGGCCGGGATCGACGACGCCGTGCCCGGTTCGACCGGCGCGACCAGCGTCGTGAGCCCCGGCGAGTGCGGCGTGAGCAGCGACCGGAGGCCCTCGGCGTCCAGGCTCTCGCCGAGCGGGATCGCGTCGGCGATCGTGTGCACGGGGAACAGCTGCAGCGCGATGGCGACGTCGCCGAAGGCGAGGTCCAGGTCGAGCAGGCACACCTGGCGCCGCCCCCGGTCGGCCAGGACCGCGGCCAGGTTGGTCGCTAGCGTGGTCTTGCCGCAGCCGCCCTTGGCCGAGAAGACGGTCACCACGCGGCCTTGCGGTGCGTGGTCGTCGACGGCGCCGGCCGCGGCCGTGCGGCGCAGGCTCCGGCTCAGCTGATGGGTCCGGCGCACCGCGACGCCGAGCGCCGGCAGGTCGCGCTCCTCCACCACCTCGCGCACACCGGCGCGCAGGGCCTCGGCGAGGATCGACGTGTCGATGCGCCGGCGGACGAGGACCACGCCGAGACTCGGCCGGCTCAGCCGCATGTTCTCGGCGATGCCGAGGGCGGTGTGCAGGTCGACCGTCGAGCCGAGCACGACGACGTCCTCGTTCGGGTTGGCATCCAGGTGCCGGCGCAGGGCGTCGACGGACCCGAGCACCTCTGCGTCCGAGCCGAGCGAGGTGCGCAGCGTCTCCGCCGCGGTGGGGTCGAGGTCGACGATGACCGTCATGGCAACAGGTTCGAGGAGTCGATGCGGCCCCCGGGGGCGACCTTGGAGGACGGCGTCAGCAGGGCGAAGTAGAGGGAGCCCTTCTGCGCGGCGTGGATCAACCGGGTCGCCTGATCCTGCGTCACGGCGAGGGTGATGATCGTCTTCGGGATCTGCTCGGTGTTCTGCTGGCCGGTCGTGTCCGTGCTGGTCTGCGTCACGACCGAGGTGTTACCCACTCCGATCACCGTCACGCGCGGCAGCAGCACCTCGGTCGCGTCCGGAAGCCGCGCCTGGGTGTTCGGGTCGGTGTTCGCCACCGTGACGAAGACGGCGACCTCCGAACCGTTCGTGACGAACCCGGCGACCCGCTCCGGGTCGCCCAGCTGCACGCTCACCGCCATCAGCCCCGCCGGGATCGGGAGGGCGGCCACGCTCGCCGAGCTGCCGAACTGCTGCTGCAGGAGCTGCTCGCCGGGGAAGATCGGTGCGAGCGCCACCAGGGCGCGCACCGGCGCGAGGTCCGAGAGCGCACCGCCGGCCACCGAGCTGCTCGCGACGTCGCGGAGCGACACCGAGCTCGACCCGACGAGCGACGACGCCGTGGTACCGGCTGGGATCTCGGCCACGGCCACGAGGACGCGCCGTAGCTGCTGTCCCTGGGTCGCGCGCTGGTCGGCGCCGTGCGCGTACAGCAGCACCAGGGTCGCCCCGAGACCGGCCAGAACCACCGCAGCGATCAACAGCAGAGTTCGGCGTCCCATGGTCCCTCTCACCCGACCGGCAGCGTGGCAGCAGCCGTGCCAGCAATCATGAGGCTACAGACGTCTTCGACGTCGCGGGACCGGACCGCGACGAGACCAGTTCGTGACCGGGCGCCTCGGCGGCGCCGCTACGACTCGTACAGACCCGTGACGTCGTCGGCGAAGTCCTTCATCACCACGCCGCGCTTGAGCTTGAGGGTCGGGGTCAGCTGCCCGCCCTCCTCGGTGAAGTCGACGGGGAGGATCACGAACTTCTTGATCGCCTCGGCCTTGGACACGGCCAGGTTGGCGTCGTCGACCGCGGCCTGCATGGCCGCGACGACGGCCGCGTCGTGGACCAGGGAGGCGACCGGGGTGTCCGCGGGACGGTCGTGAGCGGCGAGCCAGCCGGGGAGCGCCTCGACGTCCAACGTGATCAGCGCGGCGATGTAGGGCCGGTTGTCCCCGACGACCATGCACTGGGAGACCAGCGCGTGCGCGCGGATACGGTCCTCGAGGACCGCCGGCGCGACGTTCTTCCCGGCCGCGGTCACCAGGATCTCCTTCTTTCGCCCGGTGATCGTCAGGAACCCGTCGGCGTCCAGCTCGCCGATGTCGCCGCTCCGGAACCAGCCGTCGTCGAAGACCGCCTTGGTGTCCGCGTCGTTGTTCCAGTACCCGACGAAGATGTGCGCTCCGCTCAGCTCGACCTCGCCGTCTGCGGCGATCCGCACGCCACAGCCCGGGATCGGCTGCCCGACGCTGCCGATCCGGATGGCGCCCGGCCGGTTGACCGTCGACGCGGCGGCCGTCTCGGTCAGGCCGTAGCCCTCGAGGATGGTCACGCCGATGCCGCGGAAGAAGTGACCGAGGCGGGCCCCCAGCGGGGCGCCCCCGGAGACGGCGAACTCGACCTTGCCGCCCATCAGGGCCCGCAGCTTGCCGTAGACCAGTCGGTCGAAGAGCGCGTGCTGCACCCGGAGGGCGACTCCGGCCCCACCCTTGTCCAGGGCCTCGCTGTACGAGATCGCGACGTCGGCCGCGCGGTCGAAGATCCGCCCCTTCCCGTCGGCGGTGGCCTTGGCCTGAGCGCCGTTGAAGATCTTCTCGAAGACCCGCGGCACGGACAGCAGGAACGTCGGCTGGAACACGGCGAGGTCGGGCAGCAGCGCCTTGGCGTCCGCGGTGTGCCCCATGGTGACGCCCGAGCTGACGCAGCCGATCTCGATGGCCCGAGCGAACACGTGGGCCAGTGGCAGGAACAGCAGCGTCGACCGGCCGGGGGCGAAGACGCCGCCCAGGCCGGCGACGACGTTGTCCGCCCCTGACTGGAAGTTGCGGTGCGTGAGCTCGCAGCCCTTGGGGCGGCCGGTCGTGCCCGAGGTGTAGATCAGCGTCGCGAGGCTGTCGGCCCGCAACGTCCGACGGCGTTCCTCGAGGTCGGCGTCGGAAATGTCGCGCCCGGCGGCGACCAGGGCCTCCAGCGAGTCGGGATCGAACGACCAGACGTGAGCGAGGTCGGGCAGCGATGCGCGCACCGACTCGACGACCTCGGCATGGGCGGACTGCTCGACGAAGCAGCCGACGGCCGCGGCGTCGCTGAGGATCCACTGCACCTGTTCCGCCGACGACGTCTCGTAGATGGGAACCGGTACGGCCCCGGCCGCCCACAGGGCGAAGTCGGCGAGCGTCCACTCGTACCTGGTGCGGGACATGATCGCGACGCGAGCGCCCGGCTGGACCCCGGACGCCATCAGTCCCTTGGCCAGCGACGACACCTCGGCCAGGAAGTCGCGACAGGTGACGTCCTCCCACCGACCGTCGGTCTGCCGGCGGAACTGGACCCGGTGCGGCGACCTGATCGCGTTGTCGACCACCAGGTCGGAGAGGTTGGCCTCGTCGGGCACGGCCACCATGGCCGGCACAGTCAGCTCACGCACGCTGTACTCCCTGCTCGGTATCGGTACGTCTTGGTGCGTCTCGGTGGGCCGCGGTGGGGCCGGTGGGAAACCTGGCATCCTCGTCCGGTGCCGACGGTAGACCTCATCGACGAGACGTACGTCGTCGCAGCCCCCGAAGCTGTCGCAGCGGCGATCCACGACCGTGCTCGATGGGCGATCTGGTGGCCCGGGCTCACGCTGACCGTCTTCATGGACAGGGGCGTCGCCGGGATCCGCTGGTCGGTCGCCGGACCGCTCGTCGGGAGCGCGGAGCTGTGGCTGGAGCCGGTCGGCGACGGCGTGGTCGTCCACTACTACCTGCGGGTCGACCCGGCCCGGCCGGTGCGTTCCCCGGACCGAGTACGGCGAAGGCACGCTCTGGCGTGGAAGCAGCACGCGAACCGGCTCAAGGACGAGCTCGAGGGCGGCCGGTCGGCGGGCGAGCCTAGGGTCAAGAACCAGGCCGAGGGTGCCGAGGAAGGGTAGGTGACGACCTCCGAGCTCCGCTGCCCAGCATGCGGCTCGCTCGTACGAGCGGGCATGGCCTGGTGCACGCTCTGCCATGCCGACGTCCGCTCGGACGAGGAGAAGGAAGCCGCTCGTCTCGAGGCCGAGAAGATCAGCGGTGCGGGCATCATGCTGCCGGCGGAGCTGGTCCTCAGCCCCGAGGAGAGCCTCGTCGCCGCGACACCGCCGCGCGGCAAGCACGCGCGGCCATCCACCCTCCCGGCGCTCCCGGCACTGCCTGCACTCCCGGCGCTGGCGGGGCTGCCCGGGAGCGTCGCTCCGGCTCGCGCCGCAGGGGCCGGGTCCGTCGACGTCGCCGAGCTCGACGCGCCCGCGGGCCCCTCGACCTCCGCCGAGACCGAGCAGAAGCTGGCCGAGCTCCGCGAGGCCGGGATCGACGTCGACGGCATGCTNGCGATGCTGTCGTCCAGCGGTTCGGGCGACCCGCTGCACGGCCTCGTCGACCGGCTCAGCTCCAAGGGATCGCGNGCGATCGCCGTGATCGTCGCGTCGACGGCGCTGGCCGCCGTGATCTTCGGCCTGATGTTCCTGCTCGGCTCGTTCTTCGGCTGACCCCCGCCCCCCGCCCTGCCTCCCGCCCTGCCTCCCGTTGATCATGGACAAATGGCCCATGTGGAGCAAGGAATCGGGGCCATTTGTCCATGATCAACGGGATGGGGTCGGGCTGACGTCGGGCTAGGCTCGCCCGCGTGCGACTGCACGTCGTCAGCGACGTCCACCGACGGGTCGACGCCCTCGCCCGCGCGGCCGACGGCGCCGACGCCCTGATCTGCCTGGGCGACCTGCTGCTGTTCGTCGACTACGCCGACCACACGCAGGGGATCTTCGCCGACCTCTTCGGCGTGGCCAACGCGACGCGCTACGTGGCGCTGCGTACCGCTGGCGACTTCGATGCGGCGCGCGAGCTGTCCACCAGGCTCTGGACGCAGCGCGGCGGCGACCGGGCCGACCACGTCCAGGCGGCGGTGCGCGAGCAGTACGCGCAGATCTTCGCGGCGATGCCGGCGCCGGCCTTCCTGACGTACGGGAACGTGGACGTGCCCGCNCTCTGGGCGGAGCACCTGCGCCCGGGGCACCAGGTCCTCGACGGCGCGACCGCGCAGATCGACGGCCGCACGTTCGGCTTCGTCGGTGGGGGGCTGCGGACCCGGTACCGCACGCCGAACGAGATCTCCGACGAGGAGTACGCGGCCAAGGTCGAGGCGGTCGGTGAGGTCGACGTCCTCTGCTGCCACATCCCGCCCGCGCTTCCCGAGCTGACGTACGACGTGGGGGCCCGCCGGCTGGAGCGGGGGAGCGTGGCGACGCTGGAGGCGATCCGCCTTTCGCAGCCGCGGCTGGTGCTGTTCGGCCACGTCCACACCCCGCTCGTGGCACGCGCCCGCGTCGGCCGCACCGAGTGCGTGAACGTCGGCCACTTCCGTGCGCGAGGCACGCCGTACGTGCTGGAGTGGTGACGGCGTCAGGTGCTGCCCGCGTCCGGGTGGTCAGGGTCGTGGCGGCGATAGGCTGCGCACACCTGCGACGAAGGGCTCTCGATGGCGGACCAGACCGAGTCGAGCATCACCATCGCCGCGCTGGCCGTCGACGTGATGGCGGTCATCGCAGACTTCGAGGCCTACCCGCACTGGAACGACGAGGTCAAGCTCGTCGAGATCCTCACCGTGTACGAGGACACCGAGCAGCCGGCCGAGGTGCGCTTCGTCCTGGACGCGGGGGCCATCAAGGACGACTACGTGCTCGAGTACGACTGGGTCAGCCCGACCGAGCTGCGCTGGCACCTGGTCAAGGGCGACATGCTCAAGGCGATGGACGGTGTCTACCTGCTGACCGGCGCGGGCGGCCAGACCGAGGTGTCCTACCGGCTCGCGGTCGACGTGAAGATCCCGATGATCGGGATGATCAAGCGCAAGGCCGAGAAAGTGATCATCGACCGGGCCTTGAAGGGCCTGAAGGTCCGCGTCGAGAGCTGAGCGGGCGGCGCCCGGGTCACCAACCGGTAACCTCTCAGGCCATGCGCGTCTTGCTCTTCACCGGCAAGGGTGGGGTCGGAAAGACGACCGCCGCCGCCGGTACGGCTGCGCTCGCGGCCCGCACCGGCCTGAAGACGCTGGTGATGTCCACCGACGCCGCGCACTCCCTCGGGGATGCGTTCGGCGTCCAGGCCGGGTCCGAGCCGGTGGAGATCGAGCAGGGCCTCTGCGTCCAGCAGCTCGACGCCCAGCGCCGGTTCGAACGCACCTGGCGGGAGGTGCGCGACTACCTCATGACGGTGCTCGACGCAGTCGGGGTCGACGCGCTCGCGGCCGAGGAGCTCACGGTCCTGCCCGGAGCCGCCGAGGTCCTCGCGCTCCTCGAGGTGCGCGACCAGGTGCGGTCCGGTCGATGGGACCTCGTGGTCGTCGACTGCGCTCCGACCGCGGAGACGTTGCGCCTGCTGGCCCTGCCCGAGGCGCTGGGCTGGTACATCCGCAAGATGTTCCCGCCGGAGCGCCTCGTCGCCAGGTCGCTGCGTCCGGTGCTCGGCCGCGTGGCCGGGGCAGCGGGTGTCCCGGTCCCTCGCGAGGGGGTGCTCGACGCCGTGGCCCGGCTGAGCGACGAGCTCGCCCAGGTCCGTACGGTCCTCACCGACCCGGGCACCAGCGTGCGACTCGTGCTCACGCCCGAGTCGGTGGTCGTGGCCGAGGCCAGGCGGACGCTGACGTCGCTGTCGCTGTTCGGCTACCGGGTCGACTCCGTTGTCGCCAACCGGGTGTTCCCGTCCGACGGGGCCGACCCGTGGCGAGCCGGGTGGGTCCAGGCCCAGGCCGAGCAGCTTGCAGACGTCGAGTCCTCGTTCGGGTCGCTGCCGGTGTACCTGTCGGCCTACCAGGCGGCCGAGCCGGTCGGGTTCGAGGCGCTCGCCGACCTCGCCGAGCTGATGTACGCCGGTGCCGACGCGTTCGGCCCCGCTGCCCTCGACGTGGCCGGGGAGTCGCTGACGGTCGAGCGCTCCGGCGACGAGTTCGTCCTCTCGATCGCGCTCCCGTTCGCCGATCGCTCCGAGATGGACCTCGTGCGCATGGGCGACGAGCTCGTCGTGACCGTGGGCGCCTACCGCCGGGTGCTGGCGCTGCCCAGCGCCCTCCGTCGGTGCACCGTCGCCGGCGCCGCCCTGCGGGACGGTCGGCTGCGCGTGCGGTTCGAGCCGGACCCCGCACTCTGGAGGGGGCTGTGAGCGCGACCGGCATGGGTGACGAGCACGCCTCGCGCGTCGGGTCGGCCGCCGAGGAGGCGAGCCGGCTGTTCGAGGCCGTTCAGGACTGGGCCCGGCGCACGGCCGGCACCGGCGAAGGCACCGCCGGTGCTGCCGGCGCTGCCGGCGCTGCCGCCGATACGGGCCCCGCCGACCCCGCTGACCATCGGGAGCACGGGCTGGGCGAACGCATCGCCACCGGCGCGCCGGAGTGCCAGCTGTGCCCGATCTGCCAGCTGATCGGACTGCTCAGGGGCAGCCGGCCGGAGATCATGCTGCACCTCGCCGACGCCGCCGGCTCGCTCCTGTCCGCGGTACGCCTGGCCATCGATGCGCACGAGCGCGAGTGGTCGGCACACCGGCCGTCGGACGTCGAGCGGATCGACATCACATGAGGCGGGGCGGGTCGTGGCGCTGACCGTGGGGGTCGACGTCGGGGGTACCAAGGTGGCCGCGGGCGTCGTCGACGAGGACGGACAGGTGGTCGCGCAGGTGCGGCGCGCGACATCCGCCCAGGTCAAGGGTGCCGCCGAGCAGACCATCGCCGACCTGGTGCTCGAGCTGGCCAAGACGCATCCGGTCGAGGCGGTCGGCGTCGGGGCGGCGGGCCTGGTCGACGAGACCCGCTCGGTCGTGCGCTTCGCCCCCAACCTGGGGTGGCGCGAGCAGCCGCTGCGCTCGCTCCTCGAGGCNGCGACCGGCCTGCCCGTGGTCGTCGAGAACGATGCCAACGCCGCCGCCTGGGCCGAGTACCGCTTCGGGGCCGCGCGNGGCCGCGACGACGTCGTCATGGTCACGGTGGGTACGGGCATCGGTGGCGCGCTGATCGCCGACGGGATGCTGTACCGCGGTGGCTTCGGGCTGGCCGGCGAGATCGGCCACCTCGTGCTCGACCCCGACGGGCCGCCGTGCGGCTGCGGACGCCGGGGGTGCTGGGAGCAGTACGCCAGCGGCAACGCGCTCCTGCGCGACGCCCGCGCCAGGGCGGCCGAGGACCGCGAGGGCGCCCGGCTGCTGCTGTCCCTCGGCGACGGCACGCCCGAAGGTGTTGCCGGCGCCCACATCACGACAGCTGCCCGCCAGGGCGACCCCGTCGCCCTGGCGGTCTTCGCCCATGCCGGCCACTGGCTCGGCTGGGGCATGGCCGAGCTGGCCGCCGTCCTCGACCCGCGCTGCTACGTCGTCGGCGGAGGGGTGTCCGAGGCCGGCGAGCTCCTGCTGGCTCCCGCGCGGGTCGCCTTCGCAGGCCACCTCATGGGGGCCAGCGTCCGGCCCGCCGCCGAGATCGTCATCGCCGAGCTCGGCAACACCGCCGGCATGGTCGGAGCCGCGGAGCTGGCCCGAGTCCGTCACTGACCCTCCTGGACGTCACGGCGCGGCGTACCCTCCGACGGGGAGGGCGGATGCTCGGCTGCATCAGTAGGCGGCGGTCCGCGGCGCGGCGCGACAGCGGCGCCGTGGCGGTCGAGGCAGCCCTGATCACCCCCGTACTCATGCTGATCGTGTTCGGGATCGTCGAGCTGTCCTTGCTGCTCAAGGACGACCTCGCGGTCTCGTCGGCCGTGCGGGCCGGCGCACGCACGGGCTCCTCGCTGCCTCGCTTCGACGACGGCACGACCGACTTCGCGCAGCAGGCCGCCGACCAGGTCGCGCGGTCGGCCGACGCGCTGAGCCTTGCGGACGTCTCGCTGACCGTCTACGCCGCCGACAAGACCGGCAACCCGGCGTCGGGGGGTACGCCGGAGACGTGCAGCGACCGGTGCGTGCACTTTCGGTACGACACGACGTCGGCATCGTTCGTACGCGACGGCGGGACGTGGCCGGCGTCGTCGATCAACGCCTGCCCCGGCGACCCGTTGCAGGACGCGATCGGCGTCTTCGTCAGCTATCCGCACCACCTCGCTGTGCTGGGCGGCAGCGTCACGCTGACCGACCACGCGGTCATGGCGTTCGAACCCGTCGCGCCCGACCAGGGGTGCAAGTGAGGGAGCGCGACGACGGGGGCTACGTCGCCATCCTCGTGGCCATCGCGCTGCCGCTGTTCATGACGCTGGCCGCCCTCGCCGTCGACGTCGCGAACTGGTACGCCCAGGCGCAACGGGTGCAGCAGGCTGCCGACGCTGCGGCGCTCGCCGGATCGGTGTACCTGCCGCTCGACCCGGCGTCCGCGCAGAGCAGCGCGCTCGACTACGCCCGGCGCAACGGGTACGACGCCGCGAGCGGGACCGTGACCGTCACTCCCGTACAGCTGCAGGACCAGCCGAGCCGGCTGCAGGTGACGATCTCGGCCAAGGTGCACAACGTGTTCGGGGCGATGTTCGGCCGCGCAACGACGGTGATCACGCGGACCGCCATCGCCGACTACGCCGGCCCGATCCCGATGGGCAGCCCGTGCAACGTGTTCGGCAACGAGCCGGTCGGCCTCGGCGACAGCAAGGAGGGCTCGCGCGCCTGCGGGGCGCAGGGCGACTACTGGCTCAACGTCGCCGGCCCGCAGACGGTGAAGGGCAACGGTGACGCCTACCAGGCCGACCAGTGCCGTCCCGGCGTCGACGGCTGCCCGGGGGGCAGGAACGTCGACTACTTCGACTCCGGCTACCTGTACCTGGTCCAGTCCAAGGTCAGCCAGCCGCTCGACATCTCGGTGTTCGACCCCGCGTTCGTCCCCGTGGGGGACCGCTGCACCGATGCCGCCCTGGACGGGGCGGCGGCCATCACCGACGCGGTGGTCCCTGACGCCTCGGTGCGGTATGCGAAGGGGCCGCGCGGCGGCGGCCCGCACGACTTCTGCACCGGGGACGTCCTGTACACGCCCGGGCCCGGCGGCCTGTGGCCGGCGCAGGGGCAGGGCGACGGCAACCCGGTGACGACCTCCTTCGACGTTCGCGGCCCGTTCGACGGCGTCGACCTGGCCTCGGCGCCGGTCGTCCCGGGCTGTACGCACCAGTTCAAGGGGTACGGGGGCAGCGGGGCGACCCTCGACCTGGCCGCCATGCTCGACCCGTCCAACCCGGCGTTCGACGCGACGCTCGCGTCCGAGTTCCGGCGCTGGGTGTCGCTGTGCACGATCGATGCGAACGCCGGGGACCGCTACGTCGTCCAGATCCGTACGAACGTCGCGCTCGGCGACGACCCCGCGACCGCGCCGGGCGACCCGTCGCTGCCGGGCGGGGGCCACAACCGCATGGCGCTGCGGGCCTCCGGCGGGATCGAGACCTCGGTCTCGGCCTTCCAGCGGATGTCGATCTACACCAACGTCACGGCGTCGCAGACCCAGTTCTACCTCGCCAGGATCGGGTCGGGGGCGGCCGGTCACTTGCTCAAGCTGAGCTTCTTCGACATCGGCGACGCCAAGGCCGGCGTCTCGGGGACCCTCCAGGTGATCGCGCCCCCGGACGCCATCGACGCGGCGACCGGGCAGCCGTTCCAGTTCGACGCGACCGACGCTTCGGGCCGGGCCATCTGCCAGGGTCAGGGCGTCGTCAACGGCGACCTGCCGACCTGCGGCGTCCAGTCCAACGCCACCGGTGGCGGCAGCGAGTTCAAGGGTCGTACCCAGATCATCTCGGTCAACCTGCCGACGACGTACCGCTGTGACGACGCGGACCCGCTCGGCTGCTGGGTCAAGGTGGCGTACACCTTCGACGGCCCGGTGTTCGACACGACGTCGTGGTCGGCGGCGCTGGACGGCGACCCCGTGCGCCTCGTTCAGTA
>JGI24140J50213_10000008_pt1 | contig 74430 bp, 64 predicted proteins | sample BarGraIncu00222A_FD_50213 | JGI IMG/M metagenome (IMG submission 50213)
AACCGGCCGTACTTCGACACGATCGAGATGAAGGGCGGCGGCGACGCGACCTCGGCGGCGCGCGCCGTGCTGCAGACCGGCGAATACGACTACGCCTGGAACCTGCAGGTCGAAGACGAGGTGTTGAAGCGCATGGAGGCCGGCGGCAAGGGCAAGGCGCACGTCGTTCCGGGCGGCGACATCGAGTTCATCCAGCTCAACATCACCGACCCCTGGAACGAGGTCGACGGCGAGCGCGGCAGCGTCAAGAGCCATCACTTCGCCTTCACCGACCCGAAGGTGCGCGAGGCGATGTCGCTGCTCTGCGACAAGAAGAGCATGCAGGAATTCATCTATGGCCGCACCGGCTTCGCGACCGCCAACTTCATGAACAACCCGCCGCGCTTCAGGTCGCCGAACACGAAGTGGGAGTTCAACATCGACAAGGCGAACGCGCTGCTCGACGGCGCCGGCTGGAAGAAGGGCTCCGACGGCGTCCGCGAGAAGGGCGGCAAGAAGATGAAGTTCGTCTACCAGACTTCCATCAACGGCACGCGCCAGAAGGAGCAGGCGATCGTCAAGCAGGCCTGCCAGAAGGCCGGCATCGACCTCGAGCTGAAGTCGGTGACGGCGTCGGTGTTCTTCTCGTCCGACGTCGCCAACCCCGACACGTACGGCAAGTTCTGGTCCGACATGCAGATGTACACGACGACCATGACCGCGCCCGACGCCGAGCGCTTCATGGACCAGTACAAGTCGAACGAGATCTCGCAGAAGGTGAACAAGTGGCAGGGCCGCAACATCTGCCGCTGGGTCAACGCCGAGTACGACAAGCTCGCCGAGTCCGCATCGGCCGAGCTCGACCCGGTCAAGCGCGCCGCGACCTACATCAAGATGAACGACATGGTCGTCAACGACTACATCATCGTCCCGCTGATCAGCCGGCCGCGCGTGCGCGGCGGAAACCTGAAGCTCGTGACGACCCTTTCGGGATGGGATCTCGACTTCTCGGCGCTGCACAACTGGTACCGGGAAGGCGGCGTCGCCTGACGCATCGTCATCCTGAGCGTCAGCGAAGGATCTCGTCAGTCGGCGCGCCGGGATCCTTCGCTTCGCTCGGGATGACAGCCGAGTCCACTGAACCAGATGAATCGCACCCGCGTGAGTACCCGCAAGGGGCGCAATCAAGGCGCAAAGCACAGCCGGGCTGGTAGCCCGGCGAGCATTTGCAACGCCGAGTGCGCCCCTTGCAGGTACTCACCCTTCGGGCCGGGGTGGCCAAGGGCGCCGGGCAAGGCGCGCTGCGCAGCCCAGGCTGGCCGCCTGGGCAAGCAGCGCAACGCCGCCCGGCGCCCTTGGCCACCCCGGCGCGGGTGCGATTCATCTGGTTCAGTGGACTAATGGGCCACTACCTCCTGCGGCGGCTGCTGGTCGCGGTGCCGAGCCTGCTCGGCATCACCGTCGTTCTCTTCACGGTGCTGGCGCTCGCCCCGGGCGACCCGTTCGGCGAGATGACGCTCAACCCGAACATCCCGCCGGAAGTGGCGCAGCGGCTGCGCATCCAGTTCGGCCTCGACGACCCGATCTGGCAGCGCTACTTCCACTGGCTCTTCGCGATGCTGAAAGGCGACTGGGGCTTCTCGTTCATCAGCCGCGTCGACGTCGACCACCTGATCGGGCAGCGCGTTCCGGTGACGCTGGCCGTGATCGGCGCCTCGCAGGTCGTCGCCCTCCTGATCGCCCTGCCCGTCGGCATCTACTCGGCGGCGCGGCCGTATTCGTGGTTCGACCGCGTCGCCAGCACGCTCGCCTTCGTCGGCTTCTCGCTGCCGACGTTCTTCACCGGCCTGCTCCTGATCCTGCTCTTCTCGATCAAGCTCGACTGGCTGCCCTTCGTCTTTCGCGCCGACATCGCCCGTACGGGCTGGCAGTGGTGGGAGCAGATGATCAAGCAGTCGATCATGCCGGTGATGGTGCTGGGCCTCTTCCAGGGCGCGAGCTGGACGCGCTACGTCCGCTCGGCGATGCTCGACGTGATCCGCCTCGACTACGTCACGACGGCGCGCAGCAAGGGCCTGCGCGAGCGCGCCGTGATCATGAAGCACGTCGTTCGCAACGCGCTGATCCCGGTCGTGACGCTGGTCGCGCTGACGATGCCGCAGGTCTTCGGCGGCGCCATCGTGACGGAGCAGATCTTCCGCGTTCCCGGGATCGGCTCGCTCCTCATCGACGCGATCCTGCGCAACGACACGCCCGTGATCATGGGCGTGACCTTCGTCTTCTCGTGCCTGGTGATCATCTTCAACCTGATCGCCGACCTCCTCTATGGCTGGCTCGACCCTCGCATCAGCTACCGCTAGCGCGGTGGCGCAGCCCCGCATGCGCGACGTCTCGCCGGCGGCCGAGGCCTGGCGGCGCTTTCGCCGCCACAAGCTGGCGGTCGCCGGCCTCGTCGTCCTCGTCGTGATGGTGCTGATGGTCGCCTTCGGCCCGCTCGTCTGGAAGCTCTCGATCAACGACATCGACTTCTCGGCGCGCCTGAACACGCCGACGCTGGCGCACCCTTTCGGCACCGACGACCTCGGCCAGGACGTCTTCGCGCGCATGCTCTACGGCGGCCGCATCTCGCTGTCGGTCGGCCTGGCGGCGATGCTGATGGCGATGTTCGTCGGCGTGACGATCGGCGCGATCGCCGGCATCTCGCGCGGCGCCGTCGACGCCGCGCTCATGTGGCTGACCGACCTGTTTCTCTCCCTGCCGCAGCTGCCGCTGCTCCTGATCCTGATCTACCTGTTCCGCGAGACGCTGAAGAGCGTCTTCGGCCCCGAGGTCGGCGTCTTCATCCTGATCGTTCTCGTGATCGGCGGCTTTCGCTGGATGCCGGTGGCGCGCCTGGTGCGAGCGCAATTCTTCTCGCTGCGCGAAAAGGAGTTCGTCGAGGCGGCGCGCGCCCTCGGCGCCTCGGTTCCGCGCCAGGTCATACGCCACATCCTGCCCAATTCGCTCGGGCCGGTGATCGTCGCCGGGACGATCGACGTCGCCGCGGCGATCATCGCCGAGTCGACGCTCTCCTTCCTGGGCCTCGGCTTTCCGCCCGACATCCCGACCTGGGGCCGCATCCTCTACGACAGCAAGGAGTACCTCGACATCGCACCGCACTGGGCCATGTTCCCGGGCACCGCGATCTTTCTCGCCGTGCTGTGCATCAACTTCGTCGGCGACGGCCTGCGCGACGCGCTCGATCCGCGCAAGGTGCTGTGATGGCCGTTGCCAGCGCGCATGCGCTCCACCTCGGCCGTCGCGGCGGGCGGCCGGGTGCCGCCTGCCGCGACGCTCGGTCGTCGAAGACGCGCCGCGGATTCACGAGTCGCTGACATGGCGCTCCTCGAAATCAAGGGGCTGAAGACCTATTTCAAGACCGACGACGGCTGGCTGCACGCCGTCGACGGCGTCGACATCGAGGTCGAGCGTGGCCAGACCGTCAGCGTCGTCGGCGAATCGGGCTGCGGCAAGACGGTGACGGCGATGACGGTGTTGAAGCTGTTGCCGATGCCGCCCGGCCGGATCGCCGGCGGCCAGGTGCTGTGGCAGGGACGCGACCTGGTGACGGCGAGCGCCGACGAGATGCGCCGCATCCGCGCCAAGGAGATCGCGATCGTCTTCCAGGAGCCGATGACCTCGCTCAATCCGGTCTACAGCGTCGGCGAGCAGATCGCCGAATCGCTGCGCCTGCACGAGGGCCTCGGCCGCAAGGCGGCGCTCGATCGCGCGGTCGAGATGCTCGCGCTGGTGCGCATCCCGACGCCGCAACGCCGCGTCAACGACTACCCGCACCAGTTCTCGGGCGGCATGCGACAGCGCGTGATGATCGCCATCGCCCTGGCCTGCAACCCGAAGCTGCTGATCGCCGACGAGCCGACGACCGCGCTCGACGTGACGATCCAGGCGCAGATCCTCGACCTGCTCGCCGAGCTGAAGGATCGCCTCGGCATGTCGATCATGCTGATCACGCACGCGATGGGCGTCGTCGCCGAGGTCGCACAGCGCGTCGTCGTGATGTATGCGGGGATGGTCGTCGAGGAGGCGAGCGTCGAGGAGCTGTTCGCGCACCCGCGCCACCCCTACACGCAGGGGCTGATCCGCTCGATCCCGCGCATCGACACCGCGGCGCTGCACAAGGTTCGGCTCGAGCAGATCCCCGGCACCGTGCCCAAGCTGATCGACCCGCCCGAAGGCTGCCGCTTCGCGCCGCGCTGCCGCTACGCCGTTCCCGAGTGCGTCGCCGCGACGCCGGCGCTGCGCGAGCCGGTGCCGGGACACAAGGTGCGCTGCATCTTCGACGAATTTCCGGCGCTGCCGGCACAGGTCCTCTCATGAGCTCGGCGCCGCTGCTGCGGGTCCAGGACCTCGTCAAGCGCTTCCCGATCAAGGGCGGCTGGCTCGGCCGCGAGGTCGACAACGTGCACGCGGTCGACGGTGTGAGCTTCGACCTGCCTGCCGGCGAGACGCTCGGCGTCGTCGGCGAATCGGGCTGCGGCAAGAGCACGACGGGGCGCTGCATCCTGCGCCTGATCGAGCCGACCTCGGGAGAGGTCTGGTTCGAGGACAAGGATGTGACGCGCGCCGGCAAGGACGAGCTGCGCGCGCTGGCGCGCGACATGCAGATCATCTTCCAGGATCCGTACGCTTCGCTCAACCCGCGCATGACGGTCGGCGCCATCGTCGGCGAGGCGCTGATCATCCACAAGCTGACGACGAACCGGAGCCAGTTCGAGGCGCGCATCGTCGAGCTGCTCGAGACGGTCGGCCTCTCGGCCGACCACATGCGCCGCTACCCGCACGAGTTCTCGGGCGGCCAGCGGCAGCGCATCGGCATCGCTCGCGCCCTCGCCGTGAGCCCGAAGCTGGTCGTCTGCGACGAGGCAGTCTCGGCACTCGACGTCTCGATCCAGGCGCAGGTGATCAATCTGCTCGAGGACCTGCAGAAGAAGTTCAGCCTGACCTACATCTTCATCGCCCACGACCTTTCGGTCGTCGAGCACATCAGCACGCGCGTCGCCGTGATGTACCTCGGGCGCATCGTCGAGATCGCGCCGGCGAAGCAGCTCTACACGCAACCGTTGCACCCCTACACCGAGGCGCTGCTTTCGGCCGTTCCGATCCCGGACCCGCGGGTCAAGAGAAAGCGCATCACGCTGCAGGGCGACGTGCCGAGCCCGATCCGCCCGCCGTCGGGCTGCCACTTCCACACCCGCTGCCCGATCGCCCGGTTTCCGCTATGCAGCTCCGAGAAGCCCGAGCTGAAGCAGAGCAGCCCGGGGCATTGGGTGTCCTGCCACCTGCGGGGCTAGCAGACCGGGAGATCGCTGCGCCGGGATCGCACCGGGCAAGCCCCGGGTTCAGGTGTGAACCGGCGACAGACCCGGTGAAGTGGAAACCCCGCCCCTGCCGGTCGCTTCGATCGGGGCGGCGACCTCGACACGATCGCGACCCTGTGCCTTGGCCCGGTACAACGCAGCATCGGCGCGCAACAGCCAGTCGTCGACCGGTTGCGTGATTCCGCGCGGCAGCACGACCATGCCGATGCTCACCGTCAGGTGCAGTGGAGGGTTCGCGCCGATGACGGGTTGTGCCGCCAGTGCGCGCTGGATGCGATGCGCCGCGAGCATCCCCCCGGCCTGGTCGGACATGCGCAGCAGGAGCAGGAATTCCTCGCCGCCAATCCGCCCCGCGACGTCGGTCTCGCGCAACGAGCCTGCGAGAACGCCTGCCAGCAGACGCAGCGCCTCATCGCCCACGGCGTGACCACGGGTGTCGTTGACGCGCTTGAAAAGGTCGACATCGATCGACAGCACGACACAGCCTTCACCGCCGCGGCGCAGGCGCAAGTGCTCCGCGTGCAGCGCTTCCATGGTGGTGCGGCGGTTCAGCAGATGGGTGAGCGGATCGCGCGACGCGAGGTCGCGAAGGCGCCGGGTCAGGCGAGTGACGACCATGTAGCACAGCGCCAGATTGAACACGACGGCCAGGGTGAACAGCGCCACCAGGAGCGCCGGCTGGATGCTGTCCGTCGACGCGAGGATCAGAGGGTGCGACCTGATGTCCAGAGCCCACTTCGTGCGCCACGCGAACAAGGCGGCAGCGCCGAACATCGGGCCGGCAACGAACCCCGAGGCGATCCAGCCGAACTCGCGACGCATGCGCCCGGCACAGGCCGCGGCGCTGGCCAGCGCGAGCCAGCTGAGCACCGCCGCCATCGCCGCCGAGCGCAGCGCGGCCGGCAGCAGGCCGGCCGCCTCGGCCACCGGTGTCAGGGCGACGGCCGCCAGAAGCAGGGTGTGTTCGGACTGGTGGAGCGGCAGCGCCAGGAAGCTCAGGGTGCCCCGGCGCATCAGCACGAACGCCAGCACGATGAAGAAGTTACGCAGGCCGCTTTCGACGATCGGCAGCAGCCACGGGACGAGAAGCCCGACGCCTCCCGCGCCGGCACAGCTGAGGCAAAAGCCCATCCAGCGCAGACTCGCCGATCGCGACAGCCCGAGCGGCCCCCCGGCCATGCCCCAGCCGAGGCCGAAGAGCAGCATCAGGATGCCGATGACGATGAAGAGACTGTCGTTGGCGGACATGGGGAAGGCCGGGCAGCGTCAGTGCTCCACGCCGGGGCACGCCCGGCACGGCAGGGGACGGCCCTCGGATGCGGCGGATCCGTCGCGAGCTACGGCAGCTTCTGGAAGCCGAACACCGGGGGATTCATTCCGCAGGTGCTGAAGCTGCCGTCGACCTTTCCGGTCGCATTGACGACGAACTTCGAGCTGGCGGTGCCGGCGATGACCAGCGGCGCGGTCAGGTTCAGCCCGTTCGGGCTGTTCGCTCCGATCGGCTGCATGAACGTGTTGCCGCCGACGCCGGCGGTCGCGTTGGTCGTCAGGTAGAGGTAGACGACGTCGGCCAGGGGCGCCGGATCCGTTCCCGTGCACGCGGTCGGCGCGCCGGGCGCGTCGGGCGCCTGCGTCGTTCCGTTGTTGTCGGTCCGGCAGACGTCGGCCACGTACTGCGTCCCTGCCGTGCACGAGCCCGAGCTCGAGCTCGGCGTGAACTTGATGAGGTCCGACATCTTGATGATGACGCAGTTGTACGTCCCGTCGGGCGGGTTGCCGCTGCCGAGCGTCGGGTTCGCCAGGAAGTCGACTTCGGTCGGCGCGGTGCTCGAAAAGACGGTCACCGGACTCGTGCACGACGGGCTGGTCGACAGCATCACGGAATAGACCTGCAGCTTCAGCGAGCTGGCGTCGAGCGCCATGGCCTGGGTCGCCAGCAGCGCGGCGCCGACGAATACGGAGGCGGTGGAGAGCTTCATGATCGAGGCCTTTCGCTGCTAGCTGCCGGCGCCGACGATGGTCAGCTTGGCGACCGTGTCGTCGCCGCCGCCGCAGGCGGCAATGGCGCAGCCGAGCGCGATGGCGCAAAGGACAAATACGAACGAGCGTTTCATGTGCAGTCCCTGGATGGATTGATGGCCGTCTGGATATCGACGCAGAATCTGGAAAGCTTGAGCGCCGGGGGTTCGCAGCGCGACGAAGCGTGATTTGCGACCAGCCGGTGCGGGGCCGGCGCCGAGCGAAGTGCTCGCAACGCCTGCCCGGCTCGGGTCAAGACGGATCAAGGCATCGGGATGCCTTGGCCGCCATCGCCGCCTAGAGGTCCTGGAACGGTGACAGATCGATCCAACGCATGTTGAGGTCCTGGATCGTGTCGATCAGGCGGCCGATCGAGGCGTCGGCACCCGACTTCTTGCGTGCCGCCGCGAGTGCCGCGAGGGCGGAGTTCTTCCTGGTCGTCGCGCCGCCCAGCTTGCCGGGAAACGCTTTTGCGGCAGCGGCCAGCGCCTTGTCCTTCGCATCGAGCGCCTTACGCTCGGCCTGCTGCGATTCGAGCTTCTTCATCAGCTCGGTGTGAACGACGACGATCTTGTGCGCCTCGGCGATGAAGGCGTCGACGTCCTTCTGCAGCGCCGCCTTGTCGGCCGTGGCCAGTTTGGATTTTGCGACTTCGTCGCGCCCCTTGCGCAGATTCGAGAAAAGCGTCTGCTCGTCTGCGGCCATCTGCTTGCCCTTTCGCTGCTAACGCTTCGAAGCCGCAGCCAGACGTCGTGCTGCCCGGCCACCGGATCAGGACTTATCGGTCGGTCACAGTCATCATGCTAGCGAATAGCGGCCCATGTGCCCGGAGACGAATCTATCCCGCAAGCGGCCCCTTCGCGATCGGCTACCGCAACCAGCACTGCTTCGCCGGCTACGTGAGCCAGGGGGTCGGCCGCATCGACATGGCCGACGGCAACGCCGCCTACGCGTTCGCGAGCCTCTCGAACTCGCCGGTCGATCTGCTCGTCACGGCGACGGCGCCGTCTACGTGCCGACGCGCAGCGACGTGACACGGATCAGCTCGCCCTGAACGACGAGCCGGCTCGCGCTGGTTCACCTTCCTCTGCTTGCGGCAGAGGCGGCGCGCCACTGAGCGGGCGAGTTCGCGCGTTCAGAACGACGCCGGCTGCTCGTCGGGAAGGACGTTCGTCCGCCCGCTGAACACCGCCTGCGCGGAGGGCACCGAAGGATCCCTGAAGGGCGACTCAGCGACGGCCTCTGGGGCGAGCGCCGCTGCCATCGCGGTCGCCGGCGGCGAGGCGTGAACCGCGCGCGCCCCGAAGGTGGCTGCGACGACGACTGCGGCAAGGATCGCGGCGGCGCCGACGATCGTCACCGCCCATCCCGCTCGCGAGGGATCGATCGACTCTCTCACTCCACGTATCGCGTTCATCGGCAATCTCCTTCGAGTGCGAACCGGGGTCGGCCATTTCCTGATCGGTGAACCGGCTCGGCGTATCCGGCAGCGAAGCGCTCCCGTGCACTGGGTAAAACGGAAAACAGCAGCCAAACCGGACAGCAGGACGTGGACGCCCGAGCAAAAGTGCGTCTGGCCGCAGCAGTGCCACGGGTGGCTGCTTTCCGGCGCCGATTGCGCTTTACAGGAAACAAGGCCCGCGCCATCCGCAAAAGGTCGATGCTGCGGGCAATCTCTACATTGCCGACGCCGGCGGTCTTACTCTGGGCAATACGATCCGCAAGATCACGCCGACCGGCGTCGTCAGCACGCTGGCCGGTTTGGTGAACAACGGCGGCAGCGCCGATGGCACGGGCAGTGCGGCTCGCTTCGACGCCCCCTTCGATGTCGCGCTCGATGCTGCCGGCAACGTCTACGTCTGCGACACCGGCAACGCAACGATCCGCAAGGTGACCCCAGCCGGTGTCGTCACGACGCTGGCCGGTTTGGCTGGCAGCCTCGGCAGCGTCGATGGCACCGGGAGTGCGGCCCGGTTCTTCTCACCGACGGGCATCGGGGTCGATGCCGCAGGTAACTTCTACGTCGCCGAGCGCGGCATGGTCGCGATTCGCAAGGTCACGCCGGCCGGCATCGTCACCACGTTCGCCCGCTAGGCGCCGGCGGGTCCACGCAACCTTCCGGCTCGACACGCGCGCTACAAGCCCGTGAGCAGAGTACGTGCCTCTTGCGTCGCGGGCGCGGCGTCGCCGAGCGACCCCTGAAGCTGCGCCAGCGCCTCGCGCAGCGTGGCGGCAGCGGCGGCCTGCTCGCCTTGCGCCTTCCGCACCGTGCCCTGGGCAAGCAAGGCGTTGCCGAGCCAGGCGCTGCTCGCGAAGCCGGCAAGCGCCGCGCGCGCCTGCGCCACCGCCTGCGTCGCATGCTCGCTTGCTGCCGGGCCGTCGCCCAGCTGCAAGTCGGCAAGTGGCAGCAATGCCAGGGCGCGCAGGCGGTTCGGGTTCTTCTCGGTCGCAGCGTCGAAGATCGACAAGGCACGCCGGAGATGATCGCGTGCGATGGCCGGCTGCCGGCGCCCGAGCGCGAGCTGAGCTTCCTCCGTCTCGAGGGTCCCGAGCGTGGCATGTCCGGCAGGCAAGGTCGCCTGCAGTTGCTGGCGCGCGCGAGCGAGCAGGCTCTCGCAGCGATCGAAGTCGCCCGCTGCGCACCAGGCAGGCGCGGAAAGCAGCGAGACATAGCCGATCGAGCTGACGTGACCCCGCTCCATGGCCGAGGCCAGCGCGCGTTCGAACAGCGGCTTCGCCTCGCCGGTGCGGCCGAACTCGACCAGCAGCTTGGCGTAGTTCGTTTCGAGCGACGGTCTGAGAGCGTTCGCCCGTTCGACCTGGCGGGCGACGGCCAGACCGCGCTCGTAGACCTCGGCAGCGCGCATCCACTGGCCGGCCCGGGACAGGTGTACGCCGAGGTCGTTGAGCAGGGTGACGGCGAACAACGTCCGGCCACGTCCCATGCCTGTCACCTCGTCGACGGCGCGCCGGTACTCGGCGACGGCAAGTGCCTCCTGCCCCAGCATTCCGTGCGCATCGGCCAACGCGGTTCGTGCGGAGACGGCCAGGCTGCGCTGGCCGGGGCGCGGCGAACCGAGGCTCGCCAGCGCGGCCTGGGCGTCGGCCAGCGCGGCCTTGGCGTCGCCGCGAAGATCGTCGACCATGCTGCGACTGGTGAGGCAGGCAGCCAGGACCGAGAGGTTGCCGTCCGGCTCTCCCCTCAGCCGAGCAATCGCCGCATCGAACAGTGGCTGGGCCCGGTCGAAGGCGCTCCCGTCGCCGTAGCGCTCCGCCAGGCTGCAGTCGACGCTCGCCTGGAGCGACGCGTCGGCCACACCGCTCGCCGAGACTTGGGCGCGCAACAGCAAGGCCTGGGCTTTGTCCTGCTCCATGGCTTCGCCGTACAGGTTGGCAAGCGTCAGCAGCAGGCGCGCGCGCAGCTCCGGGTCATCCGCAAACTGCCTGTCGACGAGCTCTTCCCCGCGTGCCAGCAGCTGTGCCGTCGTGAACGGCTTGTCCGACCCTTCCTGCAGCAGGAAGCTGAGGAACTCGTCACTGGCCTCCGCGTAGGTCAGCTCCTTCAACGTGCGATCCCGCTCGCGCTGCGCCTGTTGCGCCTGTTGTTCGGCGCGCTCTGCCTGCTCGGCCGCGCGACGGGCCTGGGTGATCGTCCCCGCGACCCCGGCGACGATCGCCGCACCCGTCAGCACGCCGGCCGCCACGGCGCCACGGTGCCGACGCGCGAACTTGCCGACTCGATAGGCCCACGTGTCCGGACGGGCGCTGACCGGTTGATGAACGAGATGACGCCGTAGGTCGTCGCCGAAGGCGTCCACGGTCGCGTAGCGCTCGGCCGGATTCTTCTTCAGCGCCTTGGCCACGATGTTGTCGAGGTCGCCGCGCAGCAGGCGCCTGAGCTTTTCCGGCGTAGTCGCCCGTTTGGCGGCGAGCTCGGCCAGGGTTTGCGGCGACAGCATCCGGGTCGACGAGACCGCGTCAGAAAGCCGTGGCGGATCGACGTCGACAATGGTCTTGATGAGGTCCGCGGTCGACCGGACACTCTGGCCCGCCGGGTGCTGGCCGCCCAGGAGCACGTACAGCAACACGCCAAGCGCATACACATCGGTCGCCGTGGTAATCGGCTCGCCGAGCATCTGCTCCGGCGCCGCGTACTCCGGCGTGAGCGCGCGGCCGCCTTCACGAGTCAGCTCGGTCGCGTCACCCGACAACGCGCCGTCTTCGAGCAGCTTGGCGATGCCGAAATCGAGCAACTTGGCATTGCCGTCTTTTGCGATCAGCACGTTCAAGGGCTTGATGTCGCGATGCACGATCAGGTTCGCGTGCGAGTGCGCTACCGCGGCGAGCACGTCGAGAAACAGGTGCACGCGCGCCGCGACATCCAGACGTTCGCCGTCGCAGTAGCGATCGATCGACTCACCTTCGACATACTCAAGCACCAGATATGGCTGGCCTGCGCCCGTCACGCCGGCGTCGATGAGCCGGGCGATATTCGGATGGGCGAGGTGGGCAAGGATCTTGCCCTCACGCTTGAAGCGTTCGCCACCGGCGCGTCCGATCAGCGACGCGTTGAGCAGCTTGACGGCGACCTTGCCGGTAAAGCGGCCGTCGCTACGCTGCGCCAGCCACACGCTGCCCATGCCGCCCTGGCCGATCGGCGCATCGAGCGTATAGGCGCCCAGGGTTTGGCCGGCGAGACTGGCATCGGCGAGGCCGGCATCGCCGGGGGACGAGGCGGCGCTGCCGGTCAGAAAACGCGCGGCGGCACTGGCCGTATGGTCATCGAGCAGGGCCTTCACTTCGGCGGCCAGATCGGGCTGTTCCGCCCCCAGCCGCGCCAGCCATGCAGCTCTTGCGTCGGTCGACAGCTCCAGCGCCTCGTCGAGCAGGGGGCTCAGGATGCGCCAGCGGCTCGGGTCAAGAGCCGTCATTCGTTCATCGCTCGACACGCGCCACAGGCTCGGCCGACTTCGATGCTATGCATCGATGGCGATCATTGGCCCGGAGCAAGCGAACGGTAGAGAAGCGTTCGCGCCTTTTCCCATTGCCGCTGCACGGTCCGCCCCGAGACGCCTTGCAGCGAAGCGATCTCGGCCACGCTGAAGCCGCAGAAAAACTTCAGGTCGACCAGATGGGCCAGCGCGGGCTCGAACGTCGCAAGATCATCGAGCGCCGCGCCGATTTCCGAAAGTACTTCGGGCTCGGCACAGTTCTCGGCAGTCTGCGTGTCGAGCGAGGTGATGTGCAGCCCACCCCCGCGCTTCTGCGCGCTGCGCTCGCGAACGCGGTCGATCACCAGGGCGCGCATCGCCTTTGCCGCATAGGCCAGAAAGCGCGCCCGGTCCGGGAAGGCGAGCGCATGGCGCTGCGACATGTCGAGATAAGCCTCGTGCAACAGCGTCGTCGCGCCGAGCGGTGCGTCGGGGCCGGCGCGCGCGGTTTCGCGACGAGCCAGGCGATGCAGCTCGTTGTAGAGCATCGTGAACAACGCGTCGCTGCCCGCCGCCTCGTTACCCATGAGACGGATTGTGCCCGCCGTGCACGCGAATTCGCCCGCAACCGTTAAGAACTCCGCATCGTTTCGACGGGATTCCGCCGATATAGCGGTTGGCCGTTCTTGCGGTCGCTTGAAAGGCGCATCGCGATGGGACACCTCAGGACTTCTTTCGCGCTGCTCGGCCTTTGCCTGCTCGGCGCGTGCGGCGGCGGCGGATCGGGCAGCGCCGGATCGGGCAGCAGCGGCCCGCTCGGCAGCGGCCCCGGCGGCGGCGCGCCCGTGACGAGCACGGTCTCGGGAACGGTCCACGACAAGAACGGCCTGGCGGTCACCGGCGCGACGATCACGGTCTTCCATCACAACACCAACACCTCGGTCACGACGACGACCGACGTGAATGGCCGCTATTCGGTCGCGGGCTTGAGCACCGGCGCGAATTCCGAGTACCAGGTCTACGTCGGCATGGCCGGGTTCGGCTTCTCGCCGTCGATCGGTGATCCGGCAGGAACGGTCTTCAAGGCCGACTACAACGGCCTTTATCGGACCGTCATCGAATTCGCGACGATGCCTGTGCGCGACGTTGCCGGAGCCGACTTCACGGCCTATCGCGCCGGCGACAGGATGGCGAGCCTGGCGCGAACCGGCCAGACGACGAGCTACGCCGCCGGCGACGATTCGTCGGCGCAACGAGGCGTCTCCTGGCCGGGCGCACGCTACAGCGACAACGGCGACGGCACGGTCACCGATCGCCTGACCGGCCTCGTCTGGCTGAAGAATGCCGGATGCTTCGCGCCGGGCAACTGGTCGGCGGCGCTGCTCGCCGCGAGCCAGCTCGCGAGCGGCGCCTGCGGACTCGCCGACGGCTCGACGGCGGGGCAATGGCGGATGCCGAACGCGAACGAGCTCGAAAGCCTCGTCGACGTCTCGCAGTCGGGCCCGGCGCTGAGCGCCGGCCATCCTTTCACGAATGTCGCCGCGACGAACGCCTACTGGTCGTCGACGACGTACATGGCCTTGTCGACGAACGCGATGGCGATCCGCTTCAGCGACGGCCGCTGGATCAACGGAATCGACGCCGGCGACGCCAGCTTCGACAACGACAAGGCAACGTCGGCGAACTCGCTCTGGGCCGTGCGGTCGGGCGCCACGCCCGGCGCGGTCCAGCTCCTCGCGACCGGTGTCTTTCCCGGGATCGGCGGCGGCTCCTTCGGCGTCGGCGACGACGCGAGCCTGCAGATCGGCGTGCCCCTGACCTCGCCGCGCTTCATCGACAACGGCGACGGAACGCTCGCCGACACCGTCACCGGGTTGACGTGGCTGAAGCAGGCCGACTGCATCCAGCAGACGTGGCCCGCTGCGCTGGCCGCCGTCAACGCGCTGGCAAGCGGCCAGTGCGGCCTCGCCGACGGCTCGACCGCCGGGCAATGGCGCATGCCGAACCGGACCGAGATGCTGAGCCTGTCGGATCGGGCCCCGACCTTTCCGCAGGCGTCGTACCTCAACGGCCAGTACCAGGCCAGCGCCGCCGTCACCGGCCCGGTGATCTTCACGAACTACGTCGTCGCCGACTACTACTGGACCTCGAGCACCGACGTCGCCGACACGGCCCAGGCGTGGACGGTCTACAGCTGCGATTTCGGCGTCTACAACATCCCCAAGACCGACCTTCACCATTCGCTCGCGGTGCGTTGAGCACGACGGTTGATTCACCTCAACACGCTGTCATCGGGAGGTGACCAGAATCCATGTGTCGGCCGGCCGGAAGGCCAGGTGTGTCTCGGGATGCAGCCTCCGGCTCGGGCAACCTTACGAATGGTGATTTCCGGCCGATCAGTCATCAGACGACGAGGCATTGGAATGGACCGTTTCTGGCTCAAGAACTATCCCGAGGGNGTACCCGCCGACATCGACCCGAACCAGTATTCGTCGCTGGTCCAGCTGCTCGAGGAGGCTTTCGCCAAGTACCGCGATCGCAACGCCTACGTCTGCTTCGGCAAGACGATCAGCTTCGGCGAGATCGACGAGATGTCGAAGCACTTCGCCGCCTGGCTGCAGTCGAAGGGGCTGGCCAAGGGGGATCGGGTCGCGATCATGATGCCCAACCTGCTGCAGTATCCGGTCGCCCTGGCCGGCGTGCTGCGCGCCGGGCTGACGGTCGTGAACGTCAATCCGCTGTACACGGCGCGCGAGCTCGAGCATCAGCTCAAGGACTCGGGCGCCAAGGCGATCGTCATCCTCGAGAACTTCGTGGCGACGCTGCAGCAGGTGATCGGCAAGTCGCAGGTGGAGCACGTGGTGCTCTGCGCCTTCGGCGACTTGCTGGGAGCGCCAGCGGGAGCGGCGCCCGAACCCCCCTTGCCCGACGCGATCAGGTTCAACGCGATGCTGGCCGAAGGTTCACGCCTGCCGTTCCGGCCGGTCGCGCTGACGCACGAGGACGTCGCCTTCCTGCAGTACACGGGCGGGACCACGGGCCTCTCGAAGGGCGCCACGCTCGTGCATCGCAACGTGATCGCCAACGTCTTGCAGTCCGAGGCCTGGATGCAACCGGCGCTGACGAATCCGAAGCGAGGCTCGCCGCCGGAGCAGCTCAATTTCGTCTGCGCGCTGCCGCTGTATCACATCTTCGCGATGACCGTGTGCTGTCTGCTCGGCATGCGCGTCGGCGGGCTCAACATCCTGATCCCGAACCCGCGTGACCCGGCGGCACTGATCAAGGAGATCCGTCCGTACAAGGTGCACATGTTCCCGGCCGTCAACACGCTGTACAACGCACTGGCCAACAACGCGGAGTTCTGTGCCCTCGACTGGTCCGGCCTGCGCGTCTGCAACGGCGGCGGCATGGCGGTGCAGGGCGCGGTGGCCGAGCTGTGGCTGAGAGTGACCGGGTGCCCGATCTGCGAAGGCTACGGCCTGTCGGAGACGTCGCCTTCGGCGGTCTGCAACCCGACCGACACCGACGAGTACAACGGAACGATCGGCCTGCCGATGCCCTCGACCGAGATCGCCATCCTGAACGACGCGGGCGACCCGGTGCCGCTGGGCGAGCGCGGCGAGATCGCGATCCGCGGTCCGCAGGTGATGAGCGGGTACTGGCGGCAGCCCGGCGAGACCGCGAACGTCATGACGCCGGACGGCTTCTTCAAGTCAGGCGACATCGGCGTGATGGACTCGCGCGGCTACGTGAAGATCGTCGATCGCAAGAAGGACATGATCCTGGTGTCGGGCTTCAACGTCTATCCGAACGAGGTCGAGGACGTGATCGCCGCCTGCCCGGGCGTGCTCGAATGCGCCGCCATCGGCGTGCCCGACGAGAACTCCGGCGAGGTGGTGAAGGTGTTCATCGTCAAGAAGGACAAGGGGCTGACCGCGGGCGACGTGATGGGATACGCGGCGCAACATCTGACGGGCTACAAGAAGCCGAAGTACGTCGAGTTCCGCGCCGAGCTCCCGAAGACCAACGTGGGCAAGATCCTGCGCCGCGAGCTGCGCGACGCGGAGCTCAAGAAGGCCCCCGTGCCTTCCTGAGGTCGACTCCCGTCGGTACGCAAGAGGGTTGGCGCATGCGTTCGAACGGTCCATGCCGAAGAAGCCGGATGCGTCAGCTGTCCTGCGCGCTCACGGCGCTGTTCGTCGCCGCCGCTCCTGCGGCAGCGAATCAAGCCGAGTACGACGCCGCGATGCTCAAGCTGGCTACGGAGAGCGGCTGCATGGCCTGTCACAGCATCCTGCCCGTTGCCAGGCGCGCCGACGGGCTGCCCCCCATCGCGCCGGCGTGGCGCGACATCGCCATCCGTTACAGGGACGACCCCGGCGCATCGAATCGGCTCACGCGCACCGTCATGACCGGATCGAACCCGAATTCCAGGCACTGGGCCGACAAGGTGAGCGCCGCCAACATGCCGCCCAATGCCGTCGCGGTCAGCGAGGCCGATGCGCGCATGCTCGTCAACTGGATCCTCGTCCTCGTCCCGTAGGCCTGTCCCGTCTACGGGAGCGACCGCTTATCCCTCGCCCGGGGCGATGGTTTCGGCGAAGCCGCTGTTGTTCTCGCTGACCGCGTCGATGAGAACCTGCGCCTCGTCCATGAAGGTCTGCCAGCGCAATGGCTGCGACACGTAGAGTGCGGTCAACTCCCGTTCCAGATCGCTCGAGGAAGTCCCCGAGAGGCCGCCCGACACGGTCAGCAGCTGCAGACGCGTTGCCGGACGCAATTCTTTCCTTCGATCTTTCACAGTGCCTGGCGTCGATGGCGAAGACGGCTATTTTGCCCCTTGTCCGCCGCAGGCCCCCGCGCCGCCCCATCATTCCTCGGAGCGGGCACCGGTTGGCACCGGCGGCGCATTTCTGGCCGGCGCCAGGCGGATGGCGCAGGCCGCCTCGGCCGCGCTCAGCCCAGCGGCATCGACGGGCGTCTTCAGCGAGCCCGGGCTACGCTTCTCGACAAAGCGAACGAGCGCCTGCAGCAGTCGCGAAAAGCGGTGCGCCGCGAGGCCGCCGTGCGACGGGTTCAGCCACGTCGCGTTGATTTCGAGCTGGATTGCCGGCACGCCCCGCGCCGCCGCGAACTTCGTGACGGTCTGCTGCTCCCGGGCGCTGAAGTAGTCGAGCGAGAGATTGCCGATGCCCTCGTTGCGCAGCGCCTCGACCAGGTCCGCCAGCAAACGTGTCTGCCCGAGGAGCGATGCGCCGCCCATCGTCCCGAGGTCGACGTCGTAGGGACGGTTCGGGTGGCTCGCGTGGATGTCGAGAAGGAACGCGGGCCGATGTTGGACGAGCACGCGCTCGAGCGTCTGCTTGAATTCGTTGTCGTCGTAGTAGTTGGGGTCGGACGGGCTGGCGTAGACGGTGTAGATCGCCGTGGCCCCGGCGAGCCGGTTCAGTCCCCGCGCCAGGGCGCCGGTGCCGCCGCCGTCGGCGAAACGGTAGGCGCCTTCGCGAAACGGCCGCGTGGCGTGTGGCGCCGTGACGACGATCGAGCCCTCGCCCGGGTCGACGGCGAACCACGGCGTCGACGCGACGGCGACGCAATCGGCACGGCTGTTCAAAGCGCTCTCGTCGCGGATCGCCGCCTCGATCGACGCGATGCCGATCAGCGCCTTGCCGGGAAGCGGCGCTTCGGGCGCGGCGCAGCCGCACAGCGCGCCGACCAGCAGGGCCGCTCCGGCCGCCGGTCGCCACGTCGCCTTCACGGCGCTGTCGCCTTTGCGCCCGGCGCGACGTTGGCGCCGCGCTCGATGACGACTTCGGTATCGACGAGGCTGCGCGAATGGTTGAGGTCCGACTGCGCGATCAGCATCGCGACCTGGCCGCCGCGCAACGCACCGATCACCTCGGCGAGGCGGCTCGAGAGCGCGGGCGCGAGGCCTTCGAACGGCTCGTCGAGAAGGAGGAGCCGCGTTCCGACGGCAAGCGCCCGGGCCAGCGCGACCATCTTCTGCTGGCCGCCCGAGAGCAGCAGGGCGCGGCGCTCGCGCATCGCCTTCAGCTCGGGCAACACGCCGTAGACGAAATCGAGCCGCTCGGCCGCCCGCAGCGTCGGCGAGACCCAGACCGGGACGAGGATGTTCTCCTCGACGCTGAGGCTCGGGACGAGGCCGCGGTCTTCGGGCATGTAGCCGATGCCGAGTGCGGCGCGGCCGTGCCGCGGCAGCGCGCCGAGGTCCCGGCCGTCGAAGGCGATGCGGCCGGCCGAGGCGGCGAGATGCCCCATCAGCGCGCGCATCAGCGTCGTCTTGCCGGCGCCGTTGCGGCCGACGAGCCCGACCATCTTTCCGTCGTCGACGACGAGCGAGATCCCGCGCAGGATCTGCGCCGAGTCGATGGCGACGTGCAGCGATTCGATGCTCAGCATCTGGTCGAGTCTCGATGTCGGTGATTTGCGGGACGGAACGCTAGCCCGGTCCGGGCGCGCCGGTCACGTGGCGGCGCACGTCGTCGCTGGCGAGCGCCAAAGCAGGCGCGGCGTCGGCGATGATTCGGCCGCTGGCGAAGGCGATCACGCGGTCGGCGTAGCGGCTGACGATGTCCATGTCGTGCTCGACGAAGAGCACGGTCATCGGCACGGCGCCGAGCGCAGTCATGATGATGTCCATCATCGGGAACTTCTCTTCGGCCGAGACGCCGCTGGTCGGTTCGTCGAGCAGCAGCAACTGCGGCTGGCCGGTCAGCGCCATCGCGACGTCGAGGAGCTTGCGCACGCCGCCGGGCAGCTCGGCGACGCGCCGCTCGCGATGCTCGGCGAGGCCGAAGCGTTCGAGCAGGGCGTCGGCGCCGTGCAAGGCGTCGGCGCGCCGGGCCGCCTGCCAGAACGACAACCGCTCGCCGCGGCAGGCGATCGCGACCAGCATGTTCTCGAGGACGCTAAGCGCCGGGTAGAGCTGCGGAACCTGGAACGACCGGGCGACACCGAGCCGCGCGATCGCCCGCGGGTGCAGCGCCGTGATGTCGCGCCCCGCCAGGGCGATGCTGCCGGCGTCGGGCTTCAGGTAGCCGGTGATCATGTTGACGAGGGTCGTCTTGCCGGCGCCGTTGCTGCCGATCAGGCTGACGCGCTCGCCGGCCGCGATCGAGATCTCGATCTCGCTAGCCGCGACCAGCGCGCCGAAGCGCTTCTCTATTCCCGTCGCACGCAGCAGCGGCGCCGCGCCGCTCATCGGCCGCCCCCGCTACGCCGCCAGGGCGCCCGGTCGACCCAGAGCGAGCCGATGCCGCGCGGCAGGAAGCGGATCACGAAGAGCAGGAAGAGCCCGAGCGAGAGCTGCCAGGTGTTCGGAAAATAGAGGCTCGAAAAAGAGCGCACGACCTCGAGCACGGTCGAGGCGACAAAGACCGCGAAAACGCTTTGCGAGCCGGCGAGGATCGCGACGAAGACGAATTCGCCCGAGGTCGTCCAGTAGCTGAAGTTCGGGTCGATGTGGCCGAGCGACATCACCGTCAAGGCGCCGCCGGCACCGCCGGCAAAGGCGGCGAGCACGAAGTTGATCGCCATCGCCCGGCGCACCGAGCCGCCCAGGTACTCGACCCGCAATTCGTTCTCGCGCACGGCCAGGCTGACGAGGCCGCGCGTCGAATCGAAGTAGGCGCGCGCCCCCAGCGCCAGCGCTCCGGCGACGATGATCGTCACCGCATAGAGCACGTAACCGACATGGGCGTCGCCCAGTGCCTGGCCGAACACGGTGGGGCGACCCATGTTGAAGCCGTCCGATCCGCCGAGCGATTCGGTCTTGACGAGAACGCCGAACGCGACCATCGACAACGCCAGCGTCAACATGGCGAAGAAGATGCCGCGATAGCGCGACAGGAGCGGCGCGAACGGTGCCGCGACGAGCATCGCCATGACCCCGCCGACAAACACCAGGCCGACCGCGTCACTCCAGCCGAAGCGCTTGAACGCCAACGCCGCCGCATAGGCGCCGATCGCGAAGACGAGCCCCTGGCCGAACGAGACGACGCCGCCGCGCATCATCAACACGATGCCGAGCGAGACCAGGCCGCGCGCCGCCGCCATCGTCACGAGGAAGGTCAGCCACTTCGGCAGGAACGCGCCGGCGACGAGCAGCGCCGCGGTCAGGGCGACGCCGCCGATGACGGAGGTCGAACGCGTCGGCCCTGCCGGTGGCGAGACGGCCATCTAGATCTTGCGCGCCTGGGTCTGCTGGAACAGGCCTTCGGGCCGGACCATCAGCACCAGCGCCATGACGATGTAGATCGAGAACAACTCGGCCACCGGAGCTAGGTGCACGGCGAGCGAACGCGCCAGGCCGACGATCAGCGCGCCGACCGCCGCGCCCTCGATGCTGCCGAGCCCACCGATGATGACGACGGCGAACGAGACGATGATGACGCCGACCGAGACGCCCGGCTGCACCGAGATCATCGGCGCCGTGAACGCGCCGCCGAGCGCGGCGAGGAAGATGCCGACCGTGAACGCCGCCATGTAGACGCGCGACACGTCCACGCCCATGCTCGCGGCGACTTCCTCGCTGTGGATCACCGCCAGGACGATCTTGCCCCGGCGGGTGCGATTAAGTCCCCACCACACGGCCGCGCCGACGATGACGGCGATCCCGACGAGCACGAAGTCGTAGCCGACGTACACCTGGGGACCGATCTCGACGTTGCCGAACAGGCTGTACGGCGCCGACACGTAGTACGGGTTGGTGCCCCAGATCAGCTTGGTCGCGTCCTCGAGGATCAGGAACATCGCGTAGGTGACGAGGACGAGCAGGACCTCGTCGCGGCCGTAGAAGAAGCGCAGCAGACCACGCTCGGTGACTGGGGCGACGAGCGCGGCGACGACGACGGCGGCGAGGAGCATGGCAACGAGCGACCAGCCGGGAGCGAACTTCCACGCCGCGAACCAGGCGACGAAGCTCGCCGCCGCGTAAGCGCCGAGCGCGTAGAAGCTGCCGTGCGCGATGTTGAGGATCTTCAGCACGCCGAACACGAGCGTCAGCCCGAGGGCCACGATGAAGAGCCACGACGCGTAGCTCAGCGCGTCGATCGCGATCGTGAAGGCGAGGTTCATCGCGCCGAGCCGTCGTTCGCGCCGGCGGCTCACTCGGGCGTCGTCGGCTTCCTCAGTTGCACTTCGCGCCTGGCATGCCGGCCTTCAGCCAGTCCTCCGACTTCATGTTCGGCGGCGGGTTGACGCAGTCGGCGGCAAAGCGCTGGATGTCGTCGAGCACGACCATCTTCTTCGCCGCGTCGTAGCGCGTCTTGCCGATCGCCGTGTCCTGCACCGCCTGGTGGCCGCCGCCGTTGGCCATGCGGATCCGCCCGGCCGGCGAGTCCCATTCGAAGTTGGTGAGTGCCGCCGCGAGCTGCTCGCCGGTCGGCTTCTTGCCGCCGTTGGCAGCCATCGCCTTCTCGACCGCAAGCTTCAGCCCGAGCAGCGACTGCGCCATGCGATAGGGAGCCTGCACCGGATAGGTGTTGTAGGCCTTCTGGTAGATGCCCCACCACCAGTCGTTGAGCGCCGACTTCGGCGCCATCAGCCCGTAGGCGCCGCGCGCGCCGAGGATCGCGCCGTCGGGCATCTTGTCGCCGAGGCCGGGCAGGACGTGGTCGGCGGCGGAGAGCACGACCTGCGTGCGCTTGAACAGGCCGCGCGGCCCCGCCTGCAGGATGAACGCCTGCAGGTCGCCGCCCCACAGGCTCGAGTGCGTCACGTCGGCGGGCTTGCTCATCAGCGCCGAGATCTCGGTGCCGTACTGGCCGGCGCCGAACTTCGGCAGCAGGTCTTCGGCCGGCTTGGCGTTCGGGTAGAGCTTCTGCATCGCCAGGGTGAAGTCCTTCTTCGAGTCCTGGCCCCAGGCGTAGTCCTGGTTGATCATGTTGAAGGTGTCGATCTTGACGTTGTGCTGCTTCAGGTACAGCGCCAAGGCGACGTTGTCCATCGTCGCGTGCGCCGCGGTGCGGAACACGTAGGCGTACTTGCCGTCCTCGAAGATCCGTGGCGTGCCGCAGTCGTAGAGGATCAGGAAGCGCTTCATCTCCTCGGCGACCGGCGCCACCGCCAGGCAGTCGCCCGAGCCGACGTAGCCGACGACGGCGTCGACCTTCTCGCGGTCGTAGAGGTTGCGCAGCTCCTGCACCTGCTGCGTCGCGCCGCCGTTCTCGTCGACGTAGACCGGCTCGATCTTCAGGCCGCCGAAGCCGACCTTGTTGTACGGCGCCGGCGCGCTGCCGTTGTTGAACGCTTCGATCAGCACCTTGGCGCCGTTGACGGCGGGGATGCCGAAGCTCTCCGCCGCCTGCCCGGACAGAAAGCTGACGATGCCGATCTTGTAGGTCTCCTGCGCCGCGGCGGGGCCGCTCAGAGCGATGGCGGCCATCGCTGCAGCAGCCAGGCTGGTGCGCCAGATCGTGAGGCGTGCGCTGTCTCGTCGAAGTTCGATGGCCATGGGTGTATCTCGCGGGTTGGAATGCCGGGCGGCGGGCGGTGCAGCTGGGCGGACGTTGGCTCGCCCTCCGTGCTCCGGCAATGTAATCGGCCGGCTCGAGCGCCGATACGGGGTTTCCAGGAAGGAGCTTCAGCGAGCCAGAGCCCGCGCTTCGTCCGCCGACGCACGAACCACGAAGCGATGGTCCAGCCGCGGTCCGCTTCCACTTGCAGCGCGATGCGGGCATTCAGGAACCCGGTCACGCCGGTCGCCATATAGCTGCCCGACGACAGGATCGCACCGCCGGGCGCGGCGTCGAGCCGGCCCGGCGAGTTCGCGACGACGTCGATCCAGACCGGAGCGGCCAGGTCGGTCGTCAGGTCGGACACGACGGTCAGTCGCTGGGCGTATAGCTGCGCGGATAGTCCGCGCCGGCGCGGGCGCGGGCGCAAGAGCCCCTACAGCGCGTCGGTCAATCCGTACGCCGTCATCTGCGCGTGGAAGTTGCCGACGTCGTGGCTCAGGATGACGATGTCGTGCTTTTTCCCGTCGCGATCCATGACGTGGTCGTGCAGCAGCGCCTCGGCACGAAAGCCGAGGCCTTCGAAGACGGCGATCGCACCGCGCTGATCGGCGGTCATGTGGGCGATCATCTTGTCGAGTCCCATCTCGAGGGCGATCGCGAAAGCCTCCTGCGTCAGGTTCTGGCCGAGCCCCTTGCCGCGCATCGAGGCCTCGACGATCACGCGCAGCTCGCCGACGTGGCGCGACCACGACAGCGCGTCGCGAACGACCGTCGCGCAGGCGACCACGGTGCTGCCGCGCAACGCCAGCAGCGTGACGATGCCGCCATCTCGAGTTGCTTGCATCCACGCCGCGACGACCTTGGGCTGGCTGATGTCGCGACGCAGGAACAGCAGGTCCTGGGTCGACAGCCGGCGCGCAAACGCCAGCACCGCGGCTTCGTCGGCCGGAACGAGCAGGCGCAGCTCGACCTCGACATCGCCGCAAACGATCTTGCGCGGATAGGCGCGAGCCTCGCTGCCGCTCATACGGAGGCCTTCCCCAGCCAGACGTCGAGCCTCGGCCACAGCCGCTTGACGGCGTTGGCACCGGCGACGAGGCTGACGTGGCCGCCCTTGAGGACCATCTCTTCCTTGTCCTTCGATCCGATCATCGCGACCAGGGGCTTGGCGGCGGCGTAGGGAACGATGTGGTCATGCTCGGCGAGCACGTGCAGCAGCGGCACCTTGATCGCGCCCAGGTCGACGTGCCGGCCGCCGATGACGAGCTCGTTCTTGTACAGGCGGTTTTCCCACATCAGCTCCTTCGTCGTCTGGCGGAAGAACTCGCCGGGCAGCGGCAGGATGTCGCAGGCCCATCGATCGACCATGCGATACGACTTCACGTACTCGTCGTTCCACAGGTTGTCCCAGAGCTGCACCTTGGCGGCGACGCCGCTGGCCGGGCGCAGCATGTCGAAGGCGGAGAAGATCATCGAGGGCGGTACGTTGCCGGTCGTGTCGACGAGCCGGTCGACGTCGAAATAGCGCTTGTCGCTCCAACGGCTGAACAGCTTCATCTCGCGGTAGTCGATCGGCGTCGTGAACACGGCCAGGTTCCTGACCGGGCCGCCCGGATGCAAGGCGGCGTAGACCGTCGACAGCAGCCCGCCCATGCAATAGCCGACCAGGTTCACATCCTCTTCGCCGCTGATCTCCTGGACCCGGCTGACGCAGCTGGGAATGAAGTCGAGCGTGTAGTCTTCCAGGCGCAGGTGCTTCTCGTCCCGGCGCGGCGGATTCCAGTCGATCATGAAGACGTCGTAGCCTTGCCTGAGCAGGAACTCGACCAGGCTTTGGCCGGGCACCAGGTCGAGGATGTAGCCGCGGTTGGTGAGCGCCATCACGAGCAGCAGGGGAACCCGATAGACCTCGTCGGCCAGTGGCCGGTAGTGGTACAGCGCCATCGTGCCGCGCTGCAGGATCAGGTCGCGCGGCGTGAGGCCGAGCGACGGGCCTGGCGAGGCGAGGTATTCGAGCCCCTTGATGTTGCGCCGCACCGCATGCTCGACCTCGGCCTGGATCCGCTCGGCGATCGCTGTGAGGTCGGTCGTCATGGCCGTGCCCTCCTGCTCTTTCCTCTTGGGGCGCGCGGCGCAGGCGCCGCCGGGGCAGCGAGAGCGGCATCCGGCGTCGGCGCCGGCGGACGCTTCGTTCGCGGCGGCGCGACCGTTGCCAGTTCCGAGCCACCCGGCCGGACCCCGGCGAGCCGGTCGAGCGTCGCCGACATTCCGATCAGGCGATCTTCGATGGCGTGCAGGCGGTCGCCGAGCGCCTCGACGTCGGATCGCGTCGGCAGGTTCATCGTCCGGAGATAGCGATTCATCATCTCGCGCTTGAGTGCCGTGCCGGCCACCGATGCGCTGAGGGCTTGATTCATCGCCGCGACGAACTCGTCCGACCCGAGGCTCGGCCCGGCCGCTTCGTTGACGCCCTTTTCCACCTTCGAGACCAGATCGCGCCAGAGCGCGAAGGGATCGAGCAGGGAAGGCTGCGACATGGCATTGCTCTCGATGGCGGGGGACGGCTTGGCCGGATCGAGTCGGTGTTCGCCCGTTCCTTCGTCTAGACGGCGTGCGCGGCGATCGCGTCGACGATCCGCGGCCACATCGAGATCGGCAGGGCGTGTCCCATGCCTTCGACGATCAGCAGCTTCGCCCCGGGGACGGTGCCGGCGACGTCCTTGCCGCAAGCGAGCGGCACGAGCGGATCGATGTCGCCGTGGATCACGAGCGTCGGCATGCGCAGCGACGCGAGCTGGTCCTTGCGGCTACCCGAGGCGATGATCGCGGCGAGCTGGCGGGCGACCCCGGCCGGGCTCAAGCCCCGCGCATGGAGCTGGCTCGCTCGCTCCGTATCGCGCGCCTCGTCGAGCGGAAACGCCGGGCCGCCGCGCAGCACTTTCCAGGTCCGGATGTAGCGTTGGATGTAGGCGTCGCGATCGGTCGGCGTCGGCGTCAGCAGCACCGTCATCGCCTCCGGCGTCGGCGGCGGCAAGCCGGGAGCGCCGCTGGTCGCCATGATCGAGGTCAGCGTGCGCACCCGGCTCGGATAGCACGCGGCGACGAGCTGCGCGATCGCCCCGCCCATCGACGCGCCGACGACATGGGCACTGGCTATGCCGAGTGCATCGAGCAGTCCGACCGTGTCGTCGGCCATGTCGCGCAGCGTGTAGGGTGCGGTGACGGGCTCGCCGCGCAGCGCTCGGCCGAGCATCGCGGCGATGTCGGGAACTCCGGCCTCGCTGCATTTCGTCGACAGCCCGATGTCCCGGTTGTCGAAGCGGACGACCCAGAACCCTCGCTTGGCCAGCATCGCGCAGAACTCGTCGTCCCAGGCGAGCATCTGGCTTGCCAGGCCCATGATCAGCAGCAACGGCGGGTCGCCCCGCTCGCCGAAGGTGTCGTAGACGAGGTCGATGCCGTTGGCCCTGGCGACGGCAGGCTCGCTGCGCGTTACTCCGATCGAACCCTGGTCAGGGTGATCGGGTCGGTCGGTCGACGGATTCACGGTGCGGTGCAGATGGAGAGGTCACGCGGGTCCGCAACCGGTTTGATTTTACTCCGCGGCCCCGCGCGAAATTGCCTCGTCTTGCCGTCCCGCACGCTGCTGCACGGCTTCACGCAGCATGCAACCGCTCGATGATCGTCTCGGCCATCGGCGACGGCGTCCGGCCGCGCAAGGTGACGATTCCCATCGCCGAGAACAGAGGCGGCAATGCGGTGATGCGAAGCTGACGGAGGGCGCCGGAGCGCACCTCGCCCTGCACCGCGCCGTGCGGCGCACCGAGCACGGCGTCGCAGGCGAGGACGGTCTTCTTCAGGACCTCGACATCGTCGCACTCCAGGGCGACCGGAAGCGGCACCTGCAGGGGAAGCTCGAGCAGGCGCGCGAGCGCGGCGGCGACGCTCTTGGGCAAGCGCACCGTCGCGACGCCGCAGGCCCACATCTCGGCCAGCGTGACCGGGCGGCGGGCACCGAGCGGGTGGCCGGCACGCACGTAGAAGCCCGCCGGCTCGCGCCGCAGCGCCTTGACGACGAGGCGCGGATCGCGCGGCAGTTCGCGCGTGTCGGCGACGAAGAACTCGATGTCTTCATCGAGGAGGCGCTCGAGCAGCAACTCCCAGTTGCCGACCTCGACGCGCACGGCGACCTGCGCAAACTCCCGGCGCAGCGCCGCCAGCAATGGAGCCAGGAACGTCGCCGCCGGAAACGGGCCGACGCCGAACGCCGTGTCGCCGAGCTTTCGCTCCCGGTAAAGCTCGACGTCGCGCTTCAGGCAGCGGCCGTCGAAGACGAGGCGGCGGGCGCGCTCGACCACGAACTCGCCGGCCGGCGTCGGCGTCACTCCGGTCGAGCCGCGATCGAAGAGGCGCATTCCGAGCTCGGCCTCGGCGGCCTGGATGCTGCGCGTCAGTGCCGGCTGGCTCAGGTGCACCTGCTCCGACGCGCGCGCGAAGTTGCCCCGCTCCGCCACGGCGACGATGTGCCCGAGACGCCGCAGATCCATCGCACCTCCTTGCAGAAAATGCATCGATATTAGCCGCATGATGCATTGGACTCAAGGCGAGCCCGTGCCCAGAATCCGTCCCCGGCGCCATCCATGCGGCCTTCGAGCCCGTGCCGCGCCGTTCCGCAACGAGGAGACAGACCCGTGAATTCGATTCAGAACGTGGTGCTCGCGTCGATCATCCTGCTCTTCGCGATCGCCGAAGTGGCATCGCGCCGGCACAAGGAATTTCACGCCACGCCCGACGACACGAAGCTCGAGCTGTTCATGTTCGTGGCGCTGATCGCCGTTTCGCAGCCGCTGGTCTTCTACGTCACCGGCCTGCTGTGCGGCTGGCTCATGCCGGAGCAGCGCGGCGCCTGGGCGCAACTGCCGTGGTGGGCGATGGCTGCGATCCTGCTGATCGGCGACGACCTGACGCAGTACCTGTGGCACCGCGCGTCGCACACGCCGCTGCTCTGGCCGCTGCACCGTGCGCACCACACGGCGCACTACATGAGCATCCGCATCACCTACCGCAACAACTTCTTCTACTACCTGATGATGCCGGGCCTGTGGGTCTCGGGCGTGCTGATCTACCTCGGCTTCGGCACGGTCTACCTCGTCTACATCATCGTCAAGCTGACCGTCATCCTCGGTGCGCACAGCGCGGTGCGCTGGGACGAGCCGCTCTATCGCGTCAGGTGGCTGAGCCCGATCGCCTGGATCGTCGAGCGCACGATCTCGACGCCGGCGACGCACTGGGCGCACCACGCGCTCACCGCCGCCGACGGCGTCGGCCACTACAAGGGCAACTTCGGCAACCTGCTCTTCTTCTGGGACGTCCTCTTCGGCACGGCCAAGATCACGCGGCGCTACCCGGCCCGGGTCGGACTGCCCGACGACCTGATCTACGGCAAGGAGCGCTGGTTCGTCGAGATGTTCTACCCGCTGCTGCAGTCGCGGCGCACGCACTCGTCGCTGGCGCCGGGCGGACGCGCCTTCGCGCTCGAGGAAGTCAACGCCGACGCGGCGCACGCAGTCGCGCTGCCCGGCCGGGAAGCGCGCTGATCGGCGCGATCCTGCAGCGACGGACGTTCTAGCTTAGCTAGTCGACGCGGAGCACGAGCGCTGCGCCGGTGTCGCCGGCCGCGCAACCGGTGAAGAGGCCGACGCCGCCGCCGGCATCGCGCAGCGCGTGGACCAGCTCGACGATCGAGCGCAACCCCGTCGGACCCTGTGGATGCCCGAAAATCAGGCTGCAGCCGTAGGGATTCATGCGCTCCAGTGGATAGCCTGTTTGCTGCGCGAACCAGAGGTCGTTGACGGCGAAGGGGTTGTGCGTCGTCACGCACTGCAGGTCGCCGATCGTCAGCCCGGCGCTGGCGAGCGCGCGCTCGGCCGCCAGCGTCGCTGCCTTCGGCATGCGGCCCTTTTCGGCGCGCGCGAATCCGGCGGCGACGAGGCGAACGACGCCCTCGCCGCCGGCCAGCTCCCGTGCCAGCGCCGCGTCGCCGACGATCGCCCCGGAGCAGCCGTCGGCCGGATGCGTCTGCGAGCCGTAGGTCGTCACGCCATCGGCAAGCACCGGCTTCAGGGCGGCCAGCCCATCGGCTGTGTACGGATGCACGCCTTCGTCGGCCTCGACGACGAGCCTGGTCTTGCCGCGGGCGATGACAACGGGCTCCATCCAGCGGCGCTGGAAGGCGCGGTCGTCGGCGAGCGAACGCTGGTACTGCGCATAGCGCAGCAGCGTCAGCGCGTCGAGCTCGGCGCGCGACATCGCGCCGTCGCGAGCCACCGCCTCGGCCGTCTGCACCATCGACTCGCCGGTCCACGGATCGGCGGCGAAGCTGTCGAGCACCCAGTGCTCGCTCGCCGGCGCGCCGCCCATAGCCTGCGAGCGCGGATAGACGAGGAGCGGCCCGTTGCTCGTGCGGTCGGCGGCCAGCACCAGCGACGTGCTGCCGCGATCGACTTCGACCGCCTGCGCCGCGGCGACCAGGCAGGCGACCGAGGTCGCGCAGGCCTGCGCGATGTGCGGCCCGCTCGCGCCCGTCATTCCCAGCTGCGCAGCGACCCACGGCGCGCCGTAGAAGCTGCGCGGCTGCGGGACCGTCATGCCGAGGACGATCTGGGTCGCCCGCGCCGGGTCGAAGCGGCGTCGCTCCAGGGCCTGGCGCGTCACCGCAACGACGAGGTCGAGGCTCGACACATCGGCCAGGCTCCCTTGCCAGCGCACGAACGGCGATGACCACAGGTGGCGGGCGCTCAGGAAGGAACGTTCGAACTTCATCTTTGGCGTGGTTCCGTCAAGGGGCGCCGCGAACGGCAAGCAGGGAATTCTTGTAGGCGCTGCGCGGCAGCGCGCCCGGAGCGAGCACGGTCGGCGCGACGCGCACCTGCAACTGGGCCCGGATCAGCGCCTCGATCTCCGCGGCGAGCTGCGGGTACGCCTCGGCCTGCACCGCCGCGGTGGCTTCGACGTCGAGCGGGATCGCGGCGTCGAAGCGCACCTGGTCCTTGTGCTCCTTCCAGATGCGCAGCAGCGCCGGATCGACCCGGCCGACGAAGGCCCCGGCGATCAGGTCGCGGATCGCCGTCGGGAACACGTTCATCGCCTTGTAGATCAGCATGTCGTCGGTGCGGCCGATGCAGCGGATGCGTGGGCTGGTCCGGCCGCAGCGACAGGGCTCGGCGCCGAGAACCAGAGCATGGTCGCGCGAACGATAGCGAACGAGCGGCGTCGCCTCGCGCGCGAATGCCGTGTAGACGATCTCGCCGGTCACCCCGGCCGCCCAGGGCAAGAGAGCGCCGTCGGCCGGGTCGATCAGCTCGATCGCCACGTAGCGCTGGGCGTTGAAGTGCATGCCGTCCTCGGCCTCGCATTCGCCCCACATCGCCGAAATCACGTCGCCCAGGCCCATGGTCTCGCGCAGGTGGGCGACGCCGAGGCCGCGCCGGATGCGCTCGCGGATCTCGGGCTGGTTCAGCCCGGGCTCGCCGCCGCACAGGACCTTCTGCAGCTGCGACGGCACGCTGGTCTCGCGCCCGACCTCGTCCCATTGCCCGGCCAGGTAAGTGGCGAACGAAGTCGTCGCGAGCAGCGCCGTGACGCGCAGGCGCCGCATCTCGCGCAGGATGCGCTCGGTCGCGAAGCCGCCGAGCCAGCACAGCGTCGCACCGATGCGGCGAAAGCCGTCGGCATAGGGCAGGCCGCCGGCGACCATCGGCAGGCCGACCAGGTGGGCGACGACGTCGTCGCGGCGGATTCCCGCGGTGAACCAGGTGTGTGCGATCGCGTCGGTGAAGACCTCGAGATCGGCCGCGGTCAACGCGTAGTAGACCGGCTGGCCGGTCGTCCCCGACGAGCTGATCGCCTGCATGATGTCGTGCAGCGATACGCCCTGGTTGCTGCCGAAGGGCTCGGTCGTGGTCGCCGCATCCTGCGCAGCGCGGATGTCCTCTTTCGTCGTGAACGGCAGCGCTTGCAGGTCGGCAAGCTGGCGCAGCACCAGGGTGTCGACGCCGTTCGCGTGCAAGGCCGCGTAGAGGCCCGAGCGCTGCCGCAACGCCGGCAGCATCGCGGCGATCCGGCCGGCCTGCCAGCGCTCGACCTCGGCCCACGGCAGCGTCTCGAGCTCGGAATTCCAGTACGCGACGGATTTCAGCAGGGACCCCGAGGCTCGCCGGCCAATGCGCCGGCGTCGCCGATTCTGCGACAACTCATTCGCAGCGCGGCGACGAGCGTCGCCCTCGCGCGAAGCGAACGAGCGTCAGAACTCGCGCTTCATGTAGATGCCGAGCATTCCCTTGCGCAGGCGCATCGTCACCCTGTCGTCGCCGCTGAGACGGATGCCCAGGCCCTGGCGCAGGAACATGAGCTGCGACTCGGCCGGCTTCCATTCGATGCCGACCCGGCTCGTCGACGACGGCACGCCCTCGGTCCCGGACAGGCGCTGCAGCCAGCTGCCGGCGGGCGAATCGACCGTGCGCACGCCGAGGCTCAGCGCGGGAAGCGTCTGGACCAGCGGCCCCGCCGCGTCGAGGCGCGGATCGGCGCCGGATCCGGGTCGCGTGGGCGTCTCGAAGCGCAGCCCGAAATCGAAGCTACCGCGAGACAGCGACCAGCGATAGATCCCGCCGGAATACTCGGCGGATGTCGACCAACGCCAGGGCGGACCGGCCTCCTCCTCCTCGGCGCCGGGAGCCGGGACGAGCGGAGCTGCTGCGGCGAGCGGTGCCGCCACGGGAAGCGCTGCGGGATTCGCCTGCGTCAGCGCGATGGGCGGAGCGCCCGCCTCGAGCCCGAGCGAAGAGGCTGCTGCCGCCGTCGCGAGCAGCCCCATTGCCAGCGCGGCGAACGCGAGCGGCAACGACCGTCTTCGCAGCACGAAGACGGGCGGTGCAAGGGCAAGAGGCAAGAACCGATACATGGCACGGGCACATTGCGCAGTCCCTAGAAAGGTAATGGCGATTCGGCGTGCCGGCCATGAGCGGCGGCCGCGCCTTCGAGTGAGAAGGCGGCGAAATCACCGGTAGGAGAAGGCGCTGATCGGCCGCCGCTCAGGGCAGGCGCGGATAGCGGTCGATGTTCACCATCTGCGAAAGCAGCGCGCCGCCGGCCGGCTCGACCCGAACGACGTTCAGCGCGTACGGATACTTCGACTCGTCGCGCAAGTCTTCCAGGGTGACCTTGCGCCCGGGCCTGAGTTCGAGATAGCGCGTCCAGCATCCCGGGTTGAAGTACTTCTTCCCCTCCCACTCGAGCTCGTCCTGCTGGTGCGTGTGGCCCATGACGACGACGCTCGTTTGCTCGACGAGCCTGGCGCGCTTGCGCGCGACCCGGCGCAGGTCTTCCTTGCCGTCGCTGTCCTTCGCCTTGCGGATCGCGTTCAGCGTCACGTCGTGCTCGTCGCTGCCCAGGACGACGCTGCCCGGCGCAAGCTCGAACAGATCCTTCCATTCCTGCAGCTCGATCCGCCCGAGCAAGGCGAACATCAGCGCCGCCAGGCGTTCGGGCGTCAGGCGGCGTTGCGCGAGCCAGGCCCTCTCCTCGTTCATTTCCTGCGCCGCGAGGATCGCGTCGAGCGCCGCGACGCGGCTGCGGCTGCCCTGGATCCGCGTCAGCAGGCGGCTACCGAGATCCTCCTGCTCTTCGGCCTCGAGAACGCTGAGCGAGGTGAACATGCGCGCGAACATCCAGCCGACCGACACGAGCCCGGACTTGTCGTCGTCCAGCAGCACCCAGCCGAGCCGCGTCACCGGCAGCAGGTTGTCGGCGAACGGGTACTCCGCCTCGAGCCGGTTCACGAACTTGACCATGAAAAGCGTGCCCGGGCACATCTCGAGACACTCGATGCCGAACGGCCCGGTCACGATCGGACGCTCCCAATGCTCGAAGCGGTTCGCGACGTCGCTCATGTGCCCGTGCGCGATCTGCAGCCTGCCGGCGTAACGCTCGACCCACTCCTTGCCGACCTCGAAACGCACGCCGGCGCCGGCCACTTCGCGAATGCGGCCCTGCACCCGGGGCCACCAGAGATCGACGTCGTGGTTGCCCGCGGCGATCGTGACGACGTTGCCGTCCTTCTGGAATTCAGCGAGCGCTTCGAAGATATCGCGATGCCCGGCGATGATGCTGTCGAGCTTGCTGTGCGATTCGAGCTCAGTGCACCAGCGCTTGTCGGACAGGAGCGAGAACGCGCCGACGTTGGTCTGCGCGAACTCGAGGAAGTCGCCGTTGAAGAACAGCTCGAGACGGCCCGCGCGACCCTCGGGCGTCGCTGCCTGGGCCTTCACGAAGTTCACGAGCTGGTCGTCGTGATAGATGTGGTCGTCGCCCGGGTCGGCCGGGCCGCCGCCGACGTGGAGGTCGCTGAGGACCAGCGTGATGCGTTCGTCGTCGCTCATGCGATGGCGCGGGTCACGGCAGCGCCGGGGCGTCGAGGTGGCATTGCAGCGTGTAGAAGAGCGGCACCGGGTCGCCGCGCTCGAGCAGATGGGCGCGGCGCAGGTGCAGCATTTCGACGGCGAGCGAGCCGCGCCTGCCCAGGTAGCTTTCGACGACCTCCTGGCCGAAGCGCGCCGCGAAGGCGATCGGCACCGAGAACGAGGTCGCGATCAGCCCCAGCGCGCCGCGCGTCCTGAACTCGGCCAGGAAGCTCGAGAAGGTCAGCGGCGACGACACGCCCGCCTTGCACGAGTTGAGGAAGATGATCGGCGCACCGGAATACGCCGGCAAGGTGCGCAGGTCGCGCGGCCTGAGGGTGCAGTCGTCGGCGAGCACGAGGCTTTCGTCGATGCCGCGGAACACCTCGGGCGAGTTGCCGTGGCAGTACACGTAGATCAGGGTGGCGGCAGTCGAGGCGTATTGCAGGACGGGCCGCACGTCCTTGCACGAGTCCTTGACGCCTTCGAGGAGGCCGCGCTCCTCGAGCTTGCGCGCCCAGCCCTGCTGCACCGCCAGCGGCTGGCTCGCTGCCGGCACTCCGGCGATCGTGATCGTCGGGTTCAGGTTCAGCGCGACCTTCGGCCGTTGCTTGAGGTGCTCGTCGCGCAGCCGGGTCAGCGAGCCGATGCCGCGCTTGTCGGTCTCGATGGCGAAGCGCGCGCCCCAGAACTTCCCGGCGTCCGGCGGCGTGGCCCCGTCTTCCACCATCTGCAGCGTTCGATGTTCGGGAAAGAGCAGCTCCCAGGGCAGGAAGACCTTGTCGGTCGACACGCTCAGCACCGTGCCGGGCGCGGCGTTCGCCTCGATGTAGTCGAGCGCCTTGCCGATCTCCTCGTCCTCGCGCAGCTCGTCGTTGAGCAGCGAGCCCGCGGCCGCGACGATTCCCAGGGTCTCGGCCAGGGCGTCGACGGCGATCCGCCCCGGCGCGCCCGCCGGAATCGTCCCGTCGAAGATCTCCCAAAAATCCCGGTCCGCATAACAACGCGCCATCTCGTTGTGCACGGCCTTGAGCATCGTCTCGAGCCGGGTCGTGTCGAAGAGTGTCGACTGGTATTCGTCCTGGAAGTCGAGCTGGCCGCCACGAAAGTCGCTCAGCGCAATGCGCAGCATGCCGCCGGCAAAGCCCAGCGACAGGAAGATCCGCTGCTCGGGCGCCGCGGACACGGCGGCGAGGCTCTTCAGGTCGGCGGGCGGCGGCCCGTTCGTCCGGGTCGAGTCGGTGGTCGTCCGCAACCGGGCGGGGCTCGCGACGACGTCGATCCCGATTTCGCTCTGGTGCACCAGCTCGCCCCGAACGAGATAGTCGACGTGCACGACCGCCTCGCCGGGCTCGTTCCCGGCGTGCAGCCGGAACACCGCCCGCTCGACCATCGCGCCGTTCCTGAACCGCGCCAGCGCCTGTTGCGAGCCGACGATCGCGAGCGGCCCGCTGACGGTCGCGCACAGCATGATGTCGAGCTCCGCCCGCCTCGCCTCGTCGAGGTGCGGGCTGCGGATCGTCGCGAGCGCTTCGCCGGGCGGCAATCCGTAGTCGAACGACAGCTGCGCCTGGCTGCCCATAGCGATCGCGTTGCCACGCGCCGCCTCGCCGCGAAGGACGAAGTGAAAGGCTTCGCGCACCTCCCACGCTCCCGGAGGCTCGGAAGGCCCTGGCTGCTCGGGCTCCGCGAATGCGAATCCGACGTCCGAGGGCTCGTCGACATCGAACAGCGGCGCGACGACGGGGTTGGCGAATCGATGGAGGCCGATTCGCCTGCCGAATCCATAGGCCTCGCTCTTGCCGCCGCGCAGGTCGATCGACGTGTCGTGCGTCTGCACGCGCGAGACTCCGGCCTCGAGGCCGAGCGCGCGCAAGGCGGGGTCGGCGGCGAGCGCGGCGGCGACGATGCGCACGGCATCGTCGTCGGCCGGGTCGTCGCTGCCCTCGGATCGGGTCTCGGCCGGGGCGCTCCCGGCCGCGGGCTCGTCGGGGCGGACCAGCCGGACGAACAGCTTGACGCAGCCAAAGACGCCGCCGACGACGACCGGCGCGAATCCGGTCGCATCGAGCAGCGCCGCCTGGAAGCGGCGAAACGCCGCGACGTCGATCCGCTCGGGGTTGCGCAGCGAAATGAAGGTGGCGACCTGGCGCCAGCTTCCCGGCGGATAGATCCCGGTGCGACGGTCGGCGATGCGAGCCAGGACGGAGGCGAGTTCGTCTTGCGAGAAGTCCATTCGGGCGACGACCGTGAGCGGGCGGATCCGAATCTAGAAGATTCGCCCGCCGCTGTCCATGACTGCGAAGCGCCGTTCGCAGGGATTGACCGCGCCGCGCTTCGCTGCGAACCTTCGCGCCTTCGGTCTGCAGGGGCGCGGCGATGGATGACGAAGCGGGCAACGATCCGGCGCGCGTTGCCGTGATCGTGGTGCACGGGGTGGCCGACCAGGTCGCCGGTTCGACGGCACGCTCGGTCGTCGAGCTGCTCGTCGCCAGCTCGCCGAACCAGGCGAGCTACGAAGCGATCGCGACGAGCGCATTCACGATCGAGGTGCCGCCGCTGCTCCCGACGCATCCGCCGGGTCGACAGATGCCGGTGACGCCGACCAGCGAGACGCGGCCGCTCTCGAAGTCGTTCGCCCAGTCGTTCGTGTCCGACCTGCATCGCGCCGACTGGGAAGTGCCGGCGAGAACGAAGCGGGGGGCGGCGCGGCCCGGCGCGGCGGCGAGCGCCTCGCTGCAGTCGCCCGCCGATACGGCCGCGGCGACGGGCGAGCCCGACCGCGGCCTGCAGGTCACGAACTTCCTGCTCTCCAAGTTCGCCGCCAACCACGGCGCGACCGAGGCGTATGCGAGCGACGTCGTGACGCTGCGGCGAACGACGGCGGACCGCAGCGGCCCGCGCGACATCGACGTCTACGAGATGTACTGGGCCGACCTGTCGCGCCTTTCCGGAGCGATCCCGCGCATCATCACCGAGCTCTTCACCCTCGTCTTCCGGCTCTCCAAGCTCGGCCGCGGCACCGTCGACGAGGCGCTCGGCGCGATGAAGGACGAGAACGGCAAGGCGCCGGCGAGCTGGCGCTGGCTCGCCTTCCTGCAGACCGGCCTCGACTGGGCCTTCGTCAACCTCCTCGCCCTGCTCTTCACCCAGCTCGGCATGCTCGCCCTGGTGATCGTTCCGTTCGCGCTGGCTGCGCCGCACGAAGACACGACGCGCTGGGTCGTCGGCATCGGCGTCGCCGGCATCGCCTACCTGTGGGCCGCCTATCGACGCAACGACCACGCCCGCCGTCTCGTCCTGCCGCTCGCCCTTCTCGGCGTCGCGCTGGCCTTGTCGTCCATCGCCCCGATCGCGCCGTGGCTCGTCGCCTTGCTCTGGCTGGCGCTGCTGACGGTCGTCCTCGACGCCGCACTGCGCGTCTCCGAAGATCGCTTCCCGTTCACCCGGGCCAGCGGACTGGCGCTGTGGGAGCTCACCGTGATCGGCGTCGTCGCCTACGTCGCCTACGACACTTCGCCGGCTTCGCTCAAGGTCTGGGTGCAGGCGGCGTTGTTCGGCGTCGAGCTGGTACTGACGGCGATCAAGTGGTGGTGGATCGGCGCCGCCTTCATCTTTGCCGCGTGGTACGTCGCCGGCTGGGTCGCCACGTGGGATCGGGGCTACGAGGCGTCGGCGAGCGTCGACACCGGGCGGCTCGGCATGTTCGCCTCGCTCGGCGCCTTCGTCATGCTGACGATGGCCCTCTGGGCGCTGGCGAGCGCGGTGCTGAATGCGGCGGTCGCGTCGAGCGGCGTCCTCTACGTGCCGCGGATCTTTCCGGTCGAGGAGAACATGCGCGGCGTCAGCGAAGCGGCGGCGCGCGCCGCCGCGGCTTACTCGCTGACGCCGGCGCACGCCGCCGCGCAGGCGGTGGCACACGCGGCGTCGGCGGCGTCGACGCCGACACCCGACCGTTTCGCTGCCGCGCAATTCCTGCGCTTCCGCTACGAGGACAGCACGGCGGCGTTCTCGGTCGTCGCGGCGCTGCTTCTGCTGCTCGTCTCGTATCTCGCCGTCGTCTTCCTGCCGAGCCTGCTCGCCGAGCTGAAACTCCTGACGTACCGGATCGGCCGCTGGTCCGACGAGGCGGCGCGCGACCTCGGCCACTGGCTCACCGCAGGCTATCGTCACCTCGGCGGAACGGTGTCGTTCGTCGTCTTCATCAGCATCGCCGGCGCCATCGCCGTCGCGTTCGCGCTGTACGGCGCAGGCACCGACACGCACGGCAGCTGGGACCGCGCCCTCGACGTCGCCGCCTGGCTGTCGCAGGTGCTGCTCAAGCCCCTGGTGCTCAGCGCCGCCGGGATCGCCGCGGCGCTGAGCGCGTTCGGCGGAGTCCTGTCACGCTACGTCCCGGGCCTGCGCGCGCCGCTCGACATCGCCCTCGACGTCGACAACCACTTCCGCGAGTTCCCGCGCACGAGCATCCCGCGCGCGCGCATCTTCTCGCGCTACGCTGCGCTGCTCGCGCACGTGTCCCGGCAGGGCTACGACCGCATCGTCGTCGTCTCGCACAGCCAGGGAACGGTGATCAGCGCCGAGCTGCTGCGCTTTCTCTCCGACGCGCCGAAGGGCACGCCGCGCGCCGGTCACGATCGCTGCGCGCGGCTGCGCGCGATCTGCGGCGCCGAGATCCGCCTCGTCACCCTCGGCTGCCCTTTGCGCCAGCTCTACGCGGCGCGCTTCCCGTCGCTGTACGGATGGGTGCTGCGGCGTACCGCCAACGGCAACGGACCGGCCGCCGCGGACATCGGCGTCGTTCGCTGGGCGAACGGCTACACGAGCGGCGACTACGTCGGCCGCTGGCTGTGGAGCAGCCCGGGCGACGGCAATCCGATCGGCCGGCCGATGATCGACACGCTGGACCCGATCATCCTCGGCCGCGCGAACGCGTACGCGCGCTTCAATCCGATGCCGCCCGATGCGCAGAAGCTCGCGGCGATGAGCGAATTCGAGCTGTGCATCGGCTTCGGCGCGCACACGCACTACTTCGAGCCCGATCAGGCCCTCGTCGCCTGGCTCATCGAGGAAGTCGTCGCGACCTGAATCGGCCCCGCCGCCGCGGCGGGCGGGTCGCGATTCGTCGCGGCTGCGTCAGGCGCGGGCGAGCGCCCGATTCGGGCCGCCGCCCCAGTCCTCGAGCCACAGCTCGGGCTTTTCGGCGCGGAACTTCGCGACGAGCGCGACGCAGTCGCGCGCCGCTGGGCTCGCCTGCGCGTCCATGACGATCACCTCGACGCCCTGGCCGCGCATGAAGCGGATCGTCTCGTCGCTCGACGCGTTGGCAGCGTCGCCGACGACGACGCGCGGAATCCCGAATTGCACGATCGTCCCGGCGCACATGAAGCACGGCTGCAGCGTCGTGTACATCGTCGTGTCGTGGCGGTTGCGCAGACGCCCGGCGGCGCGCAACGCCGCCATCTCGCCGTGGACGATCGGGTTGCCCTCCTGCACCAGCGCGTTGTGGCCCTCGCCCAGGACCCGGCCGCTGCCGTTGTCCACGAGCACGCCGCCGATCGGGCAGCCGCCCTCGGCGTAGCCCCTGGCCGCCCAGCGGAAGGCTTGCGCCATGTAGGTCTCGTCGTCGAGCCTTGCCATCGCCGTCGCTCCTCGACTTTGCGTCGCCGACCGTGATCCCGTCTGCGCGCCTAGTTTCGCCGCATCGCCCGCAGGCGACCGACGACTCCGCTCGGAAAGTAGTACACGGACAGCACGAACAGGATGCCGAGCCAGAGCAGCCAGCGATCGGGCGAGACGACCTGCGCGAGCAGCGGCACGTCTTGCACCGCCGAGGCGGCGATCTTCATCACATCCTGCAGGTAGTTCTGCGCCAGCACGAGCAGCACGCTGCCGACGACGGCGCCATACATCGTTCCCATGCCGCCGATGACGACGATAAGCAGCACGTCGAGCATGATCTCGAACGACAGCGTCGTGTCGGGGCCGTTGTAGCGCAGCCAGAGCGCCAGCAGCACGCCGGCGAGCGTGGCGAACAGGGCGGAGGCGACGCTGGCGATCGTCCGATATACGACCGTGCGGTAACCGATCGCCTCGGCGCGAAAGTCGTTCTCGCGGATCGCCTGCAGGACGCGCCCGAACGGCGAGTTGACGATGCGCAGCAGCGCGAGCACGAGCAGCAGCGCGACGACGAAGATCAGGTAGTAGGTGACGAAGCGGCCGTCGATCGAGGCGCCGAGGAACGGCTCGGCCGCGTACTCGGTTCCCGGCCGCAGCGCCTCGGGCACCTTGAAGGTGAGACCGTCCTCGCCGCCCGTGAAGTCCGACAGCTGCGATGCCAGCGTCGCGAACGCGGAAGCGACGGCGAGCGTGATCATCGCGAAGAAGATCGCCTTCACGCGCAGGCTGAACAGCCCGATCAGGAGCGACAGCACGGCTGAAAGCAGCAGCGCAGCGAGGGCTCCGAGAGCCATCGCCGCCCAGGTCGGGCCGATCCGCGTGCTCGCGATGGCGATGCCGTAGGCGCCGATGCCGAAGAACATCGTGTGCGCGAAGCTGACGATGCCGGTGTAGCCGAGCAGCAGGTCGAAGCTCGCGGCGAGGACGATGAAGACGATGACCTTGGCGGCGACGTTGAGCGCCTTGGTTCCGGGAAAGATGAACGGCGTCAAGGCCAGGGCGACCACGATCGCGACGAGCACGACGGCAAGCCAGCGGTTGCGCGGCCGGTCGTGCGAGAAGAGGCGGTCGAGCAGCATGCGCCTCAGCGGTTCGTCACCGGATAGAGCCCCTGTGGGCGCCAGACGAGCACCGCGACCATGAGGCCGATGCTCGAGAACATCGTGAGCTTGGGCGCGAGGAAGCCGACGTAGTTGGTCATCAGCCCGATCACGAGCGCGCCGACCAGGCAGCCGAGCGTCGAGCCCAGGCCGCCGATGATGATGACGATGAAGAGCAGCACGTTGACCTGGCCGCCGATCTGCGGCACGACGATCTGCTGGTTCATTCCCCACAGGCTCCCGCCGAGGCCGGCCAGCGCCGAGCCGGCCGCGAACACGCCGACGAACAGGCGCCGGATCCGGTAGCCGAGGCTTTCGACCATCTCGCGGTCCTGCACGCCGGCGCGGATCAGGAGGCCGATCTTGGTCCGGTTCAGCGTGTAGAGCAGCGCTATCAGGACGACCAGCCCGACGACGACGGCGACGAGGCGGAATTTCTCGACCGCCGCATCGCCGACGAGGACCGAGCCGCGCAGCGCCTCGGGCAGCGGCAGCGGGATCTGCGCCGGCCCCCAGACGACCTTGATCAGTTCCTCGCCGATGATCGCGCCGCCGATCGTGACGAGGATCTGCTTCAGGTGCTGGCCGTATACCGGGCGGACGATGACGCGCTCGAAGCCCAGGCCGACGACGCCGCCGAGCAGCATCGCAGCGAGCATCGCGACGAACACGGCGGCCAGCGTCGGTGCCAGGCTGGCGACGCTGGTCCAGCCGAGCGTCGCCGCGAAGACGCTCGTCGTGACGTAGGCGCCGAGGGCGATGAAGACGCTGTGCCCGAAATTGAGCACGTCCATCAGTCCGAACACCAGCGTCAGTCCCGAGGCAGCGATGAAGACGATCATTCCCATCGCCAGGCCGGCGAAGGTGAGCGTCAGCCAGGTCGAGGTCGATCCGACCGCCGGCCAGGCGGCCAGCGCCACGATCGCCGTCAACAGCAGCGGCAGGGTGTCGAAGCGCGACTTCGGCAAGGCCTCGGCGCCGGTCGCCGCGGCGACGGAAGAGGCGGTTGCGGTCGGGGCGTCGGTCATGCGCGCGGGCTCACTGGTGCGCGGCCAGCGACAGGCCGAGCAGCTTGTGCTGCAGCGCCTCGTCGCCGGCGAGCTCGGCCATCGGCCCGCGGTGCACGACGCGACCGTCGTCCATCACGGCGACGCTGTCACCGAGCGACTTGGCCATCGCGAAGTTCTGCTCGACGAGTAGCACCGTCGTCGCCGTCGCCTTCAGCTCGCGCAGCGCGGCGATCAGGTTCTGCACGATCGCCGGCGCCAGGCCCTTGCTCGGCTCGTCGATGAGGAGAAGCCGGCGCGGCTCGATCATGGCGCGGGCGATCGCCAGCATCTGCTTCTGCCCGCCCGAAAGCTTGCCGGCCGGATAGAGCCAGAACTTCCTGAGCGCCGGGAAGAGGCCGAACAGCCATTCGAGCCGCGTCGTGTCGAGCTCGGCCGCTCGCTTCGCCTGGCGCGCCGCCAGCAGCATGTTCTCGCGCACCGTGAGGTCGGAGAAGATGCCCATGTTCTCGGGGACGTAGGCGATGCCCAATTGGGCGATCTCGGGCGTGGGCGGCGCCTGCCCGGAATCCCCCGCCGCGGCCGGACCGCCGATCCGCCGGCCGTCGAAGACGACGCTGCCTTGCGACGCGCTCCACAGCCCCATGATGGTCCGCAGCGTCGTCGTCTTGCCGGCGCCGTTGCGGCCGAGCAGCATCGTCACCTGTCCGCTCGGCACCTCGAAGTCGACGCCATGCAGGATGTGGTATGCGCCGATGTGCGTGTGCACGCCGGCGAGCGAGAGAAGCGATGGCGACGCGCTCAAGCCGCCTCCGCCGCCGGCGCCAGGCCGAGATAGGCTTCCTGAACGATCGGCGATGCGATCACCGCTTCCGGCTCGCCGTCGGCGACGAGCTTGCCGTTGTGCAGGACGATGATGCGGTCGGCGAGCTCGCGCACGACGTCCATCTTGTGCTCGACGAGCAGGATCGTCTTGTCGGCCTCGGCCTTCAGGCCGCGGATCAGGTCGAGGATCACCGGAACGTCGTCGACGCTCATTCCGGCGGTCGGCTCGTCGAACATGTAGACGCTCGGCTCGAGCGCGATCAGCATCGCGACCTCGAGCTTGCGCTGGTCGCCGTGCGGAAGGCTGCTCGCCGCCGCGCCGCCGCGGTCGCCGAGGGCGACGCGGTCGACCAGCTCCTGCGCCCGTGCCAGCGCGCTGCGGTGGTCGAGCCAGACCGACCACAGGTCGAGCCCGAGCTTGCGCCGCGATTGCACCGCCAGGCGGACGTTCTCGAGCACCGACAGATGCGGGAACAGCTGCGTCAGCTGGAACGCCCGGCCGAGGCCGCGATGGGTCCGCGACGAGACGGTCTCGCGCGTGATGTCGACGCCGTCGAGGCGGACCGATCCCTCGGTCGCGCGCAACTGGCCCGAGATCAGGTTGAAGTAGGTCGTCTTGCCGGCGCCGTTCGGCCCGACGATCGCCGTCAGCGTTCCCGGCCTGAAGGCGCAGCTGACGTGGTCGACGGCGACGTGGCCGCCGAAGCGGATCGTCAGCCTCTCGGTCTCAAGCACGGTGAAGCTGGCGCAGGAACCGTCGCTAGCGGCCCGAGGTCGCAGAGAGAAGCACAGCCGTACTTGGGTACGGCGAGCATCGCAGCTGCGAGATCGGGGCGCGCAGCAGGTTCATGCGTCGGCCTCAGCGCTTGTTCTTGATCGGTACGTTCATCTCTTCGGGCTTGATCTCGCGCACCAGCTCGGGGACGCCCCAGGCGAACGCCGGGTCGTTCTTGATCCTGAAGTGGTACATCGACTGCATCGCCTGATGGTCTTCCTTGCGGAAGGTCATCTTGCCCTTCGGCGTCTCGAAGCTCATTCCTTCCATCGTCTTGATGAGCTTGTCGGTGTTGGTGTCGCCTCCGGTCTTCTTCAGCGCCTCGACGATCGCGATGCCCGCGCTCATGCCGCCAGCGGTGAAGAAGTCGGGCGGCGTCCTGAACTGCTTGTAGTGGTTCGCGACCAGCCACTCGTTCACCGGGTTCTTGGGTATTCCGAAGTAGTAGTAGGTGGCGCCTTCCATCCCCGGGAACTGCTTGTAGGCGGCCATCGCCGGCAGGATGTTTCCTCCGGTCGAGATCTCGATGTTGTAGCGCTTGAGATCCATGTCGGCGATCTTGAACGGATTCGTCGCGCCCGCCCAGATGACCCAGATGACCTTGCGTCCGGGCTTGTCCTTCAGCGCGTCTATGAGGCGCTGGCCGCCGGCTGTGAAATCGCTGGTACTGGCGGGGAGGTACTCTTCATGGACGACCTTCGCATGCTTCAAGGATTCCTTGAAGGCCTTCACGCCGTCGCGGCCGAACGCGTAGTCCTGCGCCAGTGTGGCGATCGACACGCCTTCCTTGTCGAGCGCGACCGCGTTCGAGATCGCATCCTGCGAGCTGTTGCGGCCGGTGCGGAAGATGTACTTGTTCCACTTGTCGCCGGTGATCGAGTCGGCGACGGCGGGCTCGACGAGGAGGATCTTCTTGTACTCCTCGGCGACCGGCAGCAGCGCCAGCGCGACACCGGAAGAGGTCGGGCCGACCGCGATGTCGGCCTTGTCGTCGCCGTAGGCGGTGGCGAGCAGGCTCTTGCCGACGTCGGGCTTGCCCTGGTCATCCTTCTCGATGACGACGAGCTTCTTGCCGGCGACCATCATCGTGCCGTTGGTCGCATAGTCGAGGCCCATCATGAGGCCGGTCTGCGTCTGCTTGGCGTAGGCCTCGAGCGGCCCCGTCTTGCTGTAGACGTGGGCGATGCGGATTTCGCCCTTGCCCTGCCCGAAGGCCGGCGCGGCGAAGAGCGACGCAAGCGCCACGATGAAGGTGCTCGAACGAGCGGCGGCAATTCGGGGTTTCATCGGCGGGTTCTCCTGACTGGTGCGCGCGGCCGGACGATCGGCGCGAAAGTGTAGGGGATCGATCGGCGTTCGACGGGCTGAACGAGCGGAGCCCCGATCACAGCCTGATCTCGAGGCGCAGCTGCACGTTGACGTAGGTCGGCGCCGTCGTCCGCGAAGTCTCGCGCACCGGAACGCCCTGCAGGTCGGGCCCGTCGACGCTGCTGCCGAACATGTAGTCGGCGGCGGCGAGGTTGCTCGCCGTGAAACGCAGTGCGAGCCCGGGGTTGAAGGTCCACAAGGCGTAGACGTCGGCGACGAGCTTGCGTCCGATCGTCGCCGACTGCGCGTCGGAGACACGAGTCAGGTAGCCGGGCGTCCAGTTGAGGTTGCCGCCGAGCAGGAGCGGCCAGCCGCGAAGCCGATAGTCGAGTCCGACGTTGGCCGTGTAGTCGGGCTGCTGGTCGACCCGGTTGTCGGGGCCCGGAACGCTCCTGACGCGCGAGCGGAAGAAGCTCGCATTCGTTCGCACGTCGAGGCGCGGCGCTTCGGGCCAGAGCTCGCTGGCACGGAACTTCGCTTCGAGCTCGATCCCTTCGGTCATCGCGGCGCCGACGTTCTGCGGCCGCGACACGTAGCGTGGCGAGGTGGCCCACGACACGGTCTCGAGCGTCGTCACGCTGCGCAGGTAGTTGCTGAGGTTGCGGTGAAAGACGTTGGCGCTGACGAGGCCGCTGCCCGGCAGGTAGCGCTCGAAGGCGAGATCGATGCCGGTCGCGAGCTCGGGCCTCAGCTCCGGGTTGCCGGCGCGATCGGGCTGCGTCGGCGTGTTCGGGCCCGGAACCGGATAGCGCGCGTTCAGGCTCGGCCGCGCGATCAGGTTGGTGAGGGTCGGCGAGCGATAGCTGCGCGTCAGACTCATGCGGACCTGGTCGCGCCCGTCCGGATCGGGCTTCCAGACGGCGTGCAAGAGCGGCGTCCAGACGCTGCTGCGATTGCTCGCATCGGGCTGTCCCTGCTCGACGCTGCCGCGCGTCGCGATGCCCTCCCAGCGGAGACCGGCGTGCGCGGCCCAGTTCGGCGTGAGGTTCCACTCGTCCTGCGCGTAGACGGCATAGCGCATCGCCGACGCCGTGACGTCGTCGCCGAAATCGGTGAGCAGGGGCTGACCGTTCTGCAGCGAAAGGTGTGTATCGACACGCCGGTTCGATTCGAGCTCGGCGCCGCTGACGAACGCGTGCCCGTCGAAGACCGGTTTCGTGAGCTTGCCGGCGAGCGTGAAGCTCGTGTCGTGCGATAGCAGCGAATCGTCGAGCGTGCGCGAGACGACGCCCCCGGTCGTCTCGACGCGATGGCTGCTCGAAGGCTGGCGCGCCTGGCCGAGACCGGCGCGCCCCTCGAGGACGCCGCCGCCGGCGAGGCGGTGGTTCCATTGCGCATTGAGCCGCGCATACGACGAGACGAATTCGCCTTCGGTCGTGCTCGAATCGTAGGGCGCGGGAATCGCGCCGACAGTCTGCAGCAGCGTGCCTTCGCGATGCGAGCTGCCGCGGTTGTAGAAGAAGATCGGCGTCAGCGTCAGCGTCTCGACGCCGCCGTCGCTGCGCCACTGCAGCCGGCCGGTCGCGTGCACGCCTTCGCCGTGCACGCGGACCCGGCCGATGTCGGTCTGCTCCAGAGTGAGCGCGCCGTCATCGAGGCGGTTGTCGACGGTCGTCGTCGTGCTGCTGTTGTCGCGGTTGAACGAATAGCCGGTCAGCGAATAGTTGATCGTCCACGCATCGGCGGCGATGTTGCGCGTCCACGAGGCCGAGGGCTGAACGCGGCTGTTCTCGTACGACGAGCTCAGGCGGATGTCGTTGACGCGTCGGTTGTAGCCATCGCGCGTGATGATGTTGATCGTTCCGGCGATGGCCCGTGCCCCGGTCTCCGCGGTCGGCGCGCGCAGGATCTCGATCCGCTCGATCTGCTCGGGCGAGATCGAGTCGAGCGAGAAGCCCGGCGGCACGCGCTCGCCGTCGAGGAGGATCTGCGTGTAGCCGTTGCCGAGGCCGCGCAGGCGGATCGCGCCGCCGCGCCCGGGCCGGCCCTGGATCGTCACGCCGGGCAGGCGCTTCAGGACGTCGCCGAGCGTCGAATCGCCGAAGCGCTCGATCTCGTCGCGGCCGATGACGATCTTGGCGGCCGTCGAGTTGCGGCGCTCCTGAACGTCGCCAGGCCGCGATCCGGTGATCTGCACCGTGTCGAGCTCGGTCTTCGCTGCAGGCGGCGTCGGGGTCGCGGCGGCGGGCGCATTCGGCGGGGCCGGCGCCGGATCGCCGCTCTGCGCCGTCGCCGCGCTCGCCGCAGCGACGAGGATCACCGTAGCAGCCAGCCGGCCGCACGCGCGCGCGCGCAGCGCTGCGCGCTCGGAAAGGGTCATGCGGCAGTCTATCGACCGGCCTCGCCGGATTGGACCGGGGCCGTCCCGAAGCCGCGGCGGCGGCTCGAGCCTGCAAGAATGCGCACTCCATGAGCGAAGCCGACGCCAACCTCTACGCCGCGCTGCGCGCCGGATTTCCCGCCGACCTCGAGTCGGTCGCCATCGAGACGATCGGCGATGCGCCGCTCTTCTACACCTGGGCCGACCTCGAGCGCGCGTCGGCGATGCTGGCCAACCTGCTCGCTTCGCTCGACCTCCCCGCGGATGCACGGGTCGCCGTGCAGGCGGAAAAGTCGGTGGAGTCGCTCCTCCTCTACCTCGCCGTTCTGCGCGCCGGCCTGGTCTACCTTCCGCTCAACACGGCGTACAAGAGCGACGAGCTCGCCTACTTCATTGCCGATGCCGAACCGAGCGTCCTCGTCTGCGCGCCGAAGAACTTCGGCTGGCTCTCGAAGCTCGCCTTCACCGCCGGGACGACACACGTGTTCACGCTCGGCGACGACCGCACCGGCAGCCTGCTCGAGCGCGCGACGCATTTCGCGACGAGCCATGCGCCGGCGCGGCGTGGCCGCGACGCGCTCGCCGCGATCCTCTACACGAGCGGAACGACCGGGCGCAGCAAGGGCGCCATGCTCACGCATGGCAACCTGCTCTCGAACGCCGTGACGCTGCACAGCTACTGGGGCTGGCGCCGCCCGGAAGCGGGCAGCGACGTCCTCATCCATGCGCTGCCGATCTTCCACGTGCACGGCCTCTTCGTCGCTTCGCACGGCGCGCTGCTGGCCGGCGCGAAGATGCTCTGGCTCGGCCGTTTCGACGCGCGCCGGGTGATCGCCAACCTGCCACGCGCGACCGTCTTCATGGGCGTTCCGACGCTCTACGTCCGCCTCCTCGCCGAGCCGTCGCTGACCAAGGACGCGTGCCGGGGCATGCGCCTCTTCATCAGCGGCTCGGCGCCGATGCTGATCGAGACCTTCGACGCGTTTCGCGAGCGCACCGGGCACGTCATCGTCGAGCGCTACGGCATGAGCGAAACGGTGATGCTGACCTCGAACCCCTACGACGCGAAGGACGGCGAGCGGCGCGGCGGCACGGTCGGCTTTCCCCTGCCCGGCGTCGAGCTGCGGATCCGCGACGAGCACGGCGAGCCGGTGCCGCGCGGCGAGATCGGCGGCATCGAAGTGCGCGGGCCGAACGTCTTCGCCGGCTACTGGCGCATGCCCGAGAAGACGAAGGAGGAATTCGCCGAGGGCGGCTGGTTCAGGACCGGTGATGTCGGCAAGGTCGACGCCGACGGCTATGTGACGATCGTCGGCCGGAGCAAGGATCTCATCATCAGCGGAGGCTTCAACGTCTACCCGGCCGAAGTCGAGGCCGTGCTCAACGAGTTGCCGGGCGTCGCCGAGAGCGCCGTCGTCGGCGTTGCGCATCCCGACTTCGGCGAGGCGGTCGTCGCCGTCGTCGTCGCCCGNGACGGCGCCGCGCTCGATGGCGACGCGCTCGCCGCCGCGCTGAAAGCAAAGATCGCCAACTTCAAGGTGCCCAAGGCGATCTTCGTCGTCGCCGAGCTCCCGCGCAACGCGATGGGCAAGGTGCAGAAGAACCTGCTGCGCGAGGAGCACCAGGGGCTCTTCGCCGCCTAGATGATCTCGGCGCGCAAGGAAAGCGCCTGCGGAATCGTCAGGCCCAGTGCTTTCGCCGCCGACTCATTGATTACCAGATCGAACGTCGTCGGCTGCTCGACGGGAAGGACGGCGGGTTGCGCGCCCTTGAGGATCTTGTCGACATAGACCGCCGCTCGCCGATGCAGGGCCCGATCGCTGGCTCCGTACGACATCAGGCCGCCGGCTTCCGAGAAGGCCCGCTCGCTGTAGATCGCAGGCAATCGGTACAGGGCGGCAAGCGAGGCGACCTCGGTGCGGTTGTAGAGCGTGACCGGATCGGTCAGCACGACGAGTGCCTGCATGCCGGCCGTCGCCGCCGCTCGAAGCACGCCGTCGAGATCCGCGCGCACATGGATTTCGACGGCGCGCACTTGCAGCCCCATCGCCTGTGCCGCCGATTGTGTCTCGCGCAGGAACACGTCGGCGTTGGGTTCGCGCGAGTTGCGCAGCAGCGCGATGCGGGTGGCTGCGGGATTGATGTCGCGCAGCAGCTCGAGGCGCTTGCCGCATAGTTGCAGGTCAAACCCGCTGAGCCCGGTCACGTTGCCGCCCGGCCGGGCCAGCGTCTTGACGAAGCCTGTTGAAACCGGGTCGTAGTCGAAGGCCATGACGATGGGAATCCGGGCCGTCGCCTCTTTCGCCGCACGGGTGGCTTGCGGGCCTCCGGTGACGATCACGTCGACCCCCGAGCGCACCAGATCGGCGGCGCCCTGGCGAAGGCGCTCGAGGTCTTCGCCCGCCCACCGGTACTCGATGTCCACGTTCTGTCCGTCGACATAGCCGAGATCGCGCAGCCCTGCCGCAAGCGCCTCGCTGCGCGAAGACGGGCCGGGAGCGAGCGAAAGATAGGCGATCCGGGCCCGCTGCCTCGTGCCCTGTGCGGGCGCGAGGCTTGCGAAGCCCGCGCTCGCGGCGAGAGCGATCGCGCGCAACGCCTCGCGCCGCGTCGTGCGCGTCGCGGCCGTGGGCTCCTCGCTTCCTCGGCTACCTCGCAAGTCTCAAGCCGCCATGAAGAAAGCCGGTCGGTCCCATCGGGAACCGGCCGGCCTCTCGTCCGAAGCGTCCTCAGTGGTCGTGGGCGTAGATGTCGACGTCCTTGGTCTCGCGGATGAACAGCGTGCCGATGATGAAGGTCATCGCCGCGACGATGATCGGATACCACAGGCCGTTGTACATGTTGCCGGTCGAGGCGACGATCGCGAACGCCGTCGTCGGCAGCAGACCGCCGAACCAGCCGTTGCCGATGTGATACGGCAGGCTCATCGACGTGTAGCGGATCTTCGTCGGGAAAAGCTCGACGAGCATCGCCGCGATCGGCCCGTAGACCATCGTCACGTAGACCACGAGGATGAACAGGATGGCGACGATCTTCCACCACTGGCCGCTCATGAAATCGATCGGCTTGGCCTTGGCCGGGTAACCTGCCGCCGCCAATTCGGCGCCGATCGACTTCTTGAATGCGGCGATCTTGGCGACGCTGTCGGCGTCGAACTTCTGGTTGACGACAGTCGCCGCCGGCGGCTGGATCGTCTTGTCGCCGACCGCCACGGTCGCTACCGACCCGGCCGGAGCGTCGACGTTGTCGTAGCTCACCGAGCTCTGTGCCAGGAAGCGCTTGGCGATGTCGCAAGGCGTCTTGAAGTCGATCTCGCGGGCGATCGGGCTGCCCTGGAACGAGCAGTGCGTGGGATCCGAATGGACGACGACCTTGTTCTTGGTCTGCGCCTCCGCCAGCGCCGGATTGGCCGCCTGCGTCAAGGCCCCGAACAGCGGGAAGAACGTCAGCGCCGCGAGCAGGCAGCCGGCCATGATGATCGGCTTGCGGCCGATCTTGTCCGACAGCGTTCCGAAGATGATGAAGAACGGCGTGCCGAGGAGCAGCGACGCACCGATCATCAACTGCGCCGACGTCGGCTCGACCTTCAGCTGCGCGGTGAGGAAAAACAACGCGTAGAACTGACCCGTATACCAGACGACGCCCTGGCCGGCGGTCAGGCCGAGCAGCGCCAGCAGGACGATCTTGCCGTTGCTCCAGCGGCCGAACGACTCCGTCAGCGGCGCCTTGGAGGTGCGGCCCTCTTCCTTCATCTTCTTGAAAGCCGGGGTCTCGTTCAGGCTGAGGCGAATCCAGACCGAGATGATCAGAAGGAAGAACGACATCCAGAACGGAACGCGCCAGCCCCAGTCGTTGAAGGCGGGGTCGCCCAGGATTTCCTTGGTGCCGATGATGATGATCAGCGACAGGAACAGGCCCAGCGTCGCAGTGGTCTGTATCCACGACGTGTAGGCGCCGCGCTTGCCGTGCGGCGCGTGCTCTGCGACATAGGTCGCCGCGCCGCCGTACTCGCCGCCCAGCGCCAGGCCCTGGAGCAGGCGCAGCCCGACGAGGATGATCGGCGCGGCGATGCCGATGGAGGCGTAGCCGGGGAGCAGGCCGACGACGAAGGTCGACAGGCCCATGATCAGGATCGTCACCAGGAAGGTGTACTTGCGGCCGATCATGTCGCCGAGCCGGCCGAACACCAGGGCGCCGAAGGGCCGGACAAGAAAGCCCGCCGCGAACGCCATCAGCGCTGCGATGAAGGCCGCCGTCGGGTCGAGGGCGGCGAAGAACTGCTTGGCGATGATCGCGGCGAGCGAGCCATACAGGTAGAAGTCGTACCACTCGAAGACCGTTCCCAGACTCGACGCGAAGATGACTTTCTTTTCTTCCCGAGTCATCGGTTTGGCGATGTCGGCACCTACAGGTACTGCGGATGTGGCCATGCTGATGATCCCTCCGTGGGTCCAAAGAGTCGCTCGTGGCGACGGCAGCGCGCATCTTGGCCTGCGCCTGTCACTTTTTCTGACATGAACCTTAAAAAGACGGGTTGACCGCCTCCGGTAAAACCCTGAGGCGGAACCGGCGAANACTCGGGTCGTTTCGAGCCCGACGCGNCTCAGCGTCGCTGCACCCCGGGTCGCGGCGCGCCTTCGCGATCCCAGTGCGGCGCGTCGAACCACGGATCGCCGCGCATGAAGGCAGCTGCCATGTCGAGGGCGTCGTAGCCCCAGAAGCGCTTGTCGTCGATGCCGAGCGTCGGCACGCCGAACAGACCCGCGGCGATCGCCGCGTCGGTCGCGTCGCGCAGGCGCTGTTTCACTTCGTCGCTGCCCGGGTCGAGGCGCGGCGCGAGCTGCTCGCGCAGGACGGCGAAGCGCGGCGAATCTTCGGCGTCGGCGCCGCCGATCCAGACGTGGCGAAAGATCGTCTCGCAGACGAAGCGGTTCGGCGTCGCGCCCTCGACGGCGGTGGCCCAGGCGAGCCGCGACAGCGCGATCGGGCTGAACGGATGCCGTGCCGGCGTGTCGAGCGCGATGCCGGCGCGATGCGCGAGCCAATGGATTTGCCGGAACGTCCAGGCGCGTTTCGGCTCGATCTCCGCCGGCCCCTTGTGCTCGTAGTGTTTGAGCAGCGCGCCAAAGACGATCGGCCGGTAGGCGACGCTGTACGACAGGCCGGCGAACGCCTCGGGAAGGCGCTCGAACGCCAGGTAGGCGTACGGCGAAACCGGGTCGAGCCAGAAGTCGATGTGCTTCATGGATTCCCCGCTCGCGTGATGCGGCCGACGTCGTCCGTGACGCGCGCCGCGGCGGCAGCGTCCCGCGACGCGCGCCGTGCCGCAAGGCATTTCCAGACTTCGCGCCTGGCGCGATTGTCGAGCGCGCCCCAGGCCGCGATCTCGTCGATCGTGCGCAGGCATCCGTCGCACCAGCCGGTGCCCGCGTCGAGCGCGCAGATGCCGACGCAGGGGCTGGGAACGACGACGCCGGTCGTCATGGTGGAGCGGCCGCGACGAAGACGCGCGCGGATTCCTCGGCCGTGTAGTAGCCGAGCTCGAGGTCGCGAGCGACGGCCTCGCGAGGCCGCGCCGCCGGCGGGCCGAAGCCGCCGCCGCCCGGCGTCGACACGGCGATCACGTCGCCGGCGCGGATCTCGATGTCCTGGTCCTTCGACAGGTGCGGCGGCACGTAGACGACGCCGTCGCGAATGATCCTGACCTTGTTCCTTCCGCCCGCCGCGCCGCCTTCGGCGCCCGGCGGGCCGAAGCGCCCGTGGTCCATCACCATCGACACGCGAGCGTCGCCGCGGCGCAGGCGGATGCGGTAGTTGACGCCGAAGCCGCCCCGGTGCTTGCCCGCGCCGCCCGATCCTTCGTGCAGCGAGTACTCCTCGAAGAGCACCGGATAGAGCTGCTCCATGATCTCGATCGGCGTCGTCTTCGAGATGCCGATCGTCGAGCAGCCGTTCGACAACCCGTCGCCCGAGGGGCTCCCGCCGTAGCCGCCGCCCGAGATCACGTACATCACATAGGCTCGCTGCTTCAACGGATCGAAGCCGCCGATACCCAGGTTGCCGCTGGTCCCGGCCGGCGCGCCGAAGAGCTGGTCGGGGATCGCCTTGCCGAGCGCCGCGAACACCGCCTCGGCGATGCGCTGGCTCACCTCGGCGGCGCAGCCCGAGACCGGGCGCGGATAGTGCGCGTACAGGAAGGTTCCCTCGGGGTCGACGATGTGGAGCGGCTCGAACGTCCCGGCGTTGATCGCGGCCTCGGGGAAGACGTGCTTCACGGCCAGGTATATCGACGAGCGCGTCGTCGCGATGACGCTGTTCATCGGCCCCTTGCACGGCGGCGACGATCCGCTCATGTCGAACGAGAGCTCGGCGCGGCCGGCGTCGCTGCCGCCGGTCTTGGTGATGCGCATGGCGATGCGCAGGGGCGCGTCGACGACGCCGTCGGAATCGACGAACGCCTCGCCTTCGTAGCAGCCGTCGGGAATCGTCGCGATCCTGGCGCGCATCTGCCGCGCGGCGCGCCGCTTCAGCTCGACGATCGCCGCGTCGACCGTCGCGTCGCCGTAGCGGTCGAGCAAGGCCGCGAGGCGCGCCTGCCCCGTCGCGAGCGCCGCGGCCTGCGCCTTGATGTCGCCGATGCGCTGGTCGGCGATGCGGATGTTCGACAGGATGATGGCGAGGATCTCCTNGTCGAGAACTCCCTGCTTGTAGAGCTTGACCGGCGGCAGGCGCAAACCCTCCTGCTCGACCTCGGTCGCGTTCGCCGAAAAGCCCCCCGGCACCATGCCGCCGGTATCGGGCCAGTGGCCGGTGTTTGCGAGCCAGCACCAGAGCACGCCTTGGCGAAAGAAGGGCTGCACGAACTTCACGTCCATCAGATGCGTCCCGCCCAGGTAGGGATCGTTGACGATGAAGACGTCGCCGGGCGCCAGCGCAATCTTCAGCCGGTTCACGCGCTCGATCACCGCCTGCACCGTGAACTGCATCGTTCCGACGAAGACCGGCAGGCCGAGCTCGCCCTGGGCGATGAGCTCGCCCGTGTCGCGGTGGTAGATGCCGTCGGAGCGGTCGAGCGCCTCGGCGATCACCGGGCTGAAGGCGCTGCGGACGAACGCGAGATCCATCTCGTTGCAGACCTGCATGAGGCCGTTTTGCAGGACGGAGAGCGTGATCGGATCGACGTCGATCGGCTGGATCATTGGCGTTACCGGGGTCTTCGGGTCCTCACGAAGGATAGTCCAGGCTCGTTCTTCGGTCGCATCTGCGGCTCAGTAGCGCAGCCGCGCCTGATAGGTCTGCAACGCAGCCGCGCGCGCCTGCCCCAGTGTGTGGACACCCTTGGCCTGCAACAGCGGGATCAGCTTGAGAAACACCTCGGCGGTCACCAGCGCATCGCCGAGGGCGGTGTGGCGGCCCATGACGGCCACGCCGAGTCGCTCGGCGATCGACTCGAGGCTATGCGACTCCTGGTGCGGCTGCACCCAGGCCGACAGCAGCAAGGTGTCGAGCACCGGCTGGTCGAAGCGCAGGCCGCTCGCCGCTTCCTTGAGCTGCAGAAAGCGCATGTCGAAGGCGGCGTTGTGCGCCACCAGCACCGTGTCGAGTGCGAAGGCGTGGAACGCGGGCAGGACCTCGAGGATCGTCGGCTGCCCGGCCAGCGCCTCGGGCCGCAGGCCGTGGATCGCCGCCGAGGCGCTCACGAGCGCGCGCCTCGGGTCGACGAGCTGGTCGAAGCACTCGTGGCGCAGCAGCTTGCCGTTGACGATGCGCGTGGCGCCGATCTGGATGATCTCGTCGCCTTCGGACGGGTTCAGGCCGGTGGTCTCGGTGTCGAACACGGTGTAGGTCAGCTCGACGAGCGAGCGGTCGTCGAGCGCGCGCGTCTGCGCCGAGGTCTGGAACAGGTCGAAGTCGTAGAACTCGGGGCGGCTGTCGTCGCGGCCCTGCGGCGCGGGCGCGAGCCGGGCCTGCGCGTCGGAGCACGGCAGCAGGAAGCGGAAGAACGCCTCGTGGCGGACGCGCTCGCGCTCGAACCAGAACTCGCCGCCGTGGCGCTCGACTACGTCGCGGACCGTCAGCGGCGTCGCGTCATCGCCGCTGCGCATCGCGTCCATCTGCCAGTTCGTCACGGTCTCGGTGCTCATCCCCGGGCCGACCCAGACCAGATCAAGCTGCGCCCGCGGGCCCGCGGCCTGCAGGCGCAGTTGCAAGGTGCGCACCTCGTACTCGTCGATCAGCCGGCCGGCCAGGTAAGCCAGTGCCTGCAACAGCGTGTAGCTGTCGACCTTGAGCCACAGCGTCGCATCGACGTGCTCCGCGCTGACGCGTACCGGCCCCAGCGCCTCGATGCGGCGCAGTCCCGCGGAGACGAGATCGGCGCCGAGCATGTCTTCCATCGGCCAGCGCGTCTTCATTCCGGCCAGCACGTCGGCGGCCAGGGTTTGCAGCCGCGCCGTCATCGCTTCGACCTCGTCGCGCACGACGCGCTGGAAGCGCTCGCGCATCGGCGCCTCGAGGTCGGGCAGCTCGAGCATTTCGACCGCCGCCTGCAGGTTGCCAAGCGAGGCGCGGCTGCCTTCGGTCAGGCCGAGGAGCAGACGGTCGCGCAGCGCCTCCTGTTCGAAGTCGCGCGTGATGTCGTCGAGCATGAGCACGAAGCCGCTGAATTCGGACGCAGCGCCCTCGCTTGGCGTCGAGGGATGGCGCACCGGCGCCATCTGCACGCGCAGCAGTTGGCCTCCCGGAGTGCTCGTGACGAACTGGGCCGACGGCGTCGCGGCGCCGGCCCTCGCGCGTTGCCGGATGCTCTCGAGCGCGTGCGCCACCAGCCGGCGCTCGAACACGGCGTAGATCGAGCGGCCCAGGCCGATCAGTTCGGCGCCGCCGGCCGTCTGCGGCGTGCTCGACCAGGCCTTGAACTGGGCCCGGGCGCGGCTGTTGTACAAGAGGATGCGGCCGTCGAGGTTGCAGACCACCACGCTTTGCGTCAGCTCGGCCATCAGCGCCGAGAGGCGGCTGCGCTCCTGCTCGATGCCGCGGCTCGCCTCCCAAACCTGCCGCGCGATGTCCTGCTGCAACTGCTTGCGCTGGCGCACGAGCGCATTGATCGCTGCGGCCAGGCCGCGGTTCGCGGCACTGCCCTCGGCCTCGCATTCCCGCGCCACGCCGCCGGCCAGTTGCACCTGCGCCTGCTCCTGCAGCCGGGCCGGCGCCTCGACGTAGTGGCCGAACAAGCGGCTCAGGCCCCACGACGCCAAGGCGAACACCGCCAGCCAGAGCATCACCACGAGCATCGCCCGCGAGGCGAGCACTGCAGCGACTGCGTCGCGCTCGGTCGCGTCCAGCGTCGCCCAGACCAGCGTCACGCTCGCGCCGGCGAGCAGCGCCAGCGAAAGCGCCAGGGCGCCGAGCAGGACCGGCAGGCGATGCGCTGGATTCAATCGCCGCCTTCCAGCATCGCCCGCACCTTGCGCACCAGTTCCTTGGTCGCAAACGGCTTAGTGATGTAGGCGTCGGCGCCATGCCCCAGGCCCTTGGCGACATCGGTCTCGCGGCCTTTGGCGGTCAGCATCAGGATCAGCGTGTCCTTGACGGCGTCGTTCGCGCGCACCTCCTGGCAGACCTCGAAGCCCGACTTCTTCGGCATCATCACGTCGAGCAGCACGAGCGCCGGCCGATCGCGCAGGATCGCCGCGATCGCCTCCTCGCCGTCGCGCGCCACGCTCACGGTGTAGCCCTCTCGCTTCATGAGGTACTCGAGCGAGATCAGGATGTTCGGCTCGTCGTCGGCGATCAGGATGCTGCGGCTCACGATGGGTCTCCTGGCGGGTCGTTCGGTGCCTGCCATGGCAATTCGAACGCAAAGCATGCGCCCGGGCCTGGCACTGCCTCGAGCCATATCCGGCCGCCGAAATGTTCGACGATCTGGCGGCTGATCGGCAGGCCCAGGCCCGTTCCCTTCGGCCGTTGCGCGGCGTCGCCGCCCTGGCGGAACCTCTCGAAGATAAGCGCCTGCTGCTCCGGGGCCACGCCGCTGCCGTTGTCCTGGATCTCGACGCGCAGACCGGCGTCGTTCGCGCGCAGCCGCACCTCGACCCGCCCGCCGCTGTGCGGCAGGAACTTGACGGCATTCGACAGCAGGTTCAGCAGCACCTGCATCAGCCGGTCGGCATCGGCGCGCAGGGTCGGCACGGCGTCGGGCAGATCGAGCGCGACCGTCGCGCCGCGCTCGCGGAACATCTCGGCCGTGGTCTGCACCGCCTGGGTCAGCAAGGCGCGCAGGTCGACGTCGCTGGTGTGCCATTGGGCGTGGCCGGCCTCGATCTTGGCCATGTCGAGAACCTGGTTGACGAGGCGGCTTAGGCGCTCGGTCTCGGCGTTGATGATGCGCAGGAATTCCCGGCGCTGCTCCAGCGGCATGTCGAGGTCGTCGGCCATCATTTCCGAGAGCGCGCGGATCGAGGTCAGCGGCGTGCGCAGCTCGTGCGTCACCGACGACATGAAATCGTCCTTCAGCCGGTCCAGGCTCTTGAGCTGCTCGTTGGCTGCGCGCAGCTCGGCCGTCGCCTGCTCGAGCGAGCGCGACTTGTCTTCGAGCTGATGCGAATAGGCGCGCAGTTGCGAGGCCTCGTCGAGGATGCGCATGACATCGTCGAGGCCGAGCGCTTCTTCCTCGACCGCGGCCGCCACCATGACGCGCGCCGAGGCGCTGCCGATGGCGCCGGCGAGCTGGGTTTCGACGAACTGCACGAGCTGGGCATCGGCCGGAATCTGCTCGATCGTCGCGACCCCGCGCTGGCGCGCGAATTCGCCGAACAGCTGGTTGGCACGCGGCGCGCCGAGGAAGCGGCTGGCCAGCGGCAGCAGCTCGCGAACCTGGGCCCGCCCGCGCCAGAACACAGGGCCGGCCGCGCCGCGCGCGGCGCTGGCTTGAAACACGTCGACGAAGAGCAGTGCCTGGCTGGCCTCGCGCGCCGACGGCGGCCGCCACAGCGACAGTGCGACGAACGCCGCGATGTTGGCCAGGAGGCTCCAGAACAAGGCATGGGTCAGGTTGTCGAGCCCGCTCAGGCCGAACAGCTGCTCGGGCTTGAGCAGTGCGATGCCCCACGGCCCGTCGTGCAGGAAGCCGGCTGCAAGCCAGCCCGACTTCGCCACCGACGGCAGCATCAGCGTGTAGGCCCATAGCCCGAAGCCGAGCAAGAGGCCGACCAGCGCACCGTTGCGCGTGCCGCCCTTCCAGTACAGGCCGGCCAGCATGGCCGGCGCGAACTGCGCCACCGCGGCAAAACTGATCAGCCCGATGCTGACCAGCGCGTAGGCCTCGCCGGCGATCGCGAAATAGGCGTAGCCCAGGAGCAGGACGACGACGATCGCGGCGCGCCGGATGCCGAGCAGCAGCCGGCTCAGATCGCCACCGGCGCGGGCGCCGAAGCGACGCGTGCGCAGCAGCATCGGCATGACCAGGTCGTTGCAGACCATCGTCGACACGGCGATGGCTTCGACGATCACCATGCCGGTGGCCGCCGAGAGCCCGCCGACGAACACGAGCAGGGCGAGGCCCTGCCTTTGCGCGGCCAGTGGCAGCGAAAGCACGAAGGTGTCGGCGTCCATCTTGCCGGGCCCGAAATGGAGCAGCCCGCCGAGCGCAATCGGCAACACGAACACGTTGATGAGGAGCAGGTAGAGCGGAAAAACCCAGGCGGCCCGGCGCAGGTGCTGCTCGGCGACGTTCTCGACCACCATCATCTGGAACTGGCGCGGCAGGAAGACCACCGACAGCATCGACAGCAAGGTCAGCGCGAACCACTGTTCGTAGGCGAACTTCTGGCCGGCCTGGGTCAGGTTGAGCAGCTTGTGCAACTCGGGCACGGCCCGGGCGCGCGCGAAGATGTCTTGCGGGCCATCGAAGAGACCCCAGGTCACGAACGCTCCGACCGCCAGGAATGCGACCAGCTTGACGACCGACTCGAACGCGATCGCGGCGACCATGCCTTCGTGCTTCTCGGCGCTGTCGAGGTGGCGGGCGCCGAACACCATCGTGAAGCCGGCCAGCGCGAGCGCGAAGTAGAAGGTGCTGTCGCGCCACCAGGCCCCCGGGGCAGCCACCGGCGTTCCGAGCGGCGTGGTCAGCACGGCGTAGCCGCTGGCGACCGCCTTCAGCTGCAACGCGAGGTAGGGCACGATGCCGACCACCGTGATCAGCGTCACCGCGCCGGCCAGCAGCGGGCTCTTGCCGTAGCGGCTGCCGATGAAGTCGGCGATCGAGGTGATGCGGTAGGCCTTGGCGATGCGGATCATCTTGCGCAGCACCAGCCAGGCCAGCGTCATCGCGAGGGTCGGGCCGAGGTAGATCGGCAGGAACCAGACCCCGGCGCTCGCGGCCCGGCCGACGCTGCCGAAGTAGGTCCAGGCGGTGCAATACACCGCCATCGACAGCGCATACACCCAGGCGTTGCCGATGATCGAGCGCCCCTGGCGCGCCCGCGCGTCGCCGACGGTGGCCACCGCGAACAGCAGCAGCAGGTAAGCGAACGAAGCACCGACGACGAGCGGGGCGGAGAGCATGGCCGGGCTCAGTCGGAGCTGCGCTCCATCAGCCAGGCCAGCAGCGCGATCAGCGCGCCCCACAGCACGAACAGGGCGGCCGGAAAAAGGGGGAGCCCGAGCAGCGTCGCGTCGCGATCCCACAGTGCCAGGAGCGGAAAGTTCAGCAGCAGCCAGCCGCTCGTGAACAACGCGACCAGCCGCGCCTTGGCCTGACCCTTGTGCATGGCCGTCTCCTTGTCAGCCGCCGCGGGAGCAGCACCGGCCATCGCGGCCCGACCGGCATCCGCTCACAGCGACTCCAGCTTGTAGTGCCGGCGCAGATGTCGCCGAAAGCGCCCGATGATCGCCAGCGCGTCGCGCAGCAGATCGCGCTCGAGCGTTCCCAGCGTCGACAGGCGCACCAGGTTGTCAGGCACCGCGCCGGCCTGACGCTGGCGCAGGTTGTTGTCGAGCTTGAGCCCCATCAGGAAATGCAACGCGTCGAGCAGGTCGCGCGCCATGGCGGCAGGCAGGTGCTTGCGGTCCGCCAGCACCTGCAACCGCCCGGCGCTGCCGAGCTCGTCGACATGGTGCTGCAGGGCCAGCGTGCGCACGCCGTGAACGATGGGGAAGGTGCCGAGCTTCTTCAGGTCGAAGGCCTCCTCGTCGCGGCTGCGCAGGTGGGTCAGCCGCGACCACCATCCGCCCGGCTCGGCGAACTGGTCGGCAGCGCTTGCGAAACGGGCGAAGAAGGCGTCGTTATCGACCAGGAACTCGTCGACGAAGCGGCGCGCCTGCAACAACAGGGCGGCATCGCCGGCGACGGCGGCGGCATCGAGGAAGATCGCGAGGTTCAGCGTGGCGTCGGCAGCGGCGCCGAACATCCAGCCGCGCAGCGTCTCCTTGAAGGCGATCAGCGGCTGGCACCACAGCGGGTTGCTCAGCATGATGTTGCCCGGGCAGCGCGGGTAGCCGAATTCGATCAGGGCGGCGCTGAAGCGCTCGGTCAGTGCAGCGAGGCCTTGCATCGCGAAACCGTCGCGCAGCAGCAGCCCGTTGTCCTGGTCGGTCTTGAGGATCTGCTCGCCGCGCCCTTCGCTGCCCATCACGATCAGACAGCTATTGGCCACCAGCTCGGCCGGCGCCAGCATCGCCCACAAGCGGGCGAACAGCTGGCGGTTCAGATGACGCACCAGGCTGCAGATGACTTCGACGCGTGTACCTGCGCCGCGCAGCAGCGCGACCAGGGCATCCATCTGCAGGGCTGCCTGCCTGAGCTCGGCGACGCTGCCGGCCTCCTGGATCTGCAGCGCGATCAGGTGCGAATGGTTCGCCACGAAGCTCATCAGGTCGAGCTGGCTGAGAACGCCGAGGATCGTTTCGCCGTCGCGCACGAGCACGCGGTGCACGCGGTGCCGGATCATCAGCAGCAGAGCTTCGAAGACCTCGGCATCGGGCACTACGCAGACCAGCTCGAAGCGGGCGACCTCGCGCACTGCCAGTTCGCACGCAGGCACGGGGCGCAGCAGCGCATCGCGCAGATCGGTGGTGGTGAACATGCCGACACGCTCGCCATCGCGCACCAGCGCGTTGCTCACACCCTGCCCGGCCATCAGCCGGCACACCGAGATCAGGTCGAGCCCGCCATCGACGTAGAACGGCTGGCGTATGTGCGCGTCGCGCACCCGCGCCATCATCAGCGACAGGAATTCGCGCTGTTCGCCACACCGCGCCGAGGCCCACACGCGGCGCGCGATGTCACCGAACAGCCAAGCAGCGAAGCCGGCATTGCCGGCAATCAGCGCCTGCAGCGTGGCGCGCGGGATCTGCCAGGCCGAGACGTCGTCGAGCGCCCGCAGCACCCCGCTGCTGCGCCCGGCGAGCACGTCACGCGCGGCGCAGACATCGCCCGGTCCGTATGCCGCGACCGCCTCGCCGCCTTCGATCCGCTGCACATGGCCTTGGACGATCAACCAGGCATGATCGGCCTTCGCGTCCGGCGAAAGAAGCAGCGCGTCGCGGGCGAACCGTGCCGGCTCAGCGCTGGCGCTGAGCAGGGCCTGCTCGTCCGGGGTCAGGCCGTCGAACGGTGCCGCGGCGAAGCTGAAGGGAGGCAGCATGAGGGCGACCAGAGGGTCCGCAGGAACCGTCGTTCGCCCAAACTATGCCTCGGCGCTTGCAAGCGGTCGGTCCGGCGCGAGATGCAAGGTCGCGCGCGGGCGCGCCCTTGCATCCACGCTCAGTGGCCCGATGCCGAGGACGAGCCGATGCCCGTCTCGGACCGCACCTGTTGCGCCAGGAATCCTCCGCGATCGATCGCGGCCCGCTCGCTGCGATCGAGGATCGAGAACAGCCAGATGCCGACGAAGGCGATGGTCATCGAGAACAACGCCGGCGAGGTGTACGGAAACAGGGCCGAACCCTTCGGATAGCCCAGCGTCGCTTCCCAGACCGAGGGCGACACGATCGTCAGTACCACCGACGAGATCAGGCCGAGGAAGCCGCCGATCACGGCGCCCCGGGTCGTGCAGTCCTTCCACAGCACCGACATGAAGAGCACCGGGAAGTTGGCCGAGGCCGCGATCGCGAAGGCCAGCGAGACCATGAACGCGATGTTCTGCTTCTCGAACGCGATGCCCAGCAGCACCGCCAGGATGCCGAGCGCGACCGTCGTCATGCGCGAGACCCGCAACTCGGAGGCGCCGTCGGCCTTGCCGCTCTTGACCACCGTCGCGTACAGGTCGTGCGACACGGCAGAGGCGCCCGACAGGGTCAGACCCGCCACTACCGCGAGGATGGTCGCGAAAGCCACCGCCGAGATGAAGCCGAGGAAGACGTTGCCGCCGACAGCGTTCGCCAGGTGGATGGCCGCCATGTTGCCGCCGCCGCGCAGCGCGCCCTTGGCGTCGAGGAACTCGGGGTTGGTCAGCACGAAGGCGATCGCGCCGAAGCCGATGATGAAGGTCAGCAGATAGAAGTACCCGATCCAGCCGGTCGCCCACATCACCGACTTGCGCGCTTCCTTGGCGCTCGGCACGGTGAAGAAGCGCATCAGGATGTGCGGCAGGCCGGCGGTGCCGAACATCAGCGCCATGCCGAACGAAATGGCCGAGATCGGATCCTTGACGAAGTTGCCCGGGCCCATGATCGCCTGGCCGAACGTCGCGGCGGCCGCGGCGGTCTTGCCTTCCTTGAGCGCGAGGTCGGTCTTGATCTTGACCGCCTCGGCGAACATCGCCTCGGGGCTGAATCCGAAGTGCCACAGCACCGACAGCGCCATGAAGGTGGCGCCGCCGAGCAGCATGCAGGCCTTGATGATCTGCACCCAGGTGGTCGCCGTCATGCCGCCGAACAGCACGTAGATCATCATCAGCGCGCCGACGATGACGACCGCGATCCAGTAGTCCAGGCCGAACAGCAGCTTGATCAGCTGGCCGGCGCCGACCATCTGCGCGATCAGGTAGAACGCGACGACGACCAGCGTTCCGGAGGCCGCGAAGATGCGCACCGGCGCCTGCTTGAAGCGGAACGCCGCCACGTCGGCGAAGGTGAACTTTCCAAGGTTGCGAAGCCGCTCGGCCATCAGGAAGGTGATGACCGGCCAGCCGACGAGGAAGCCGATCGAATAGATCAGGCCGTCGAAGCCGCTCGCCATCACCGCGGCGGAGATGCCGAGGAACGAGGCCGCCGACATGTAGTCGCCGGAGATCGCCAGGCCGTTCTGGAAGCCGGTGACGCCACCGCCTGCGGTGTAGAAGTCGGCGGCCGACTTGGTTCTGGCCGCCGCCCACTTGGTGATGAACAGGGTCACACCCACGAAGATGACGAACATGCTGATCGCCGTCCAGTTCGTGGCCTGCTTCTCAGCCTGGCCGAGGTCGGGCCCGGCGGACCAGACCGCGGCGGAGACGCCGAACAGCGCGGCCAGCGTCAGCAGTCGGCGCACGATGTCTGGGAGGCGGCTCATTTCAGCACCGCCTTCGCCACGGCCGCGGTCAGATCGTCGAACTCGCGGTTGGCACGCTTGACGTAGATGGCGGTGATCACGACGGTGAACACGATGACGCCGAAACCGATCGGTATGCCGATCGTCATGACGCCGGCACCCATCCGCTGCGCCAGGAATTCCTTGTCGAACGCCACCAGCAGGATGAAGCCGTAGTAGACGACCATCATCGCCAGCGTCAGCCACCAGCCGAAGCGGCTGCGCTTGGCTTTCAGCTCCTGGTAGTTCGGATCGCTCGCGATCCGCCGGGCCAAGTCGATTTCCATGCTGACTCCTCGATGTTGTGGGGCCGACGCCTAGCCAATACCGCTCGGCATCATCCGCCTCACAACCGCTCGTGCCTTGACCCACAGCAAACAAACGCCGACCCCGAGGGGCGCATCGGCGGGTGGGTAAACCCTGCATGCCCGCACGGGGCGACGCCCAGCCCCAGACATGCCCGCCGGTCCCCGATCCGTGCCGCGCCACCTCAAACGCTGACGATCAGGTTCCCGATCGCATCGATCTCGACGCGGTTCCCCGGCTCGATCACCGAAGTGCAGTCGAGTTGCTCGACGATCGCCGGTCCGCCGAAGCGGGCGTCGAACGGCAGCTGCTCGCGGACGTAGACCGGCGTGTCGACCCAGCCGCCGTCGAACCACACCGGCCGCGTCGTCCTTCGTGCAGCTTCGAGCGTCGCCTTCGGCCGCGTCGCGGCAATCGCGCGCAAGGACACGGGCCTGCGCTTGCCGATCACCGCCGTGTGCAGGTTGACGAGCACCGGCCGGATCTCCGGCAGCTCGACGCCGAAGCGCTTCCAGTACGCCGCGGCGAAGGTCGTGCGCAGCTCGGAGGTAGTGATCGCCGCCGAGGCGACCGCCACCGGTAGGATGTGGCTCTGCCCTTGGAACTGCATGTCGGCGCGATGCAGGGTGACGACGCTTTCGACCGCGACGTTCTCGCGCGCGAGCAGCGCCCTGCCGCTTGCGATCTGCGCTTTGAACACTTCGGCGATGCGCGCGTCGTCCAGCGCTTCGAGCGGCTGGTTGACCGTGGCGACGAAGTCGTGGCGCAGGTCGGCGACGACGCAGCCGAGCGCGTTCGTCAGGCCCGGCCGCGCCGGGATCAGCACTTTCGGGATGCCCAGCTCGCGCGCCAGCGCCACCGCGTGCAGCGGGCCGGCGCCGCCGAAAGCGAAGAGTGCGAAGTCGCGCGGGTCGTGGCCGCGCGCCAGGCTGACCATGCGGATCGCACCGGCCATGCGGTCGTTGGCGACGCGAATGATCGCTGCTGCGGCGGCGGTCGCGTCAAGCCCGAGCGGCGTGCCGACGTGCTGCACAAGCGCGGCGCCGATCGCATCCATCGAGACGGCGCGCTCGACGGCCAGGAGCCGCTGCGGGTCGAGCCGGCCGAGCTGGAGGTCGGCGTCGGTGATCGTCGGCAGCGTCCCGCCGCGGCCGTAGCAGATCGGCCCGGGAACCGCACCCGCGCTCTCGGGGCCGACCTTCAGCATCCCCGAGGCGTCGACCGAGGCGATCGATCCGCCGCCGGCGCCGATCGTGTGCACGTCGACCATCGGCACGTGGATCGGCATCGCGTATTCGAGCTCGAGGTCGCTCGACACCGTCGGCTCGCCGCCGAGGATCAGGGCGACGTCGCTCGACGTGCCGCCCATGTCGTAACTGACCACGTTGCCGAACTCTGCGCGCCGAATGCCGGCCTGCATCGCCGTCGCCGCCGCGGCGATGACGCCCGAAGCCGGCCCCGACATCACGGTCGCAACGGCGTGCTCGGCGACGACGCTGGCCGCCACCGTTCCGCCGTTGCCTTGCATCACGAGCAGCTCGCGCGTGTAGCCGCGGCCGGCGAGCTCGCGCTGCAGTCGCTCTATGTAGCGATGCAGAACCGGCTGGATCGCGGCGTTGACTGCCGCCGTCGTGCCGCGCTCGTATTCGCGGTATTCGGCGACGATCGCGTGGCCCGCCGTCACGTAGCGGTTCGGCCAGAGGCCGCGTACGATCTCGGCGGCGCGCTCCTCGTGAACGGGGTTGAGATAGCTGTGCAGGAAGTGGACGACGACGCTTTCGGCGCCGAGCCCGATCAGCTGCCGGGCCGCGGCCGCGACCTGTGCCTCGTCGAGCGCAACGACGATGGCGCCTTCGGCGTCGACGCGCTCGTCGACCTCGAGGCGAAAGCGCCGCTCGATCAGCGGAACGAACCGGCCCTTCAGGCCGTACGGCGTCGGGCGGGTGCGGCGGCCGAGCTCGAGGACGTCGCGAAAGCCCCGCGTCGTGATCAGGCCGACCTGCGCGATCTTGCGTTCGAGCATCGCGTTGGTCGTCGTCGTCGTTCCGTGGACGATCGCATCGAGCCCGGCCGCGTCGACAGCGGCCGCGGCGAGCGCGGCGAGGACGCCGAAAGCCTGGTTCTCGGAGGTCGTCGGCACCTTGGCGATATGCACCTCGCCCGTCGCGTCGTCGACGACGACCAGGTCGGTGAAGGTGCCGCCGACGTCGATCCCCGCGACGCGACTCATTCGAAGAGCGCCGAAAGCTTCACTTGTCGACGGCGACGACGTGCGCCTGGATCCTGGCGTCGACGGCGCCGGAGCCGAAACGCGCGGCGAGGGCTTGCGCCGCCGCGTCGGTGGCGGCGTCGAGCCGCGCCGGGTCGCGCGCCTCGATCTCGTTGCGCAGCGGCGTGCCGAGGCAGTACGCCATCGCCGGCCGACGCGCCGACGCCGCCCGGCTGTGCGCGGCGACCGTATCCGTTCGAGGCACGGCGCCGAAACCGCCCTGCTTCAGGTCTTTCGCGATCGTCGAGAGATCGTGATACCCGTGCGGAACGCGAGCCAGGAACAGCGGGGGATCGGCGGGAAAGACGGAACGCAAGGCCGTCGTCACCGTGTCGGCGAATTCGTTCTCCTCGATCCGGTCCCAGACGTTGAAGAGGAACCGGCCTCCCGGAGCGAGCACGCGGCGGGCCTCCGCAAAGGCCTTGGCCCTGTCGGGAAAGAACATGACGCCGAACTGGCAGACGACGGCGTCGAACGATTCGTCGGCGAAGGGCAGCTGCAAGGCGTCGGCCTGCTGCCACTGCACGGGGCGCGCCGTGCCCACTTCGGACGCATGGGCCAGCATCGACGCGTTCAGGTCGGTCGCGACGATCGAGACGCCCGGCGCCAGCAGCGCCGCCATCTGCCGGGTCACGACCCCGGTGCCGGCCGCCACTTCGAGGACCCGGCGCGGCGGCTTCGCCGCCAGCCGACCGACCAGGTCCGCCGCGTAAGGCTCGAAGATCAGCGGAACCATCAGCGTTTCGTAGAGCCTCGGGATCGAGCCGGCGAAGGCCCGATCGTTGGCCGAGCTATCCATGACGTCGTCCCTTTCCTAAACTGCCGCGCCGGGCGTGAGCGACGCGGAACCCGACCGCGATCCAAGGGTGCCACAAACCGCCAGTGTCGACGCAGCTCATACGCTCAGATGGGTGCGCAGCAGCACGTCGTCGCGCATCAGGTCTTCCATCGCTCCGTCGAACTTCACCTCGCCCTTCTCGAGGACGACGGCTCGGTCCGAGACGAGGCGCGCGAAGTGCAGGTTCTGCTCCGAAAGCAGGATCGACACGCCGCTCTCCTTCAACGCGACGATCATTCGCGCCATCTCCTCGACGATGATGGGAGCGACGCCTTCCGAAGGCTCGTCGAGCAGGACCAGGTAGGGATTGCCCATCAGCGTTCGTGCTACGGTGAGCATCTGCTGCTCGCCGCCGCTCATGCGGCCGCCCGGCCGATCGGGCATCGCGCCGAGGTTGGGAAACAGCGCATAGAGCCGCTCCGGCGTCCACGCGGGAGCGCCGTCGCGCGCCGGCTGGCGCGCAACGGCCAGGTTCTCGCGCACCGTCAGGTCGGTGAAGATGCGCCGGTCCTCCGGGACCCAGCCCAGGCCTAGGCGGCCGATGCGATACGCCGGCAGACCCGAGATGTCGCGACCGCGAAAAGCGACGCGGCCGCGCTTTTTCGCCAGCAGGCCCATGATCGCTTTCATCGTCGTCGACTTGCCGGCGCCGTTGCGGCCGACCAGCGCGACGCACTCGCCGGCGCCGACCGCGAGGCTCACGCCGTAGAGGATCTGCGCCTGGCCGTACCAGGCGTCGAGCGCGCTCACTTCAAGCATGACCGGCCTCGACCGCAGCGCGCCCGAAGGTCGTTCCGCCGCCGAAGTACACCTCGCGAACGCGCTCGTCGTCGCGCACCGCGGCGGGCGGACCTTCCGCGATCAACTCGCCGCGCGCCAGGACGATGATGCGATCGGCGTGCGCGAAGACGACGTCCATGCTGTGCTCGGTGAAGAGCACGCCGATCGATTGCTCGCGCGCGAGCTTGCGGGCGAGCGCCATCAGGTCGTTGCGTTCGCGCGGCGCCATGCCCGCGGTCGGCTCGTCCATCAGCAACAGGCGCGGCCGGTGCGCCAGCGCGATCGCCAGCTCGACGCGCTTCACGTCGCCGTAGGCGAGCACGCTGGTCGCCCGCTCGACCTGCGCCGCCATGCCGACGGCGTCGAGCAAGGCGACGGCCTCGGTGCGGAACTGGGTTCGCGCCGGCCGCCAGAAGCTGCCGACAAGGCCGGCGTGCGAAAGGAGCGCGAGCTGCACGTTCTCGACGACGGTCAGCGAGGCGAAGACCTCGGCGATCTGGAAGGTGCGGCCGACGCCGCGGCGCCAGATCGCCTCGGGTTTCAGGCCGACCAGCTCGTCGCCGCCGAGGCGCACCGATCCGGCGTCGGGCGCGAGCTGGCCGGAGACCATGTTGAAGCAGGTCGTCTTGCCGGCGCCGTTCGGGCCGATCAGGGCCAGCATCTCGCCGGCGGCGAGGTCGAAGCTCACGCCGGCCACCGCGCGCACGCCGCCGAACGATTTCGCGAGGCCGCGCACCGCCAGCAGTGGCGCCCCCTCTCCCGCTTGCGGGAGAGGGTTGGGGTGAGGGTCGTCGATGTGCACGCCCCTCACCCCGGCCCTCTCCCCGCCGTGCGGGGAGAGGGGGTCACGCCGTCGTCGCGCATGAAGAGCTTCTTCAGTCCGCCGGCGACGCCGAGCGGAAAGACGAGCACGAGCGCGAGCATGACGATGCCGAGCAAGGCGCGCCAGTAGTCGGTCTGGCGCGCCACCGTGTCCTGCAGCCAGGTGAAGAGCGCCCCGCCGACCCAGGGACCCGAGACCGCCTGGACGCCGCCGAGCAGGACCATGACGAGCCCGTCGACCGACTTGCCGACGCCCAGCGTCTCGGGCGAGATCGTTCCCTTGGCGAAGGCGAACAGCGACCCGGCGAGCCCGGCCACCGTTCCGGCGATGACGAAGGCGATCCACTGCAGGCGCGGCACGGCGATGCCGATCGCAGCGGCGCGCAGCGGCGAATCGCGGCTCGCGCGCAATGCGAGTCCGAACGGCGCGTGCAGCATGCGCACGAGCAGGCCGCAGCCGGCGATCGTGCAGGCCAGCGTCAACAAATAGTACGCCGGCCTTGGCGCGAGCCAGGGTGAAGGCCAGATGCCGACCAGGCCGTTGCTGCCGCCGGTCAGCGTGTCCCACTGGAAGACGACCGACCAGACGATCTGCGCGAAGGCGAGCGTCAGCATGGCCAGGTAGACGCCCGACAGGCGAACGCAGAACCAGCCGAAGACGAAGGCGCCGAGCGCGGCGAGGAGCGGCGCGAGGACGAGCGAGATTTCCATCGGCAGGGCGAGCGCCTTGAAACACAGCGCCGCGCCGTAGGCGCCGAGGCCGAAGTAGGCGGCGTGGCCGAAAGAATGCATTCCGCTCGGGCCCATCAGGAAATGCAGGCTGGCGGCGAACAGCACGGCGATCAGGACGTCGATCGAGAGGACGACGACGTAGGGCGCGGGGGCGTCGAGCAAGGCGACGAAGGCGAGCGCGGTGAGCGCCATCCAGCCGGCGCGGCGCCAGTCGACGGGCAACGGCCGCAGCGGCGCCTCGACCGCGCCCTCGCCGCGCGCCGCCGCCTGCGCCTTGCCAAACAGCCCCCACGGCCGCCAGACGAGGACGACCGCCATGACGAGAAACTCGGCGACCAGCGTCAGCCTGCTGAGCGGAAACGGCGTGCCGAAGACGTCGATCGATCCGGCGGCGATGCAGAAGGCTTTCACCATCGCGACGAGCCCCGCCGCGACGAAGGCGCCGAAGATCGACCCCATGCCGCCGACGACGACGACGACGAAGGCCTCGCCGATCAGCGCCAGGTCGAGGTTGAGGTTGGCCGGCTCGTGCGGCATCTGCAGGGCGCCGCCGAGCGCGGCGAGGAAGGTGCCGAGCGCGAACACCGAGGTAAAGAGCCAGCGCTGGTTGACGCCGAGGGCGCCGACCATCTCGCGGTCCTCGGTCGCGGCGCGAACGAGCAGGCCCCAGCGCGTGCGCTTCAGGAGCAGCCAGAGCGCGCCCAGGACGACGGGGCCGACGAAGATCGAGAACGCGTCGTAGCTCGGAAAGAGCCGACCGAGGACCTCGACCGCGCCTTTCATTCCCGGCGCCTTCGGGCCGAGCAGGTCTTCGGGGCCCCAGAGCCAGAGCGCCGCGTCGCGGATCACGAGGACGAGCGCGAAGGTGGCGAGCAGCTGGTACAGCTCGGGCGCGGCGTAGAGACGGCGCAGCACGAGCATCTCGATGATCGCGCCGAGCAGGGCGACCGCGAGCGCCGCGACGAGCACGCCGCCCCACCAGCCGAGCGGCCCGGCGGCGCCGAACGCGGCGGTCAGGGCGACCGCCGCGTACAGGCCCAGCATGTAGAACGAGCCGTGCGCGAAGTTGACGACGCGGGTCACGCCGAAGATCAGCGAGAGCCCGCTCGCGATGAGGAACAGCGCCGACGCCGAAGCGAGACCGGTGAGGATCTGCAGGACGACCGACGACAGCGTCATCCGCGAATCAGTCGATCGCCCGGAGCTTCTTCACCTCTTCGTCGCTCGGCAGGACCTTGGCGCCGTCGATATAGGCGTAGTCGGTCATCACGCCCTTCTGCCCCTCGAGCTTGGTGCGTCCGAGGTAGGCGCCCATCGTCGACTGGTGGTCGAGGGCGCGGAAGGTGACCTTGCCGAACGGAGTCATCACCGGCATGCCGCTGAAGGCGGCGATGAGTTTTTCGGTGTCGGTCGATTTCGCCCGCCGCAGGCCTTCGGCGATCGCCTGGATCGTCGAGTAGCCGACCACCGAGCCGAGGCGCGGGTACTCGTTGTACTTGCGGAAGTAGGCGAGGAAGAACTTCTTGTGCTCTTCCGTCTGGATGCCGTAGTACGGGTAGCCGGTGACGATCCAGCCGACCGGCGCTTCTTCCCTCAGCGGCTCGATGTATTCGGGCTCGCCGGTGAGCAGGCTCACGACCTCGCGGCCCTTGAACAGCTCGCGCGTGTTGCCCTCGCGGACGAACTTCGAGAGGTCGGCGCCGAACAGGACGTTGAAGATCGCGTCTGGTTTCGCGTCGGCGAGCGCCTGCACGACGGCGCCGGCGTCGACGCGGCCGAGCGGCGTCGCCTGGTCGGCGACGAACTCGACGTCGGGCTGCGCCTTCTTCAGCATCGCCTTGAAGGTCGCCGCCGCCGACTGGCCGTATTCGTAGTTCGGGTAGATGAGCGCCCAGCGCTTCTTGTGCAGCTTCACCGCCTCGGGAACGAGCATCGCCACCTGCATGTAGGTGTTGGGGCGCAGGCGAAAGGTGTAGCGGTTGCCGTTCTGCCAGGTGATCTTGTCGGTGAGCGGCTCGGAGGCGAGGAAGAAGATCTTCTTCTGCTTCGCGAAGTCGGTGACCGCCAGGCCGATGTTCGACAGGAAGGTGCCGCAGATCAGCGCCACGCCTTCGCGCGAGACGAGCTCCTCGGCGACGCGGACGGCGTCGCCCGGGTTGGCGTTGTCGTCGCGCGAAATGACCTGCAGCTTCTTGCCGAGCACGCCGCCGGCAGCGTTGACCTCTTCGACGCCGAGCTCCCAGCCTTTCTTATACGGGTCGAGGAAGGCGGGCTGCGCCTTGTAGCTGTTGATCTCGCCGATCTTGATCGTGTCCTGGGCGTGCACCGGCAGGAAAGCACCGAGCACGGCGAACGCCGCGGCGTAGAGGAGGGGCTTGCGCATGAAATGAGTCTCCGGTTCAGACCGCGATGTCGCTCGACTGGATCCGCTTGACGCCGGCCTTGGTCATCTGCTCCCACGCCGCCTTCAGCGAGCCGTTGAGGTCGATGCCGCGCGACGCGTCTTCGATCACCGAGGCCTTGAAGCCGGCCTTACGCGCGTCGAGCGCGGTCCAGGCGACGCAGAAATCGGTCGCCAGGCCGCAGATGTAGACGGTGTCGATGCCGTGCGCCTTCAGGTACGCAGCCAGGCCGGTCGAGGTCTTGCCGTCGGCTTCCATGAACGCCGAATAGCTGTCGGTCGACTGGTGGTAGCCCTTCCTGATGATGAGCTGCGCTTTCGGCAGGTTGAGGTCCTTGAGCAAGGCCGCATCCTGCGAGCCCTGGACGCAATGGTCGGGCCAGAGCACCTGGTTGCCGTACGAGAGCTTGGTCGTCTCGAACGGCTTCTTGCCGGCGTGCGCCGACGCGAAGGAGACGTGGCCGGCGGTATGCCAGTCCTGCGTGACGACGACGTTCTCGAAGGCCGGCGCGATCTTGTTGATGACCGGGACGACCTGCTCGCCGTCCTTCACGGGCAGAGTGCCGCCGGTGACGAAGCAGTTCTGCACGTCGATGACGAGGAGCGCGCTCTTGGCGTCGGGCTTGATCGCCGCGGCCGCGAAAGCGGCAGGCATCGCGCCGAGTGCGATCCAGCTCGCGCCGGCGAAGCCGACGTGGCGTACGAAATCCCTGCGTTGCATGTCCTTCATGGCTTCCTCCCAGATGACTGTCGTTGAATCGCCCGGCTCGTTCATGCACCTGCCGTGCTGACGTGCCCTCACCCTAACGCTGCCCGTCGAACTTCGCAATCTCACTGACCCGCAAGCCGCCGACGCGCTCGTGCGGACGCGGCCCGGTCGTCATCGCGATGACGAGCAGCATCTCGTTCGGTCGCGGCGAGTCGGCGACGCGCACCTCGAGCGTGTCGAAATGGCTGCGCACGTAGGCGGCGACGCGATGATGGATGGGGATGTCGATCGTCGTTCCGGCCGGGCCGATCTTCGTCGTCGAAGGGACGATCGCGTGCGAGCCTTCGAGCAGATCGCGCATGCCGTAGCCGCCGGGGACGTGCCAGAGAGCCCCGTGCTCGAGCTCGCCGGCGAGCCCGACCAGGGCGCCCTTGCCGTAGGCCTCGACTCGGCCGGCGCCGCCGAGCGCCTCGACGAGGCGCGCCGCCATCTCGCGGCCGAGCGGCTTCAACGCTTCCATCATCGGCAGGATGTCTTCGACGTAGCGGCCGGCATACGGGTTCTTCACGGCCGCCGCGCACCAGCCGCGACGCAGCGGCTTGGCCAGGCGCGGGCCGTTNTCGTGCCAGACGTCTTCGACCGAGACGACGAGCTTGCGCACGTCGACCTCGGGGAGCTGGGGGGTGGCTGGGATCAGCATGCCTGCATTCTGTACGACTCCCTCGCCCCGCTTGCGGGGAGAGGGCTGGGGTGAGGGGTCGTCGCGGCGCCGGGATCGCCGCAGACCCTGACGCGCCCCTGCAGGCACAGCACGGCGGCGACGATGCGGCCGCCATCGATCTGGCGCTGGGCCTCCGCCGCGCCGTTGCCGAGGGCCCGGTCGACAAGCGACAGCGGCAGCGGCGGGACGCTGCAGGTGACGAGGCGATGGCCCAGATCGCTGTCGTCGCGCACCTCGCTGGCCGGGCGGCGAACGATCCGCGCGTCGTCGATGTCGACGGCGTTGCCGAGGATCGTCGCCGCCGCGTCGGCGGCCGACGCGCTCGTCGCGAGCACGGTTGCCGCGTCGGCGATGCCGAGCGAGAAGCTGCGCCCGCGCCAGCCCGAGGTGGCGATGCCGCGCACCGGCGAGGCGGCGGTGACCGTGAAGCGGCCGTCGAGCGGCCCGCCGGCGCGGCCGCGCGCCGGATCGGCGCACAGGCCGATGTCGAACGACGCACCCGGAGCCAGGCGCAGAGCGATGTCGCCGCCGTTGTTGACCCAGGCGCGCTCGATGCGCGGGTCGGCGAACGACTCGATCAGCTCTTCGGCGACGCTGCCCGCGACCGCCGCCATCGCCGTGATGAAGCGGCCGTCCTGCGCGTGCGCACGGCACGCCGCGACCATGCGCCGGGCGACCGGGCCGCGCGGCGCGACGCACGCGCCTGTGGGCGACGAGAGATCGGTTCGCAACGCCGGCAACTCGGCGACGAGCTCGTCGAGGAGCGTTGCAAAGCGCGCCCAGGCGCGCTCGATGCATTGGGCGGCAACGCCGGCCTCGCCTTCGGCCCCGAGGATGCAGTCGATCGGCCCGTGCTGGAAGTGCCAGCGGCCTTCGGCAAGGCGCTGGCGAACCGCGCCGCTCATGGCGTCGCCGCGCGCCGCGCGCGAATCGGCCAGGGGTTGTCCGCCGCCGGCTCGACCAGGCGAAACGCCTGCGACGCGAGCACCTCCTCGATGCGGCGCACGCGGTCCATGTGGCCGCCGAGGGCGCGATAGTCTTCCAGGCGCATCGTGAATTCGATCGGCGAGACGATCGCCGGCGTCGGCACCGAGCCGAAGCTCTTCGCCGGCATCTTCGCGACGTCGACCATCACCGTGATGCCGCCGCCCGGCCAGACGTAGACCGGCGCGCCGCCGCAGGTGACGTTGACGAGCAGGCTCTTGATCGAGCGCGTCAGGCGCACCGGGTTCTCGGTGACTCCGGCGCGCAGCGACCCGCCGGCGCCGGCGACGTAGAGCACGGAGCAGAGCGACGGCTCGCAGTTCTCGCCGATCCGCTCGACGACGCGGCGCACTTCGGTGGGCATCTCGGCCGGGCGCGGGACGAGCTGCTCGTCGAGGACGAACCAGGCTGAGTCCTCGCCGGTCGTCGAGACCATCAGCAGGCGCAGCCCCGGCCGCGCGCCGTGCTCCCTGTCCCATCCCTCGACGATCGAGAGCGGATCGACGATGTCGGTGCCGCCCCAGCCCGAGCCGGGACGGGCGACCTGGAAGTAGCGCCCGGGAGTCGACTTGCGGCCGCGCAGGCGGATGCCGGTCGGCGCCATGTCGAGGAACTTGCCGGCCTGGTGCTCGGACAGCACGCCCGTGATGTGGTCGTCGACGACGACGACCTCGTCGACGTGCGCCGCCCACTGCGGCGCGAAGATGCCGATCGCCGCCGAGCCACAGCCGACGCGCATGCGCTGTTCCTCGACGCCGTCGACGACGGGCGCCCGGTCGGCGGCGACGATCACGTTCGCGCCGCCTTCGATCTGCAGCTCGACCGGCTCGCGGTTGCCGAGCGCCATCATCATCTCGCAGGCGACGCGGCCTTCCTTCTTCGAGCCGCCGGTCAGGTGGTGCACGCCGCCCAAGGCGAGGAACTGCGAGCCGTACTCGATCGTGCTGACGTGGCCGACCGCCTCGCCCTGGTGCCGCACTGTCGCCTGCTCGGGGCCCAGGTAGCGGTCGGTGTCGACCTTCACCTTGAAGCTGCAGTA
>JGI24140J50213_10000009_pt1 | contig 72228 bp, 66 predicted proteins | sample BarGraIncu00222A_FD_50213 | JGI IMG/M metagenome (IMG submission 50213)
GGGGTCAGCGGGTGAGCGCGAGCGACCGGCTCTACCTCGCGGAGGGGCGGCCGATCCTCATCGTGTGGGGCGCCCTGGACACGGTGATCCCGGTGGCTCACTCATACGATGCGCAGGCGGCGATCCCGGGCAGCGCGCTCGAGGTGTTCGAGCAGTCGCGGCACTTCCCGCACATGGACGAGCCGGCGCGCTTCGCCCGGCTGCTGCTGGAGTTCCTCGGCTCGACCGAGCCGGGACAGCTCGACCGCACGCTCCCGCGGGCCCGGACAGCGAGCCGCAGCCGCGCGATCCGCGACCAGCTGGCCAGGCAGGTGGGCGCCTGACTCCCCCGGTGGCGCACCCCGACCTGGGGGCGCGGGCTCAGTCGACCTCGGCGACGGCGTGGGCGAACTGCGCGGCGTACAGCCGGGCGTACGCGCCGCCCGCCGCGAGCAGCTCCTCGTGCGTCCCCTGCTCGACGATGCGGCCGGCCTCCATGACGAGGATCAGGTCGGCATCGCGGATCGTCGACAGCCGGTGCGCGATGACGAAGCTGGTACGCCCCTCGCGCAGCGAGTTCATCGCCCGCTGGATCAGCACCTCGGTACGGGTGTCGACCGAGCTCGTGGCCTCGTCCAGGATCAAGATGGCGGGCTCGGCGATGAACGCCCTGGCGATGGTGATGAGCTGCTTCTCGCCGGCGCTCACACCCCCGCCCTCCTCGTCGATGACCGTGTCGTAGCCGTCCGGGAGCGTCCGGACGAGCCGGTCGACATGCGTGGCCTCGGCGGCAGCCTCGATCAGCTCGTGCGTCGGCGCGGTGGCGCCGTACGCGATGTTCTCCTCGATGGTCCCGCCGAACAGCCACGCGTCCTGCAGCACCATGCCGGTCTTGGCTCGCAGGTCCTCGCGGGTCATCGTCGCGATGTCGATCCCGTCGAGCAGGATGGTCCCCCTGTCGATCTCGTAGAAGCGCATCAGCAGGTTGACCAGGGTGGTCTTGCCGGCGCCGGTGGGGCCGACGATGGCCACCGTCTGCCCGGGCTCGACGGTCAGCGACAGGTCCTCGATGAGAGGGACGTCCTCGACGTAGCGGAACGACACGTCCCGGAACTCGACGCGGCCGCGCACCACCGTGTCGCGCACCGGCACGGCGGGGTCGGGCTCCTGCTCGTCCGCGTCGAGAAGCGCGAACACCCGCTCCGCCGAGGCGACCCCTGACTGCAGCAGGTTGGCCATGCTCGCGACCTGGGTGAGCGGCTGGCTGAACTGGCGGGAGTACTGGATGAACGCCTGGACGTCGCCGAGCGACAGCGACCCGGACGCGACCCGGAGCCCGCCGACCACCGCGACGGCGACGTAGTTCAGGTTGCCGATGAACGTCATCGCCGGCTGGATCAGCCCGGACGCGAACTGGGCCTTGAAGCTCGACGTGAACAGCGCGTCGTTCTGCTCCTTGAAGACCGCGGCCGACTCGTCGGCGCGGCCGAAAACCTTGACCAGCGAGTGCCCCGTGTACATCTCCTCGATGTGGCCGTTGAGCCGCCCGGTCGTCGCCCACTGCTTGACGAACTGGGGCTGCGCCCGCTTACCGATCCGCGCCGCCACCCATACGGAGACCGGGACCGTGACGAGGGCGATCAGGGCGAGCAGCGGCGAGATGACGAACATCATCGTGAGGACGCCCACGATGGTGAGCAGGGACGTGACGATCTGGCTGAGAGTCTGCTGCAGCGACTGCGACAGGTTGTCGATGTCGTTGGTCACCCGGCTGAGGATCTCGCCGTACGGCTGCTGGTCGAAGTAGCGCAGCGGCAGCCGGGAGAACTTCGCCTCGACCTGCTCCCGGAGCGTGCGGACGGCCCGCTGGACCGCGGTCGTGGTGAGCCGCGCCTGCAGCCAGCCGGCCACCGCGGCGAGAACGTAGATGCCCAGCGCGAGCAACAAGATGTGGCCCACCGCCGTGAAGTCGATCCCGCGGCCGGGCACCACGTCCATGGCGTTGATCAGGTCGGCGAGCGTGCCGTTGCCCTGCTGGCGGAGGCCGGCGACGACCGTGGCCTTGTCCACGCCCGCCGGCAGCCGCTTGCCGACCACTCCGGTGAAGATGAGGTCAGTGGCGTGGCCGAGGATCTTCGGGCCGAGCACCGACAGGGCGACGCTGCCGACGCCGAACGCCAGCACAGCGACCATCAGCGGACGCTGCGGCCCGAGCATGCGGAGCAGGCGGCGGCTGGACCCGCGGAAGTTGAGCGACTTCTCGGCCGACATCCCGCCCATGAAGGCGGCAGGACCGCGCCCCATGCCCATGCCACCGGCGGGCCCCGGGCCGCGCTTCGGAACGGCCCGCTCCCCCGCGACCGCGGGCGGCGGCGTGCTCACGCGGCCTCCTGCTCGGTGAGCTGCGAGAGCACGATCTCGCGGTAGGTCTCGTTGTCCGCCATGAGCTCGGCGTGCGTTCCCGTACCCACGACCCGCCCGCCGTCGAGGACGACGATCCGGTCGGCGCCCCGGATGGTGCTCACCCGCTGGGCCACGATCACGACGGTTGCCTCGGCGGTCTCCCTCGCGAGTGCGGCACGGAGCGCCGCGTCGGTCGCGTAGTCGAGGGCGGAGAACGAGTCGTCGAACAGGTAGATCTCGGGACGTCGTACGAGAGCTCGCGCGATGGCGAGCCGTTGCCGCTGGCCGCCGGACACGTCGGTGCCGCCCTGCGCGATCGAGGCGTCGAGCCCGCCTGGCATCTGCTCGACGAAGTCCTTGGCCTGCGCGACGTCGAGGGCGTGCCACAGCTCCTCGTCGGTCGCGTCCGGCTTGCCGTAGCGCAGGTTGCTCGCGACCGTTCCGGTGAACAGGTACGGCTTCTGCGGGACGAAGGCCACAACGTCGGAGAGCAGCGTCGGGTCGAGGTTGCGGACGTCGATGCCGTCGACGAGGACGCTGCCCGCCGTGACGTCCATGAGCCGCGGGACCAGGTTCAGCAGCGTCGTCTTGCCGCTGCCGGTGCTGCCGATCACCGCGGTGATCTCCCCCGGCCGCGCGACCAGGTCGACGTCGCAGAGAACCGGTTCGGCCGCTCCCGGATAGCTGAACTCGGCGCCGCGCAGCTCGAGGAAGCCGTGCCGGGCGAAGGTACGGACCGGGTTGACCGGCGGCACGACGCTGGACTCCGTGCCCAGCACCTCCTGGATCCGCTCGGCGCAGACCTCGGCCCGTGGCACCATCACGAACATGAACGTCGCCATCATCACGGCCATGAGGATCTGCATGAGGTAGCTGAGGAACGCGGTCAGCGCCCCGATCTGCATGCCCCCGCTGTCGATCCGGTGGCCGCCGAACCAGAGCACGGCCACGCTGGACACGTTGACGACCAGCATGACCGTGGGGAACATCAGCGCCATCAACCGGCCGACCCCGAGGGAGACCACGAACAGCTCCTCGTTGGCCTTGCCGAACCGCTGCTGCTCCTGGGTGTCGCGGACGAACGCACGGACGACCCGGACGCCGCTGATCTGCTCCCGCAGGACCCGGTTGATCTGGTCGATCCGGATCTGCATGAGCCGGAACAGCGGGCGCATCCGCCGGATGATCAGCGTGACGAGGATGCCGAGCACGGGCACGACGACGAGGAGCAGCGACGACAGGGGTACGTCCTGGTCGAGGGCCATGATGATCCCGCCGACGCACATGATCGGCGCCTGGACCATCAACGTGAACGACATGAGCGCCAGCATCTGTACCTGCTGCACGTCGTTCGTCGTACGGGTGATCAGCGACGGCGTCCCGAACGTCCCCACCTCGCGTGCCGAGAAGCTCTGCACCCGGTCGAACACGTCGGCTCGTACGTCGCGGCCGAGGGCGGTCGCCGTGCGCGCCCCGAAGTAGAGGGCCCCGATCGAGCAGACGATCTGGACGAAGGTGACGGCGATCATCACCGCGCCGAGGCGGGCGATCTCGCCGGTGTCGCCCTTGACGACGCCCTGGTCGATGATGTTCGCGTTGAGCGTCGGCAGGTAGAGCATCGCGATGGTCTGCACGAGCTGCAGGACCACCACGAGGGTGATCGCCTGCCGGTAGGGCTGCAGGTAGCTGCGCAGGGTCTTGATCAGCACTCAGAGGCCTTTCGTACGTTCCGTCTCGGCTCCTCGAACCTACCGTCTCGCCGATCCGGGCGAAGGGACCAAGGCGGGACCCTGGCCCGCGGAGAACCGATAGATTCGGCCGAGCGGAAGGTGGTGGGCGGTGCTCTGCTCGAGCTGTAGCACGGAGAACGAGCCGGGCCGCAAGTTCTGCCGCGAGTGCGGCCAGCGGCTCGCCCTGGCGTGCCCCTCGTGCGGCGCCGCCAACTCAGTCGACGACAAGTTCTGCGGCGAGTGCGGCGCGGCCTTGTCCGCTGACGCTCCGGCCAGCGTCCGGGCCGGCACCCGCGACGACACGCAGGCCGGCGATCCCGGTCGGACCGAGCGCCGGCTGGTCTCCGTGCTGTTCGCCGACCTCGTGGGCTCGACGGCGTTCGCCGAGGGCCGAGACCCGGAGGACGTGCGCGCACTGCTGGGCGAGTACTTCGAGGCAGCCTCCGAAGCGGTCGTCCGCCACGGTGGTGTGGTCGAGAAGTTCATCGGTGACGCGGTCATGGCGGTGTGGGGCACTCCCGTCGCGTACGAGGACGACGCCGAGCGAGCCGTGCGTTCCGCCCTCGACCTGGTCGACCGCGTCGCGGCCCTGGGCACTCGGCTCGGCGTGCCGTTGCAGGCCCGGGCCGGCGTCCTCACCGGCGAGGCCGTGGCCGCCGTCGGTGCGGTCGGGCAGGGGCTCGTCGCGGGCGACCTCGTCAACACGGCCTCGCGGCTGCAGTCCGCGGCGGAGCCGGGAACCGTGCTCGTCGGTGAGCGCACGTACCGCGCCTCGGCGGAGGCGATCACGTTCGCGCCCGTCGACCCGCTGGTGCTGAAGGGCAAGCAGGAGAAGGTCGCAGCCTGGCGGGCGCTCCGGGTGGTCAGCGAGATCGGCGGGTCCGGGCGCGGCTCGGCCCCCGAGCCGCCCTTCGTCGGACGTGACGAGGAGCTGCGGCTGGCCAAGCAGCTGCTGCACACCACCGGCCGCGACAGCCGGCCGCGGCTGCTGTCCGTCACGGGCGTCGCCGGGATCGGGAAGTCGAGGCTGCTCTGGGAGCTGCGCAAGTACATCGACGGTCTCACGGAGTCGATCTACTGGCACGAGGGCCGCTGCCCGTCGTACGGCGAGGGCGTGACCTTCTGGGCGTTCGCCGACATGGTCCGAGGGCGGGCCGGGATCGCCGAGACGGACGACGACGAGACGGCCCGCAGCCGGCTGGCCGCCTGCCTCGCCGACCTGGTCGCGGACGACGACGAGCGGCACTGGATGGAACCGCGGCTCGGACACCTGCTGGGTCTCGACCCGGCCCCCCAAGGCGATCGCGACGAGCTGTTCGGCGCGTGGCGGCGGTTCGTCGAGCGCGTCGGCGACCGAGGGACCACGGTCCTCGTGTTCGAGGACCTGCACTGGGGCGACCCGGGACTGCTCGACTTCGTCGAGTCGATCCTGGCGTGGTCGCGCAGCTCACCCGTCCTCGTCATCACCCTGGCGCGGCCCGAGCTGGCCGAGCGGCGGCCGACGTGGGGCGCTGCCGTCCGCGCCTCCTCCGGGCTCCACCTCGACCCCCTGCCCGACCACGACATCCGGGCGCTGGTCACCGGCTACGTCGAGGGCCTTCCGGAGGCGGATCTCGAACGGCTCGTCGACCGTGCCGAGGGCATCCCCCTCTACGCCGTGGAGACCGTACGCATGCTCGCCGATCGCGGCATCCTCGAGCAGTCCGGCTCCGCCTACCAGGTGGTCTCCGACCTCGGGCTGGTCCTGGACGTGCCCGAGACGTTGCACGCCCTCGTGGCGGCCCGCCTGGACGGACTGCCCGAGACCGAGCGCAGCCTGGTGCTCGACGCCGCCGTGACCGGCCACAGCTTCACCCTCGACGCGGTGTGCGCGGTGTCGGGACGCTCCGCCGACGACGTCGAGGCTCGCCTCCGCGCCCTCGTGGGCAAGGAGATCTTCGACCAGGACGTGGATCCTCGGTCGGCCGAGCGCGGCCAGTTCCACTTCGTCCAGTCGGTCATCCAGGAGGTGGCCTACTCGACGCTGAGCAAGCCGGTGCGGCGGAACAAGCACCTGGCCTGCGCCGAGTGGTTCGCCGGTCTTGGTGAGGACGAGCTGGCCGGCATCGTCGCGAGCCACTACCTGGAGGCCTACCGCGCTGAGCCGTCGGCGTCCGACGCGGAGCTCGTGGCTGGGCAGGCCCGCGAGTGGTTGCACCGCGCCGCCGACCGAGCCTTCACCCTCGGTTCGCCGGAGGCCGCGTACGGCCACGCGGTCCAGGCGCTCTCCCTCGCCGCGACCCAGACGGAGCGGGCCGCCCTGCACGCCACCGCTGCCAGCGGCGCCGGGCTCTCGGGCCGGCTGGACGAAGCGTGGGAGCACTACATCGCTGCGTCCGACAGCTACCGGCTGCTCGGTGACGCCGAGGCGGAGGGCCGGCTGCTGGCCACGGCGAGCGCCCGGTTGTGGTTCAGCGAGAATCGGGCCGAGATGGTGCGCCGGCTCGAAGACGTGGAGGGTCGGCTCGACGGTCCCAGCGCTGCGCGAGTCCTGGTCCGTGCCGCGCTGGCCGACAGCGCGTCGTACGACGGCCGTCACGAGGACGCGTTGCGATGGTCCGAGGCGGCGCTCGTGCTGGCCCAGACGTTCAGCGACGACGAGGCGGTCAGCGCGGCTGCTGGCGCTCGGGCGTGGGCGTTGTTCAACAGCGAGCGGCACTTCGAGGCCACGTTGCTGTCCGAGGCCGTCGTCGCGCTGGCGCGGCGCAGCGGAAGCGCTCAGGCACAGATGATCGCCACGGTGCGGCACGGCGTGGTGCTCTCGACCGGTGACCCTCGCGCCGGCATGGCTTCGTTCCTGGAGTCTGCGGACATCGCGCGCCGGGCCGGTATGCGGCCGGCGCAGGGCATGGGCCTGGCCAACGCGGCCGAGTCCGCGATCGACCTCGGCGAGCTCGAGGTCGCGGCCCGGACCTTGGCCGAGTTCGACCAGATCGGTCTGTCGCCGGGCACCGAGCAGGACGCGGCCTCCCTGTCGAAGGCCCTGCTGGCGGCCTACCTCGGAGACGTGGCAGCTGCCACGGCCGAGCTCGACCGCGTCGAGGTGGAGCGCCTCCCCGGCTGGGCGGCCGTGCAGATGCGTACCTGGTTCCTGCGTACGAGGAGCGCCGTCCGCCTCGTCGACCAGGACCCCGCCGGTGCGTGGGCAGCCGCCGCCGAAGGGATCCAGCTGGAAGAGTCGGGTGGTAACGCTGCCACCGCGCTCTGGCAGGCCGTCCAGGCCGCCGTCCGGCTCAAGGACGCGGCCTCGATCACGGACCTGCTGGCCAGGACGACCGGGCTGCGGGGACCGTGGGTCGATGCCGTACGCGCCACGGCCGGCGCGGCGATCTCCTTGCTGACCGGGGACATCGACGCCGGCCGGCCAGCGATGCAGGCAGCGCTGGACGGCTGGCGCGAGCAGGACCTACCGGTCGACCACGCCCTGGCGGCAGCGGCGTCGGTCCACCTGCTGCCGCCCGAGCTCGTCTCACGCGAGGACGTCGACGCGGCGCGCGCCTACCTGCTTGGGCTCGACGCCCACGGCCTGCTGAGACTGTTCTGACGGCCGTTCGTCAGGTGTAGCCCTCGCTGGGGGTCTCGACGATCCAGAACAGCGCCCCCGCCGGGTCGGTGATCCCGGCCATCTTGCCGAACGGTGTATCGGTGACGCCCGTGACCACGGAGCCGCCCGCCGGTCCCACCGCGGCCACGGCAGCCTCGGTGTCCGCGACGCCGAAGTAGACCAGCCAGTGCGAGTCCGTGCTCTCCCCCATGAACCCGCCCATGCCTCCGACTGGGGCCTCCTGGCCAGGTGGGGCGAACGTCTGGTAGTCCTCGGGCGCCATCGGCACGGCCGCGAAGTGGACGCCGAACACCGCGCCGTAGAAGGTCCGGGCGGCCGCCGGGTCGGTGCTGCGCAGGTCCTCCCAGGTGATGCCGCCTGGCTGGTTGACCACGCTGGCGCCGATCATCTGGCCGGCCTGCCACACGCCGAAGGCGGCCCCGGTCGGGTCGACGGCGATCAGCATCCGACCGGCCTCCCCGACGTCGCCGGGGGCGAGCAGGACGGTGCCGCCGTTCTCGGCGATCGCTGCGGCGGCCTTGTCGGCGTCGCCGCTGGCGAGGTAGAGCGTCCAGGCCGTCCTCGCCCCCGGCTGGGTCGGACCGATGCCTGCGGCCGGAGCTCCCCCGGCCTCGGCGATGACGTAGCCACCGAACTCCTCGTTCGTCGGCTGGTAGGTCCAGTCGAGCACTGCGGAGTAGAAGGCCTGTGCAGCGGGGACGTCGGGTGCCATGAGATCGGTCCAGCACGGCACGCCGTCGGGCCAGGGTTCGGTACGGATGCTCATGCCGCCATCTCAGTACCGCGACCGTCGCCGTGTCCAGAGGTCACACTGGCCGAAATCGGCGGCGGTCCCCCTGCACTGTCGGCGCCCGCCGGTAGGGTCCGGAGCATGGCGCGACTGAGCGACCGGGAGCGGGCCCAGCTGCCCGACCGGGCGTTCGCCTACATCGACGCCGCCGGCACCCGCAAGCTGCCGATCCACGACCCAGCCCACGTGCGCAACGCGCTGACCCGGTTCGGCCGGGTCCGGTTCGAGTCCGACGAGGCCAGGGACCGCGCCCGTCAGCGCCTGCTCAACGCCGCGAAGAAGCACGGCATCATGCCGGTCGGGTTCGTGACCGGCCAGCTCCGGTCCGAGCGCCGCGGGCCCATGCTGCCCACGGGTGCGGTCACCTTCGTGCTCACCGACATCGAGGATTCGACGGCACTGGTCCAGGCCCTGGGCGACGGCTACGCGGGCGTCCTGCGAGACGTCCGCCGCCTCGTCGCGGAAGCGGTCGCCGCCGGCGACGGCGTCAAGGTCGATGCCCACGGCGACGAGTTCCTGGCGGTCTTCGAACGGCCGGCCGCTGCGGTCCAGGCGACCGTCGCGCTCCAGCTGGCGATCGCCCAGCGGGCCTGGCCAGGTGGCCGCGTCGTCCGCGTGCGGGTGGGGGTGCACAGCGGGCGGCCGACGCTCACCGATGACGGCTACGTCGGGCTGTCCCTGCACGCCGTGGCGCGGATCTGCGCGGTCGCGCACGGCGGGCAGGTCATCGTCTCCGGCCAGACCAGAGCCGTCCTCGGCGACCTCCCGGAGGGGCTCCGGCTGTCCCTGCTGGGGTCGCACCGCCTGACCGGACTGCCGAGGTCCGAGGACCTCTACCAGCTGGGCGCCGACGGGTTGCCNGACGCGTTCCCGCCGCTGCGGCTGACCCTGGGCCGCGCCACAGTGGCGAGTACGGGAAGCAGCCCCGGTCCGGACGTGTTGGGCCAAGCGTGACCGTGCTCCCCGCCGTACCTTTGTCCGTCCTCGATCTCGCGCCCGTCGTCTCCGGCCGTACTGCCGCAGACGCGCTGGAGGGCACCCGCGAGCTGGCGCAGCATGTCGAGCGGCTCGGGTTCACCAGGTTCTGGCTGGCCGAGCACCACAACATGCCCGGCATCGCCTCATCGGCACCTGCCGTGCTCATCTCGGCCGTCGCGGCGGCGACCGAGCGCATCCGGGTCGGGTCCGGCGGCGTGATGCTGCCCAACCACCCGCCGCTGGTCGTCGCGGAGCAGTTCGGCACGCTGTCGGCGCTCTACCCCGGCCGCATCGACCTCGGTCTCGGCCGCGCTCCCGGCACCGATCCGCTCACCGCTCGGGCCCTCCGCCGCAGCGTCGAGCCGCTCTCCGACGACGACTTCCCCCAGCAGCTGGGCGAGCTGATCGGTTTCCTGCGAGGCGGCTTTCGCCCCGGTCACGCGTTCGGCCAGATCAGGGCCGTGCCCGGCGACGGCGTCGGGCCGCCCATCTGGTTGCTCGGCTCGAGCGGCTACAGCGCCCAGCTGGCCGGCGAGCTGGGGCTGCCGTTCGCCTTCGCGCACCACTTCATGGCGCACAACACGTTGCCGGCGCTGGCCGTGTACCGGCGCGCGTTCCAGCCCACGGACGAGCTGCCCGAGCCCTACGCGATGGTCGCTGTGCAGGTCGTCGTCGCCGACAGCGACGAAACGGCCGAGCGGCTGGTCCTGCCTGGCGCCCTGTCGTTCCTCCAGCTGCGGCAGAACAACCCGATCCCCCTGCCCACCGTCGAGGAGGCCGCGGCCTACCCGTGGACCCCGCAGGAGCGCGCCTTCGCGGCCGAACGCTACGAGCAGCAGGCGGTCGGGAGCGTAGCGACCGTGCGCAGCCGGCTGGCGTCCCTGCTGACCACCACCGGTGCCGACGAGCTGATGGTGACCACGATGGTCCCCGACCGGCGGGCCCGACTCGACTCCATGGACCGGCTCGCGGCGATGTTCGGCACGACCGGGTAGTCCACCCGTGGCGTGACCCGCTGACGTTGCTAGATTCGCCGGGTGGCGGTCGGCCGGGTCATCGAGGGCGACAACCTGACCGTCCTGCGTACGTTGCCGGACGACGCGTTCCAGATGGTCTACGTGGACCCCCCCTTCAACACCGGTCAGGTCCAGCGCCGCGTGACGTTGAAGACCGGCCGCAGCGCGGACGGCACCCGCACCGGCTTCCAGGGGCGGACGCACACCTCCGTGGTGCAGGGCAGCCAGCAGTACCCGGACCGGCAGGACGACTACCTCGGCTGGCTGGCACCACGGCTGGTCGAGGGCCGGCGCGTCCTCGCCGACACCGGCACGTTCTACCTGCACCTGGACTACCGCGAGGTCCACTACGCGAAGGTGCTCATGGACGAGATCTTCGGCCGCGAGTGCTTCCTCAACGAGATCGTGTGGGCCTACGACTACGGGGCCCGCACCACGTCGCGGTGGCCGGCGAAGCACGACAACATCCTGGTGTACGTGAAGGACCGCGACCGGTACCACTTCGACTCGACGGAGGTGGACCGCGAGCCGTACATGGCTCCTGGGCTGGTCACGCCGGAGAAGGTGGCCCGCGGAAAGCTGCCCACGGACGTCTGGTGGCACACGATCGTGTCGCCGACCGGCAAGGAGAAGACCGGCTACCCCAGCCAGAAGCCGGCCGCGATCGTGCGCCGGATGGTGGCCGCGTCCTCGCGTCCCGGGGACTGCGTCCTCGACTTCTTCGCCGGGAGCGGGACCACGGGAGCGGTCGCACGGGAGCTGGGTCGCGACTTCGTCCTCGTCGACGACAACCCCGCCGCCATCGACGTCGTGCGTGCGCGGCTCGGCGAGACCTCCGTGACGTACGAGACGGCAGCTACCCGAACGTGAACGAGTAGGCGCTCAGCCCTGCCGTCAGCGTCACGTCGATCGTGTGCCGCACCGCGCTCGCCTGGTGGAAGACGGTGTAGATGTTTGGTGCGCCCGTGACCTGGTAGGTCGTCGTACGGCCGTCGACGGCGACCGTCAACGTCCCGGTACCACCCACGTCGAGGTAGACGTCGTCGGCCTGGAAGTTGAGTCCGACAACCGCATTGGGGCCTGCGGCGGTCACGGACTCGTCGCTCACCGTCCACGGGCCGGACAGGGCGAAGCCGTCGAGCGCGACGGTCGGCGGAGCGGTGAAGGTCTGCGTGCCGTTGGTCAGCCCGTCCGTGCCCACGAAGCTGTCGGCCCTCGCCGAGCCGAGGTAGGTCTCGGGGGTCTGGCTCGGCGACGTCGGCGTCGTGTCCGGGAGGTCGGTCGGGTCGGGCAGGGTGACGCTACCGTCGGCGTCCGCGAGCAGCTGCCGGATCATGGTCTCGGTGTCCGCGTAGCCGCCCTCACCGATGCCGACGTGCCGCACCGTCCCCGTCGCGTCGATCAGGTAGTCGGCCGGCCACGAGTCGTTCGCGTAGGCGTTCCACGTGTCGTACCCGTTGTCCAGCGCCACGGGGTAGGTGATCCCCAGACGCTTGGCGCCAGCAGCGACGTCGCTGGGCACGTGCTCGAACGCGTACTCCGGCGTGTGCACGCCGATGACCTCGAGCCCGGCTGCCCGGTACGCCTTGTCCCAGCCGGTCACGTGCACGATGGCGCGCTGGCAGTTGATGCACGAGTACGCCCAGAAGTCGACGAGCACGACCTTGCCGCGCAACGATGCGAGGGTCACCGGGGCATCGCCCGGGGTGTTCAGCCACTGCTGGATGCCGGTGAAGGCCGGCGCCGGACCGCAGCTCTGCAGCGTGGGGACCGCCAGGTCCTGCGCCTGGGCGACGCAGTCCGAGAGGGCGGTGCTCGGCCCCTCGTCCGGAGCGGCGGCGAGTGCCTTGGCGACCGTCTTCGTGCCAGTGAGGTGCTTGTTGAGGCTCGCCGTGTAGTCGGGGATCGTTCGCTGGATCCTGTCGGTCACGTTGAAGTTCAGCGCCACGGCGAGGGCGACGAGCAGGACGCCGGCCGCGACCCGGATGCCTCGCTGGTGCTGCCGGAAGGCGCGGACCCGGTCGACCACACCTCGGCCGGCCAGGGCGAACACGAGCAACGGGATCGCGGTTCCCGCGGCGAACGCGAGGGTGAGCGCCACGGTCTTGGCGCCGATCTTCCCCGTCGCGCCGGCGACGGTGATGGCGGTGAGGACGGGACCCGCGCACGGGACGTACACCGCTCCCAGGGCCAGCCCGAGCACGAAACCGCCGCGGTCCGTGGACACGCTGTGCTGCGGGACGCGGGAGAACGGCTTCTCGAGCACCGCCTCGACAGCCGGGACGATCATGCCGATACCGAGCAGCACGAGCACGGCCAGCCCGACCCAGCGGACGAGGTCGTCAGGCAGGTGCAGGGCGTCGAGCAGGAGGGTGCCGAGCAGCGTGAAGACGCTGAAGCTCAGGGCCAGGCCCGCCACGACTCGATAGGGCCGCCGCGACGACTGCCCCGGAGTGCCGGTCCCGCTGGAGAGGAAGACCACCGGCAGCACCGGCAGGACGCACGGGGAGATCCCCGTGATGAGTCCGCCGACGAAGCCGACGAGGACGAGAACGATGGTGACCTCCGGACCAGTGCGACCGATGATCGCCCCGACCCGGCGAAAGTAGCACCGTCAGTGGAACGCGAGGCTGTGGTCGTCAGGTCTTGGCGCGAGCGTGATCGACCAGGGCCGGCATGACCGTCTCGGCATAGGCCCGCAGGGTCTCCTCCTTGGCGTCGTGCTGGAGGTAGACCGCGAACTGGTCGACGCCCATCTCCTTCAGCGCCACGAGCCGCTCGACGTGTGCCGCAGCCGGGCCGAGCACGCAGAAGCGGTCGACGATCTCGTCGGGGACGAAGTCGGTGTGCGTGTTCCCCGCCCTGCCGTGCTCGTTGTAGTCGTAGTCCTTGCGCCCCTCGATGTAGTCGGTGAGGGCCTTGGGCACGCTCGCGCCGTCGGCGCCATAGCGCGCGACGATGTCGGCGACGTGGTTCCCGACCATGCCACCGAACCAGCGGCACTGGTCACGCTGGTGCGCCAGGTCGTCGCCGACGTAGGCGGGAGCGGCCACGCAGATCTTCACCGAGGCGGGGTCGCGCCCGGCCGCCTCGGCCGCCGCACGTACCGCCTTGATGCTCCACTCCGCGATCGAGAGGTCGGCGAGCTGGAGGATGAAGCCGTCACCGACCTCGCCGGCAAGCGCCAGCGCCTTCGGCCCGTAGGCGGCCACGTACACGTCGAGCTGGCTGCCCTCGCTCCACGGGAACCGCAGGACGCTTCCCTTGTACGAGGCCGAGCGGCCGTTCGCGAGGTCGCGGATGACGCCGATCGACTCGCGCAGCTCGCCGAGGCCGACCGGAGCGCCGTTGATGACGCGGACCGCCGAGTCACCGCGGCCGATGCCGCAGACCGTGCGGTTGCCGTACATCTCGTTCAGCGTCGCGAAGACCGAGGCGGTCACCGTCCAGTCCCGTGTCGCCGGGTTGGTGACCATCGGGCCGACGACCACGCGATGGGTCTGCGCGAGGATCTGGCTGTAGATGACGTAGGGCTCCTGCCAGAGCAGGTGCGAGTCGAACGTCCACACGTAGCGGAACCCGGCCAGCTCGGCCTGGCGCGCGAGGTCGACGACCCGCCACGACGGCGGGTTGCACTGCAGGACGACGCCGAACTCCACGAGACCTCCTCAGACCAGGTACTGCGACAGGCCACGGCGCAGGTACTGTCCGTGCCCCTTGGTGCCGAGGTAGTCGCCGTGCTCGACGATGACCTTGCCGCGCGAGACCACGGTGTCGACCCCGCCGGCGATCTCGAAGCCCTCCCAGGCCGAGTGGTCCATGTTCATGTGCGCCGTGTCGACCGAGATGTGCGTACGGGCCTGCGGGTCGTAGACGACGAGGTCGGCGTCGGCACCGGGCAGCACCTCCCCCTTGCGCGGGTGCAGGCCGAACATCCGGGCCGGCGTCGTGCAGCAGAGCTCGACCCAGCGGGACAACGAGATGCGGCCGTCGACCACGCCCTGGTAGAGCAGGTCCATGCGGTGCTCGACGGTGCCGATGCCGTTGGGGATCTTGGCGAAGTTGCCGAGCCCGAGCTCCTTCTGCTCCTTGAAGCAGAACGGGCAGTGGTCGGTGCTGACGACCGACAGGTCTCCGGTACGCAGGTAGCGCCACAGCTCGGCCTGGTGGCCCTCCTCGAGGGAACGCAGCGGCGTCGAGCAGACGTACTTCGCGCCCTCGAACCCTGGTGCCGAGAGGTGCTCCTCGAGCGACAGGTACAGGTACTGCGGGCAGGTCTCGCCGAAGACGTTCCATCCCTCGCCACGGGCCGTCGCGAGCGTGCGGACGGCTTGCTTCGCCGACATGTGCACGACGTACAGCGGGGCGCCGGTGAGGTGCGCGAGCATGATGGCCCGGTGCGTCGCCTCCTCCTCGGTCTCCCACGGTCGGGTGAGGCCGTGGTACCTCGGTGCCGTCTCCCCGCGGGCGAGCGCCTGGCTGACGAGCACGTCGATCGCCGTGCCGTTCTCGGCGTGCATCATGATCATCGCGCCGTTGCCCGCAGCGGTCTGCATCGCCCGCAGGATCTGGCCGTCGTCGGAGTAGAAGACGCCCGGGTAGGCCATGAACAGCTTGAAGCTGGTGATGCCCTCGGAGACGAGCTCGTCCATGGCCTTCAACGACTCGTCGTCCACGCCCCCGATGATCTGGTGGAAGGCGTAGTCGATCGCGCACTCCCCCGCCGCCTTCACGTGCCAGGCGGCGAGGCCGTCCTGCACGCGCTCACCGGTTCGCTGCACGGCGAAGTCGACGATCGTCGTAGTACCGCCGAACGCGGCTGCGCGGGTCCCCGTCTCGAAGGTGTCGGAGGCGAACGTCCCGCCGAAGGGCAGCTCCATGTGCGTGTGGCAGTCGACGCCGCCAGGGATCACGTACTTGCCGGTGGCGTCGATGACGCGGTCCGCCGACGACGCGAGGTCCGAGCCGAGCGAGGTCTCGCCCGGTGCCAGCAGCGCGACCACCCGCTCACCGTCGACCAGCACGTCCATCGGCTGGGCGCTGACCGGGCCGACGACGAGCCCACCGCGCACGAGCAGCGTCATGGCCGGACCAGGTCTCCGTATGCGTCCGGTCGGCGGTCGCGATAGAACGCCCACCGGTTGCGGACCTCGGTCAGCAGGTCGAGGTCGAGGTCGCGGACGAGCAGCTCGGCGTTGTTCGGGTCACCGGTGTCGCCGACGAACTTCCCCTCGGGGTCGACGAAGTAGGTCGTGCCGTAGAAGTCGTCGTCGCCCAGGTCCTCGATGCCCACCCGGTTGATGGCGCCGACGAAGTACTCGTTGGCCACGGCCGCGGCCGGCTGCTCGAGCTGCCACAGGTAGGACGAGAGGCCGCGCGAGGTCGCCGACGGGTTGAAGACGATCTCGGCACCGTTCAGGCCGAGGGCGCGCCACCCTTCCGGGAAGTGCCGGTCGTAGCAGATGTAGACGCCGACCTTGCCGACGGCGGTGTCGAACACCGGGAAGCCCAGGTTGCCAGGCCGGAAGTAGAACTTCTCCCAGAAGCCCTTCACGTGCGGGATGTGGTGCTTGCGGTACTTGCCGAGGTAGCTGCCGTCGGCGTCGACCACGGCCGCGGTGTTGTAGAGCACGCCGGGCTGCTCCTGCTCGTAGACCGGGAGCACCATCACGAGGCCCAGCTCGGCCGCGAGCGCCTGGAACCGCTCGACGGTCGGTCCCGGCACCGACTCCGCGTACTCGTAGTACTTCACGTCCTGCACCTGACAGAAGTACGGACCGTAGAACAGCTCCTGGAAGCAGATGACCTGGGCGCCCTGGGCGGCTGCGTCGCGCGCGTAGTCCTCGTGCGCCTTGATCATGGACTCCTTGTCCCCGGTCCAACCGGTCTGGACCAGGGCCGCGCGTACTACCGTCACTGTCGCCTCCGAGGAGCTGGTGCCACCGGTTCGCCCGGTCGAAGGCCCCATGAAACTCGTCAGGCGGCAGGTTCACAACCCACCGCGCCGACCGCCGGCTTCGGGCTGCCGGCCGGCCAGCGCACGTCGTGCACCCAGCCGAGGCGCTCGAGCGCGCGGATGGTGATCGCCGAAGGGTCGACCTGCCGACGACCGCGTCCGTGGCGGGCGCAGGTCGGGTCGGCGTGGTGCCCGTTGTGCCAGCTCTCGCCGAACGAGACGATCGCCAGCGGCCAGAAGTCCGTGGCGCGGTCGAAGCGGCGCGTGGCGTAGGGTCGCTCGCCGATCAGGTGGCAGAGCGAGTTGACGCTCCACGTGACGTGCTGCAGGAACGCGACACGGGCGAGCCCGGCCCACACGAACGCGGTGAAGCCGCCCCACAGGGTGCCCGACACGGCGAACCCGACCAGGAACGGCAGCACGAGCGACCCGATGCACAGCCACGGAAAGGCGTTCTGCACGCGCACGAGCATCGGGTCCTTGAGCAGGTCGGGGGCATAGCGCTCGGAGGACGTCGGGTCGTTGCCCAGCAGCCAGCCGACGTGCGCGTAGAGGAGTCCGCGGGTCTGAGCCCAGGCCGACGTCCCGTAACGGTACGGGGAGTGCGGGTCGCCGGGGCGGTCGGTGAAGGCGTGATGGCGGCGGTGCGTGGCCACCCAGTCGATGACCCCGCCCTCGTACGCCATCGAACCGGCGACGGTGAGGAACAGCTGCAACGGCCGGGCCATCTTGAAGCTGCCGTGGGTGAGGCCGCGGTGGAACCCGAGCGTGACACCGAGCCCGGTGACCACGTAGAGGACGACGGCGAGCACGAGATCGGTCACGGAGAAGGCCCAGCCCCAGAGCATGATCGCCGCGAGGACGAGGCCGGCCACCGGACCGAGGACGAGGGCGAGGGTGACGGACACCCGCAGGGCCGTCTCGCCGGTCGAGCACGGCACCACCTGCGTCGGGAACGGCGAGGTCCCGTCGTAGTCCGAGCGCAGCGGCCGGGCCGGCGCGAGCGTGGACGCAGGATCGTTCGAGAGGGCCATAGCCACCGTTCCCAGGCTTGCCTTGTNCTCGGCCTGCCAGGGTCCGGGACAGGGCGGTCGACGACCGTCGCTTCGACTATGNCACGCGCGCCGCCCCGGGACAACGTAGCGACGCGCGCCCCTCCGCGGGCGTCAGGCGACGGGCACGTAGTCGATCTGCACGCTGTCCTTCGCCACGGCCGCATGGACCTTGGCCTCGGTCATCGCGAGGCTGGTCGACCAGTAGAAGATCACCAGGCTGAAGGCGATCACCACGACCAGGTCCCACCACTCCCCGAGCACGTTGTGGTTGCCGACGCCGTAGCGACCGAGCGCCCCGATGATCACCGTGCCGAGGATCCACGGGCCGATCCACACCGCGCTCCGCACCATGCCGAGCGCATCGGTCCCGACGACGGTCGAGCCGATCCCGAACAGCACCAGGCCGACCAGGAGGGCGCACGCCAGCTGCCACGTGTAGTTGTAGCCGCCCCAGTAGATGATCAGGTTGGCCGAGCAGAACGCGATCGGCAGCAGGACCTTGGGCATCGGCATCCGGTAGGGCCGCGGTCGATCGCCGTCACGCTTCTGCAGCGCGGCCAGTGCGACCGGTGCGAACGCGTACATGATCGCCGTCGCACCGGTGACGACGTTGACGAGCTTGTTCCAGCTCGGGAACGGACCGAAGGCGAGCTCCCCGACGATCGCCGCAAGGATGATCGAGACCACCGGGACGCCGCGGCTGTTGACCTGCGCGAGCGCCTGGGGCATCTCGGACTCCTCGCCGAGCGCGTACGACAGCCGGGCCGAGGTGCCGACGTAGACGATGCCGGTACCGGCCGGGGAGATGACGGCGTCGATCACCAGGACGGTCGCCAGCCAGGTCGCACCAACGGCCAGCGCCAGGGTGTACCACGCGCCGTAGTCGGAGGTGCCGCCGCCGAGCGGGTTGCCCCAGCCGTGCAGCAGGTTCTTCGGATCCAGGGCGCCGATGAAGGCGATCTGCAGCAGGATGTAGAGCAGGGCGCCGATCGACATCGCCATGATGATGGCGCGCGACAGGTCGCGCTTCGGGTCCTTGGCCTCGCCGGCCAGCTGGACGCACTGCTCGAACCCTTGCAGCGCGAACACCACGCCCGCGGGGAGAGCCGCGAACACGCCGTGGATCCCGAACGGCATGAACCCGCCACCCGCGCTGAAGTTGCCGGGGTGGAAGGCCAGCGAGCCGACTACCACGATCGCCAGCAGGGGCACGGCGGTCTTCCAGATCACGACGATGGCGTTGCTCTCGGACATGAACTTCGCACCAGCGAGGTTCATGGCGGTGAAGAGCACCATGAGGATCGTGGCAACGATCAGCCCCTTGCCGTTGAGCAGCCCGGCGCGCGTTCCCGACGCTGTGATCATCGCGAAGTGCTCGTGCACCCACTTGACGCTGTTCACGTACGCGATGGCGGCAAGGATCTCGATGGGGGCGATGAACACGGCCTGCAGCCAGGACGACCAGCCGGCCACGAAGCCGGCGAGCGGCCCGTGCGAGAAGTAGGGGAAGCGCCCCGTGCCCCCGGCCACGGGGTAGGTGGCGCCGAGCTCTGCGTAGACGAGCGCGATGACTGACAGCATGGCGGCCGCGAGGATCCAGGAGAGCACCGCCGCAGGGCCGGCGACCTCGGTGGCGTTGAGCGCACCGAGCAGCCAGCCCGACCCGATGATCGAGCCGAGCGACACGAACATCAGCCCGTAGAAGCCGACCTGGCGCTGCAGATGACCTGGTCCGGCGTGCTCTATCGTGTCTGCCACGACGCCTCCTCAGCTGGGGTCGCGGAAGATGCGTCGCGGCCTACCGGTGATGTGCAGAGGCATGCTGCCGAGGGTGGAGCGGCAAGTCAATGGTCAGGCCTGGGGCGGTGGGGGTTGGCGTCCCGGCGGGTGGCGACCCGCCCAACGACATTCCGCCACCCTCCGGGACAGCTCGTGGGATCCCCTAGGGGACCGTCACCGTCGACGAGGTGCTCGCCGACCTGTTCCAACCATCGGTTGCCGTCAGCGTGATCGTGTAGGTCCCGGGGATCAGGTACGTGTGCGACGGCGAGGCACCGGTGACCGGCGCGGTGCCGTCACCGAAGCTCCACGAGTAGCTGATCTGGTCGCCGTTCGGGTCCACCGTGGCCGACCCGTTGAGCAGGCAGAGCAGGCCGAGGCACGAGGACGAGAACGCGGGCACCGGCGGCACGTTCGTCACCGGTTCGACCAGGCTGAGCACCTTGGCGATCGACGCCGCCTTGCCCCACCCGTCGGTCGCCGTCATCGTGACCGTGTATGTCCCCGGCGTCGCGTACGTGTGCGAAGGGGCGGAGCCGGTGCCCGGCAGGCTGCCGTCGCCCCAGTTCCACGCGTACGTGATGACGTCGCCGACGTTGGGGTCGACGGTGCCGGTGCTCGACGTGCCGCACGCCAGTGCGAGGCAGCTGGTGATGAACGTCGGGACCGGAGCGACGTTGCCCGGGGGTACCGCGATCGTGACCGGGAACGTCGTGGTGCCGGTGGCGCCCCAGTAGTCGGTCACGGTGAGCGTCACCGTGTACGTGGCCGCCGCTGTGAACGTCTTGACGGGTACCGAGCCCACCCCCGTCGTGCCGTCACCGAAGCTCCACGCGTAGCCGAGCGTCGTCGTGTCCTCGTCGGTCGACGTGCGGCCGTCGAAGGTGCACACGTTCTGCACGCAGGTGACGGTCGCGTGGGCCACGGGCGGCAGGTTCGCCGGCTTCGTGACCACGATGCTGGTGACCGTGTTGGGCAGGCCGATCTTGCCGTGGTTGTCGATGCCCTGCTCGCTCACCGTGTACGTGCCGGCCGGGATCACCGGCGTGGTGTACGCGAAGTTCGACCCCGAGCTGCCCGGGCTGTTGAGGAACGCGGTGCGCCAGCTGGGCAGGGTGCTGGTGAAAGTACCCGTTGAGCTCATGTACTGGCCGAGGTTGTTGATGACGGCGACCTGCACCTGCGCGATGCTGATGTCGTCGTTCGCCCGGCCGCTGACCACGATGACGCCCTGCGTGAAGGTGGTGTTGCTCACCGGCGCGCCGAGGGTCGGGTCGAACGTCGGGTTGGCGTCGCCCGGGTAGACCAGGTACTTCGCCGTGGCGCCGATCGTGGACGGGTCCTGCTGCCCGGCCGTGTCCCGCGCCCAGGCGGTCACGTTGTACGTCCCTGCGGCCGGCAGCGTGATCGGCAGGGCGAAGGTCGTGCTGGTGCCGCCCGGCGTCCCCAGGTTGGCGGGCACCGTGGCGAACGTGGCCGCAAGGGTCCCGTTGGTCTGCACGTACTGGCCCGTGTCGCTGTTGAACAGGGCGACCTGGACGCTGGCCACGCCATGGTCGTCCGTGGCGGTACCGGTCAGGTTGAGGTTCAGCGTCTGCGGCGTCTGGTCTGTACCGGTGAAGGTCAGAGCCGTGTCCGGGAAGGCGTCGCCAGGGACCTCGGCGGTCACCGTCAGCCGGCCGGTGTTGGCTGACGCCGTCGAGAGCCCGAGGTTGTCGATGGCGCGCACCGTGAACGTGTAGGAGCCCGGTGTCAGGTTGAACGGCGTCGTGTACGACCAGTTGTACGTCGGCGCACCGATGTTGATCGGCGAGACGCGGTAGGAGCCGGCAACAGCGTTGACGCCCCAGGTGCCGTCGGCGGCGAGGTTCTCGCGCGTCGTGGTGTTCCGCAGCGTGATCAGCACCTGCGCCAGCGCTGTGTCGTCGCTGGCCGTGCCGGCGAAGGTCATCTTGCCGCCAGGGGCGACGACGACGGTCGGGGACACGATCGGCGGGACGGACGTGATCGGCGAGCTGATCGTCACCGACGGCGCGACGTCGGTCGTCGACACGATCCAGTCGCGGGTGGCGCTGCGAAGGTCGGCCTGGCCGGCGTTGTCGATGGCGGTCGCGCTGCCGCGCCATGTGCCCTCGTGCGGCAGCGTCACGTCGTAGGAGTAGGTGGCGTTGGGCGAGTTGATGACGTCAGGCGCGATGGTGAAGGTGTTGAAGGCCGCGCTGACGGTGCCGTCGTCCTGCAGGTACAGGCTGTTCTCGTCCCTGAACCAGATCGAGATGCGGTTGACCCCGTGGTCGTCGGTGGCGGTACCGGTCATCGTGAACGAGGTCGACGGCACGAGGCCGCTCGGCGGCCCGGTGATGTTGGTCGCCGGCGTCTGGTCGGTGAGGTCGAAGACCTCGATCTTCTTGACCGCCTTGGTCAGGTCGCTCGCGGTCTTGCCCACCGTCTTGGCCAGCACCTGCAGCTGCGCCGTCCCGGTCAGGGTCATCGGCAGCGAGTAGGTCGTCGACGTGGCACCAGGGGACGCCAGGGCCGCGAGGACGTTGGTCTCCTTGGCCGCCCAGGTCACCCCGTCCGGCTGCAGCCAGAGCTTGCTGTTCCGGTCCTGGATCTCGACCTGCACCTTGGACACGCCCGAAGGCGCGATGGCGGTACCGGTGATCGTGAAGGGCACACCGGACGCCTCCACGCGACCCTCGATCGGGGTCGTGATCGTCGTGTCGGTGGCCGTGGGCGCGTTGGGGTCGTTGTTGAAGTCGAAGAACGCGATGCGGCCGCCGCTCTTGCCGCCCTGGATGGTGGCGTCGCCTCCGGCGAACAGGCCGCGCGAGGTCGCGAGCATCGCCTTGTTGCCCTGGAAGGAGTTCGATCCTGGGTCCCACTCCAGCCCGTCACCGGTGTTCGGGTCGAGAGCGCCCAGGTGGTCGACGCGCACGACCTCGTCACCGAGGGCGTATGCCGAGATGCCCTGGCCCGTTCCGTAGCCCACGTTGGTCAGACCGGGCCACGGTGTCGGCGCCGTCGGGGACGGTTGCCACTGGAAGTGGCCGCCGAGGTAGATCGCGTCCTCGGTGATGGCCACGGAGTAGACGCTGTCGAAGTGCCGCGAGACCCAGATCGGCTGCACGTTGTCAGCGCCGGCCACCGGGAACTTGACGGCCACGTCGCTGATCGGGGGTGCGTCGCCACCAGATCCGGCCGTGACGACGAAGTACGAGTCGTCCGGCGACACGTCACCGGCGTAGACGCGCGTGACCCCGCCGACGCGGGCGAGGTTGTTGTCCCACAGCTCGGTGCGCCACGGGAGCAAGGTCTTGGTGGCGGTCGCGATGATGCCGATGCCGAGCCGATCCTGGCCGGCGATCTGGCGACCGGTGTGGATCACGATGAGCTTGGACTCGTCGTGGGTCAGCTTGAGCACCTGGACGGTCAGCTCGCCGTTCACGCCGATGCCACCGCTCAGCGGCATGGTGAAGGTGGTGTCGACGGCGCCCGTGGCGGTGCTGACCGCTGCGAGGCCGGACTCGTTCGATCCGTTGATCTTGGTGAACTTGCCACCGACGTACAGCGTGCTGTTGGTCGTCGCGAGGGCAGTCACCTGGTTGTTGGTGGTCCCGGTGAAATGGAACGTGCTGATGGGAGCCCCGGTGGTGGGGTTGAGCTCGGCAACCTTGGAGACGGCGAGGCCGTTGACGGTCTTGAAGCTGCCGCCGATGAACAGCTTCGTGCCGTCCGGCGTGGTCTCGACCGTCGTCACGGCGCCGCCGGCGACGACCGGCTTGAAGCCGGGTAGCAGCGCGCCCGTGTCGCTGTTCCAGGCGGCCAGCCCGTTCGTCTGGATGGTCGTCGTCCCCTTGGTGTATGACGTGAAGGACCCGACGACGTAGACGACGTTGCCGATCGCCGCGATGTCGAAGATCTCACCGTCGGAGATCTTCGGCTGATCGGTGCGCGGCACCTGTGGCACCAGATGGGTGTGCCCTGGGACCGGTTGCCCGGCCAGCGCTGCGGTGGTCGCGAGGACCGGAACCATCCCGGCGAGCAGGGCTCCGGCGACCAGAGCGGAATAGCGTGCACGAACCTTCATGCGGTTGCCCCCAAGGCATGTCCTGCAGATGTAGCGAGCGTCACGAGGCCAGCGACGGCACTCGTTTGCACACCGTAGATGGGTGGTGTACGCGGCGGAGTCAGGCGATCGGCCGAGAAGCACTGGTCCGTTCGGTGACCGCTCTCGCACCTTCGGACAGCCCGTGCTCGCAGACATCGGCTGGGAGGTGCGAGGCTAGCGCGGTGAGCGAGGCTACGAGCGACCAGGTCAACGTGCTCGGCGGTGGGCTGGAGCCGTGCGGCACAGATCCGGTCACGGGCTTCTATCGCGACGGCTGCTGCACGAGCGGTCGCGAGGATGTCGGCAGCCACACGGTCTGCTCGGTCGTGTCCGTGGATTTCCTCGCCCATCAGCAGGGGGTCGGCAACGACCTCAGCACACCCCGCCCGGAGTACGGCTTCCCCGGGCTCTCGCCGGGCGACCGCTGGTGCGTGGTGGCGGCGCGCTGGTTGCAGGCCTACGAGGACGGCGTGGCCCCTGGCGTGGTCCTGGCCGCGACGAACGCTCGGGCTCTCGAGATCATCCCGATCGCGGTGCTGCGCTCTCTCGCCGTCGACGTCCCCGCCGACCCTGGCTCGCTGACCTGACCGACCCCAGGTAGGAGTGGATCATGACCGAGACGAGTTCCACGACGGCGGCCTTCCGCCAGGCCCGCGACCAGCTGCTCGACCTGCGCGGCCAGCACGAGACTGCCGTCGGAACCTTTCGCTGGCCGGACCTCGGTGACCGCTTCTGCTGGGCGGTCGACTGGTTCGACGCGTACGCGAGGGACAACCACCAGCCCGGCCTCGTCATCGTCGAGGAGGACGGCCGCTCGACGTCACTGAGCTTCGCCGAGCTGTCGCACCGCTCGGACCAGCTGGCCGTCTGGCTGCGCGGTCAGGGAGTCGCCAAGGGCGACCCCGTCATCTTGATGCTGGGCAACCAGGTCGAGCTCTGGGAGTCGATGCTCGCGGTCATGAAGCTGGGTGCGGTGATCATGCCGACGACGACGGCGCTCGGCGCCATGGACCTGGTCGACCGGGTGACGAGGGGTGGCGCCCGCCACGTGATCGCCCGTGCCGACGACGTCGCGAAGTTCGCCGACGTCCCCGGCGACTACGGTCGCATCCGGGTCGGTCCAGGCGGTGCGTCCAGCCCGGGATGGGCCGACTACGCAGACGCGTCCCGCATCGTCGACCCGGTCGTCGACCACCCGGGCACGGCCCCCGGCGACCCGTTGCTGCTCTACTTCACCTCGGGAACGACGAACCGGCCGAAGCTCGTCCAGCACACCCAGGTCTCGTACCCCGTCGGGCACCTGTCCACCATGTACTGGCTCGGGCTGCGCCCTGGGGACGTCCACCTCAACATCAGCTCGCCCGGCTGGGCCAAGCACGCCTGGAGCTGCTTCTTCGCACCGTGGATCGCCGAGGCGACCGTCTTCGTCTACAACTACGCGCGGTTCGACGCGGCCGCCCTCCTCGACCAGGTGCGGAAGGGCGGCGTCACGACGTTCTGCGCTCCCCCGACGGTGTGGCGGATGCTCATCCAGGCCGACCTCGCTGGAGGTCCGGGGAGCCTGCGAGAGGTCATCGCCGCCGGGGAGCCGCTGAACCCCGAGGTCATCGAACAGGTCCGGCGTGCCTGGGGGCTCACGCTCCGGGACGGCTTCGGCCAGACCGAGACCACCGCGAGCGTCGGCAACACGCCGGGATCGCCGGTGAAGCCCGGCTCGATGGGCCGTCCCCTGCCCGGGTGCCCGGTCGTGCTCGTGGACCCGCTCTCCGGGCAGCGGACCGACGAGGGCGAGATCTGCCTCGACCTCTCCGAGCACCCGTTGACGCTCATGACCGGCTATCAGGGTGACCCGGAGCGGAACGCCGACGCCATGGCGGGCGGCTGGTACCACACCGGTGACGTCGCCAGTCGCGACTCCGACGGCTACATCACCTACATCGGGCGTACCGACGACGTGTTCAAGGCGTCCGACTACAAGATCAGCCCGTTCGAGCTGGAGAGCGTGCTCATCGAGCACCCGGCCGTCGTCGAGGCCGCCGTCGTGCCCGCGCCGGACGAGCTCCGGCTGGCCGTCCCCAAGGCCTACGTGGTGCTGGCCGCCGGGTACGAGCCGGACGCGGCGACCGCCCTCGACATCCTGCGGTACGCCCGCGAGCACCTCGCGCCCTACCAGCGGGTGCGCCGGCTGGAGTTCGCCGAGCTGCCCAAGACGATCTCGGGGAAGATCCGCAGGGTCGAGCTGCGGACGCGGGAGGAGGAGATCGCGCTCGACCCTGCCACCCGTACCGGGCGCGAGTGGCGCGACGACGAGTTCCCCGAGCTCAGGGCGACCTGATCCGGCGACCGGTCCGACACCGCGGAGCCGGATACCTGAGAGACTGTGCGGCGCGCCCGACGAGCGGGCGCCTGCCCGAGAAGGAACCTGTCATGCGCCGTCGTTCGGTCGTCCCCGTCCTTGCCGTCCTCTCGCTGGCCAGCGCCGCCAGCATGATGGCGGGGTGCGCCAAGTCGTCCACCGCGGCGGCCGGCTCCACCGCCCCGGTATCGGCGCCGGCCGGCTCGTCGTCGCCCACGGCCGACCCCTGCTCGCCGTCGCAGCTCCAGACGCTGACCGCCGGCACGCTGACGATCGCCACCTCCAAGCCGGCCTACCCGCCGTACATCATCGACGACAACCCCAGCAGCGGTAAGGGGTACGAGAGCGCGGTCGCCTATGCCGTGGCGCAGCACCTCGGCTACGCGCAGAGCGCCGTCAAGTGGGTCACCGCAAGCTTCGACGAGGCGATCAAGCCGGGGACGAAGAACTTCGACTTCGACATCAACCAGGTCTCGATCAACGCCGACCGGCAGAAGGTCGTCGACTTCTCGACGCCCTACCTGCAGGCCTCGCAGGGCGTCGTGGCCCTGAAGGGCAGCAAGGCAGCGGCGGCCACGACCCTCGCCGACCTCAAGAAGCTCAAGTTCGGGGTCCAGGTCGGGACGACGAGCCTGTCCATCCTCGAGGCGGTCGTCGCGCCGACGCAGCAGCCGCAGGTGTTCGGGTCGACGGTCGACCCGACCGTGGCGCTGAAGAACCACCAGATCGACGCGCTCGTCGCGGACCTTCCGACGTCGGACTACATCGCCAACGTCGAGCTCAGCAACGGCCTCATCGTCGGCCAGCTGCCGCCGCAGGGCACCCCGGAGAACTGGGGCCTCGTCCTCGCCAAGAACAGCCCGCTGACCACGTGCGTCAGCAAGGCCGTCAGCGCGCTCAGCGACGCAGGGACTCTGACGGCGCTGCAGAAGCAGTGGCTGCCGTTCGTGAGCGTCAAGACGTTCAGCTGACACGTCGGTGACGGCTGACCTCCTGCCGGCAGGGCCCGCGCCCTACGTCGACCCGGACCGTCGCGACCTTGCGCGCCGCAAGGCTCGCCGCGACACCGTGGTCGCGACACTCTCGACGCTTGTCGTCTTCGCTGTCGCGATCGGCATCGTGGCGAGCTCGTCGGGCTGGCCGATCGTGCGCACCTACTTCTTCAACGGCGAGTATGCGCGGCAGGCGCTGCCGGCCGTCTGGTCGGCGATCTGGCTGAACATCAAGATGTTCTGCGTGGCCGAGGTGTTCATCCTCGTGCTCGGTCTCGCACTCGCGCTGGTCCGGCTGTCGACGGCACCGCTGCTCATGCCGCTGCGGATCATCGGCACGATCTACACCGACGTGTTCCGCGGGACGCCGACCCTTCTCGTCGTGCTGCTGCTCGGGTTCGGCGTGCCGGCCCTCGACCTCGCCGGGCTGACCAACAGCGTGCTCGTCTGGGGCACGGTCGCCCTGGTCCTCTCGTACACCGCGTACGTGGCCGAGGTGTTCCGGGCGGGCATCGTGTCGATCCACCCGAGCCAGCGGGCAGCGGCTCGGTCGCTCGGCCTGTCGCAGTGGCAGAGCAACCGATACGTCGTCCTCCCCCAGGCCGTACGTCGGGTCATCCCGCCACTGCTCAACGACTTCGTGTCGCTGCAGAAGGACACGGCCCTCGTCTCGGTGCTGGGCCCGGTCGAGGCGTTGCGGGCGGCGCAGATCATCGTCTACGACAAGTTCAACTACACCCCCTACGTGATCGCCGCCCTGTTCTTCATCGCCCTCACGATCCCGCTGGCCCGCTTCACGGACTGGCTCAGCGCCCGGCAGGAGCGGCGCCGCTCGATGGGCAGCGCCTTCCGATGAGCGCCACGGCTCGGGGCGGCGACCTGCTCCGGCTCGACGGCGTGCACAAGGCCTTCGGACCCAACGCCGTGCTGCGCGGCATCGACCTCTCGGTACGCCGGCACGAGGTCGTCACGCTGATCGGGGCGTCCGGGTCGGGGAAGTCCACGCTGCTCAAGTGCGTCAACGCGCTCGAGCCCGTCGACGCCGGGCGCATCGTGCTCCTCGGCGACGGCGCGGACGGGAGCGTCGGCGACATCGAGGTCTCCTCCCCGGAGACGGCGCTCGACGCCGTACGCGCGCGGGTGGGCATCGTCTTCCAGTCGTTCAACCTCTTCCCGCACATGACCGTGCTTGACAACGTCGCGCTAGCGCCGCGCAAGGTCAGGGGGCGCGACCGCGCCGAGTCCGAGACCGCCGGTCGCGCGCTGCTCGAGCGGTTCGGGCTGGCGGACAAGGCGGCCGACTACCCCGACCGGCTGTCCGGCGGCCAGCAGCAACGGGTGGCGATCGTACGAGCGCTCGCCATGGAACCCGAGCTGATGCTCTTCGACGAGGTGACCAGCGCTCTCGACCCCGAGCTCGTGGGCGAGGTGCTCGACGTCATCCGCGGGCTGAAGGCAGCCGGGATGACCATCGTCATGGCGACGCACGAGATGGCGTTCGCCCGCGAGATCAGCGACCGCATCTGCTTCCTCGACGCTGGCGTGGTCTGCGAGATCGGGCCGCCGGACCAGCTGTTCGGGGCNCCCGTCGAGGAGCGCACGCGGCAGTTCCTCGAGCGGGTCAGCGACTGGCGTACCTGATCTCGCCGTCGACGACCTCGTCGGTAGGCAGCAGGCCCGCGCGTCGCGCGACACCCTGCGACGCCGCGTGCCCGGGGTGGATGTCGGCGCAGACGCGCCAGCCCTCGGTGGAGAGCCGGGACACCAGGCTCGATGCGGCCTCGCTGGCGAGGCCACGGCCCTGAGCAACGGTCCCGATCACCCAGGCGACGAGTGCTGGGCCTGCGACCGGCCCACCGGCCGGCAGCGTGGCCTGCAGCGTCCCCACCGCGAGCCCGGTGCCGCGTTCTCGGAGCACCCAGTTGCCCCAGACCTCCGCACCGTCCGCGGATCGCCGGGACGCCAGCCGCGCGTACCGCGCGCGCAGCTCGTCGCGACCCAGCGGCGCATCGCCGGTGAAGCGATGCAGCGCGCTGTCGTCCAGCAGCGCGAAGAGCTCGTCGGCGGTGGCCGGTTCGATGGGTTCGACCGTCAGCCGCGCGGTCTGCCAGCCCACGTCGACCTCCATGACCACGGTGAGAACGTAGCGGGCACCGGGGCGGGATGTGGTCCACTGGTCGGCACTCGTCGACGGTGAGGGGTTCGGGATGGCGGAAGACTCGGGCGGTATCAAGGGCATCCCCGCCGACGTGGCGTTCCAGGCCGTCAACCCGTCGGCCGCCGGACCGGAGCCGCCGGTGGAGTCCGGGGTGGTGCGGCTGCTCATGTCGCGGTTCTGCCTGCTGATGACGCCGATGCCGACGGTCAGCTTCGTCGAGGCCGTGACCGTACCGGCGAGCGAGATCGCGCCCGTCGTGGCCGAGGTCAGGGACCTGCTCCGAGGCAGGCAGCGCCGCCAGGCTGCCTGGTCGGTGGCCTCGTCCGACGCCGAGATGCTGGCCGCCCTCCGCGGCCACGGGATGACTGCGTACGTCGAACCACCGCTGGAGCCGGAGTACACCAGCATGGCCCTCGTCCAGCCGCCCCTGGGGCGGCCGAGCGAGGACATCGTCGTACGGCAGGCTGTCGAGCTCGAGGACTTCCTGGCCATCGGGGCGCTGGCCGAGGCGATCCTCGGGCTCGGTGCCGACGACCAGGCCGGCTTCGTCGAGAGCCTCAAGCGACGGCACCGGCTGCAGCAGGAGGGCCGGGCGACGATGACCGGCTACGTGGCCCTGCTGGACGGCCGCCTGGTCGGGGAGGCGCAGGCCATGCTCACCACCACGGGCACCAACCTGTCCGGCAGCTCGGTGCTCCCCGAGGCGCGCGGGCGCGGCGTCTACCGCGCGCTGGTCGCCGCGCGGTGGGACCAGGCCGTCGGGCGCGGCAAGCCGGCACTGACCGTACAAGCCGGGTCGATGTCTCGACCGATCCTCGAGCGGCTCGGGTTCGTCACGGTGTCCCACCGGCTCATGCTGTGCGACCGGTTCGACTGACTCCCCGACGCTAGGGTCCGACCCATGAAGAGCCTGCCGGAGATGATCGCTCCAGCCCGGCTCGGACCGACCTTCCGGTGGCTGCTCGCGTCGTCGTGGGTGTCCAACCTCGGTGACGGCTTCTCGCTCGCAGCCGGCCCGCTGCTCCTCGCCTCGCGCACGCATGACCCGATCCTCGTGTCGCTGGGTGCGTTCATGCAGTGGGTGCCGTTCTTCGCGTTCGGGCTGCCGGCCGGCGCCATCGCGGATCGAGTCGACCGGCGGTCCCTCGTCCTGCGCATGAACATCGTGCGGGCGTCAGCGCTCGCCATCTTGACCACCGCGATCTTCGTCGAGGCGGCGAGCGTGGCCCTGATCCTCGTCGTGCTCTTCGTGCTGGGTACCACGGACACGTTCGTCAGCAACGCCTGGAGCGCCATCTTGCCCATGGTCGTCGACAAGCGGGATCTCGGCGTGGCCAACGCGAGGTACACGTTCGGCTGGGTCGGCCTCAGCCAGCTGGGCGGACCGCCCATCGGCGCGGCCCTGTTCGCGGTGGGCGCGGCGTGGCCGTTCGCCGGCGAGACGATCTGCGGTGTCGCCGGGATCCTGCTCTTCACCCGGGTCGTGCTCCCGCCTCACGGCCGCGACCCGACCGAGCGCCGGCACCTGCGTCAGGAGATCCTCGAAGGGCTGCGCTGGTCGCGGGACAGCGCAGCCATGCGCGCCCTCGTGATCCAGATCCTCACGTTCAACGTGACGTACGGAGCGTCCTGGTCGGTCCTGGTGCTGTACTCCGAGCAACGGCTCCGGCTGGGCACCGTCGGGTTCGGTCTGCTGACCGCGATCGGCGCGCTGGGCAGCCTCGTCGGCACGATGACGTACGGCTGGCTGGAACGGCACGTGAGCATCGCGAACATCATGCGGTACGGGTTGGTGCTGGAGACGTTCACGCACCTGGTGCTGGCCGCGACGAGAAGCCCCGCGGTAGCGATGACGATCCTGTTCCTCTTCGGGATCCACCTTGCCTACTGGGCCACGACTGCCACCAGCGTGCGGCAGCGCGCGGTGCCGCTCGACCTCCAGGGCCGGGTGGGCAGCGTGTACGGGTTCGCGATGATGGGTGGACTGGTCGTCGGCAGCGCGCTCGGTGGCGTGCTGGCGCATCGCTGGGGGATCACCGCCCCCTACTGGTTCGGCTTCTTCGGCTGCGCCGTGATCCTGGTCGCCATCTGGCGGCAGATCGGCCACATCGCGCACGAGGACGCCAAGATCGTCGACCGGTAGCCGTCCCCACGACGACCTACCAGCCGGACACCGGGTCGAGGGCGTTCACCGCCGCCATGGCCAGCGCGCCGAGGTCGTCCCGCGAGCCAGGGCAGTACAACGGCCCGGCCCCGTTGCCCAGGAGGAGGCTGACGAGAGCGACGCCGCGAGCCGAGACGGGTGCCGGCGCGGTGAGCCGGTCCACCAGCAGCTCCAGCTCACGGTGCGCCCGCGTCACCCGGTCGAGGCGGACGGCCGACGAGTGCGCTGCGATCAGGGAGCCGGGCACGTCGGCAGCTCGCAGGATGCGCCGCAGGCTCCTCGCATAGACCAGCCGGGTGTGCGCCGACGCGAGGCGGCCGGCCCGAAGGGCCAGGACCGCATCGCTCTCCGGCTCTGCCCCGTCGGCAAGGGCATGGTCGAGCCGCGTGGCGCCCACCTGCGCGGCGACCCGTTCCCGTGTCCGGGCGTGCCGAGCACAGACCCGACCGCGCGGGTCTACGAGAACGACGTCTGGCACGTGCACAGGACCCAGCGCCTACAGGTCGTCGAGGGTGAAGTTGCCGGCCGGGGCAGCCGGAGCCGACGGAGCCGAGGGCATCGGTCCGGACGAAGCAGGCGCGCCGGGCGCGGGAGGTGTGCCGTAGCCGGCCGCCGGGGCAGTTGGGGCCGCCTGAGCCGTCTGGGCAGCTGCTGCCGCTGCGTAGTGCTGGTCGAGCGCACTCAGCGCCTCGACGACCAGAGCACGGTCGGCGCCGCGCCTCTGCTCGTTGAAGAACGCCTCGCCGAGCGCCTTGAAGAGGTCACCCTCGGACTTGCCGCTCTGGTAGGTCTGCACCTTGGCCTGGCCCTGCTGGGCGGCCTGCTGGGTGGCGGCTACCGCGCGGTCTGCGGCTTCCTTGGCCTTGTCGAGAAATCCCATGTCAGTCGAACCCTCCTCCTAGAAGACTACCGAGCCCGCCCGAACCCTTCTCGTCGCCGCCGAGGTGCGCGTTCTTCACGATCGCATGCGCCAGGCTCTGGATGGTCATCGACTGCAGGATGACCGTGCCGTCACCCTCCAGCGTGGCCATGTTGAAGCCGTTGCCGCCGAGCAGCGCGTTCATCATCGCCTGCGCGTTGAGCGCGGCGACGCGCTCCACGCCGTAGGTGATCGTGTCCTCGAACGCCACGATGCAACCGGTGTGCACCTGGATCCGACCACCGTACTTCGCCGGGTTGAGCTCGATGAAGTTGCCGGCGCCCGCGATGAAGACGGTGCCGACGCCGGTGAACTTCTCGAGGACGAAGCCCTCGCCGCCCTTGCGGCCGGCTCGGAAGCTGTTGAACGCGATGTCGAAGTTGACGCTGGACTCGGCGCCGACGAACGCGTCCTTCTCGGCGAACCAGCCGCGCGTGCCGTCGAGCTCGAGGGCCCGCATCTCGCCCGGCAGCGTGCCCGCGAGGCTGAGCAGCCCGCTGCCCCCGGCCGGCGTGAAGTACTGGAACGCGAGCGACTCGCCCGCGAGCATCCGCTTGCCGGCGTTCATCGCCATGTTGAGCAGCCCCGCGGCACCGCCCGCGGCCGGCTGGTTCGGGTTCGAGATCCGGGTCTCGACCCCGACGTTGACGGTCTTCCACAGGAACTTGCCGGCTTCTGCGTAGATGGTCTGCCCTTCACCCACCTGGCAGACGACCATCTGCATGGCGTTCCCGACGATCTTGTGCGACACGGTCACTGGCCCGAGCCTCCTCAGCAGGACGATGGCACGACCGTATCGGGACATCGACCCCGAGCGTGAGTGAAAGGCCCCCGACACGGAGGTACCGAGGGCCTTTCGCTCCCAGCATCGACGATGACCCGTAAACGGATGGTCAACGCCGCCCGGTCAGCTCTTCTGGTGCCGGTAGAACTCGACCTCGAGCGGCGCTAGCGGCGTGTTCTCGAGGATCAGGTCGGCGGCCTTCTCGGCCATCATCATGACCGGCGCGTAGATGTTCCCGTTGGTCACGTACGGCATGGCCGACGCGTCGACGACGCGCAGCCCCTCTAGGCCGTGGACCTTCATGGTCAGCGGGTCGACGACCGACAGGTCGTCCACGCCCATCTTGCAGGTGCACGAGGGGTGCAGGGCGGTCTCGCCGTCCTTGGCGACCCAGTCCCGGATCTCCTCGTCGGTCTCCACCGTGGGTCCCGGTGACAGCTCTCCCCCGTTGTACGGGTCGAACGCGGCCTGGGTGAGGATGTCGCGGGCGACCCGGATCGCCTCCACCCACTCGCGGCGGTCCTGCTCGGTCGACAGGTAGTTGAACCGCAGCGCCGGGTGCACCGACGGGTCGGCCGACTTGATCTTCACGGTCCCGCGCGCGTCGGAGTACATCGGCCCGACGTGCACCTGGTAGCCGTGCCCTCCGGCCGGCGACGTCCCGTCGTACCTGATCGCGATCGGCAGGAAGTGGAACATCAGGTTGGGGTAGGCCACCTCGTCGTTGCTCCTGGTGAAGCCGCCGGCCTCGAAGTGGTTGGTCGCCCCTGGCCCCTTGTGCAGGAACAACCACTCGGCGCCGATGAACGGGCGCTTCCACATCTTCAACGAGGGTTGCAGCGAGACCGGCAGCTTGCTGGCGTACTGGACGTACACCTCCAGGTGGTCCTGCAGGTTCTCCCCGACGCCGGGGAGCTCGTGGACCACGTCGACGCCGACCGCCCGCAGGTCTGCCGGGTTGCCCACGCCGGACAGCTGCAGCAGCTGCGGCGAGTTGATCGCCCCGCCGCACAAGATGACGTCCTTGGCGTAGGCGCGCTGGGCGGCACCACGGCCGTGGGAGTACTCCACCCCGACGGCCCGCGTGCCCTCGAACAGCACCTTGGTCACGAAGGCCCGTGTCTGCACGGTGAGGTTGGGCCGCTTCATGACCGGGTGCAGGTAGGCCTGCGCCGCACTCCAGCGGCGGCCGTTCTTGATGTTCCGGTCGAACCGGGCGAACCCCTCCTGCCGGTAGCCGTTGACGTCCGTCGTCAGCGGGTACCCGGCTTGCTGGGCGGCCTCGAAGAAGGCGCCGAACAGCGGGTTGGTCGCCGGCCCCCGCTCGAGCACGAGCGGTCCCCCGACCCCGCGGAACTCGTCGCCTCCGGCGCGGGTGTCCTCCATGCGCTTGAAGTACGGCAGGCAGTGCGCGTAGTCCCACGACTCCATGCCCTTGTCGGCGCCCCAGCGCTCGTAGTCGAGGGGGTTGCCGCGCTGGAAGATCATCCCGTTGATGCTGCTTGAGCCGCCGAGCACCTTGCCGCGCGCGTGGTAGATCCGCCGGTCGTTCATGAACGGCTCCGGCTCCGACTCGTACTTCCAGTCGTAGAACCGGCTGCCGATCGGGAACGGCAGCGCGGCCGGCATGTGGATGAACACGTCGAAGGGGAAGTCGGAGCGGCCGGCCTCGAGGACGAGGACCCGGTTGCCGGGGTCAGCGCTCAGCCGGTTCCCCAGCGCGCTGCCGGCGGACCCGCCCCCGACGATGATGAACTCGTACTGCGGCACACTCATGGCTGCCTCGCGATCCAGTCGGCCTGGCCGCGCATGCTACTCCCCCGGGCGTCGGTTTGTTCCGGCCTGCGGTACTGGTTGCGCGATGCGCGACAACGCCTCGCCCCGACCGGTCGAGCGAAGGGACTCAGCCGTCCGTCTCGATCAGGATGCCGAGGCACATCTCGTCGGTCGTCCCGGCGCCCCACGTCACGTACCGAGGTGGTAGGCCACGCAGCTCCGGGAGCTGCTCGCGCAACGACGCGTCGTGCGTGCAGGTCACGCGGAGCACGTCACCGGGACCCACCTCGACGGGTACGGGCAGCGGCTGGGACCGTTGGTCGTCGAAGTTCCACACCGGCCGGTAGAACAGGACACGGGCCTTCGAGGTCCCCGGGTCGAGCTCGATCTTGATCGAACGGCCGAGCAGGTGCATGTGGCCGGCCACTGCGACGATGCTGGCCCTGGTCAGGACCTGCCGGTCGCAGGACTGGGTGGGACCGGCGTGCGGGGCGGTGAAGCTCCCGCCGCAGAGCAGCTGGAGGCCGGCGACCGTACGTCCCGCGCCCGGGCCGAAGCGGTTGATCAGGTCGAGCAGCGAGCTGGACCGCTGGCAGAGCGGGCCGGACTCGGTCGGCGCGCACGGCAGCTCGACCGGCGCCACGAGCAGGGTCGTGTGCAGCGGCTTCAGGTGCGCCGTCCCGGGCGCGAGCCGCAGGGACACCACGCTGTTGTCGCTGCCGTGACCGGCGCGCAGGTTGTAGTGCACCTGGAGCACGATGCGGCTGCCGGCTGCCAGGGGGACGCCGAGCCCCTCGCCGAACAGCTGCTCGCCCGTGCCTGGCGCCCAGCCGGCGAGCCACGGCGCGGTGTTCAGCGCGGCGACCGGGTCGCCGGACCCGGTGGGCAGCCCCGGGTCACCGAAGCAGGTCCAGCCCGTACCGCCCGTGGCCGCGTTCTTGGCCTCGGCGTCGCCGACCTGGTTCGGCGTGACCCGGTAGAGGATCGCGTGGTGCACGATCGCGCGGTTGCCCGGCTGGAAGTAGACGCCGGTGATGAACACCGAGCTGGTCAGCCTCGGGTCGAGCAGGAAGCAGCGGTAGTCGTCCTTGCCGCCCGAGGGCGCCGAGGGCTGGTAGCGGCCGCCAGGGAGCCCGAGCACGATGCGGGTCTCCCCGGCGCGCAGCGGCAGCGCGGCTGGCTGCGCGGGGGTCGTCGGAGCGCCAGCGGCTGACGTGGGCGGGGACGTGGCGGGCGCCGTCGCGGACGGCCCGGTGGCGGTCGGCGACGACGCGCAACCCGCGGCCAGCAGCCCGAACGCCACGGTCACGATCGCCGAGGCGAGCACGGAGCGCCTCACGTGGCGACGCCGTCGCTCTCCGCGCCCGCCTCGCCGGAGGCGAGCGTGCCCGCGAGGTCGAGGCGCAGCGGATCGATGCGCAAGATGCCGGCCGGCCCGACGAGCAGGCCGGGCATGCTGCCGAGGAGCTGGGAGAACGCCGGAGCCAGCCGGTGCGCCTCAAGGGCGTCCTCGTCGTGGAACCACTCGTGCAGCCATACGACGTCGGGGTCGGCCGGATCGGTGGAGACCACGAACAGCTCGGTGCCCGGCTCCTCGCCCAGCCGATCGGCGTAGGTGTGCAGAGCGTCCAGCAGTGCGGGTCTGGCGCCGGGGAGCCCCGGGAGGCGTACGAACAGCCCGACCCTCCCGGTCACGAGCACCGTCACCGCCGCGTCCACCCGGCCATTCTCACCGACGAAACGCCGGGGACCTAGCACGGCGGCCCGGCGGGAGCGACGATGGAGGCATGGCCGGTGCTGACGACGACTTCGAGAAGCTGCTCCGCGAGGTCGACGGCGCCCTGGGGACGGGCGGCGCGGCGGCCCCGGTCCGGCGGTCGGCGGCGGCCGTGCCGGCTCAGCGGGACTCGGGCTTCCTGCAGGCTGCCGTGCCCCGCGCCACTGCGGTCGGGGCGGTCTGGGGGGTGGGCGTCGGCGGCGCATTCTTCATCCTGCCGTTCCTGCAGTCGTTCAGCGGGGCCGTCGCCGCGTTCGTCACCGGCTTCTCGGTGTCGATCCTCGGCCGCCGGCGACGCCGCTAGCCGTCCCTGGCTGTCGCTAGCCCGCCACGACCACACGGGTGCCGGCAAGGAAGTCCAAGCCGTCGCGCCGCAGCGGCTGGATCGTCCCGTAGATCACCGCGAGGAGGACGATCGGCGTCGCCACGAGGTACAGGCCCACGAGGACCAGCGGGACGAAGCGGATCATCAGCCGGCTCCAGCTCGGCGCCCCGCCGTTCAGGCTGACCAGCTTGAGCTTGAGCAGCCGGCGCCCGGGCGATCCCCCACCCACCTTCTCCAAGGCGGTCCATCCCAGCCACACCAGCACCGCGACGACCATGGCGACGATCGCGATCGTCTGGTTCTCCGACGAGGTCAGCTTCTGCCCCTTCTTCGGGTGCAGGAGGAGCAGCGGGAACAAGGTGGCCGGCACGACGAAGCAGATGGCCACGAAGAACAGGTCGATCATGCTGGACGTCAGCCGGGTACCGGCCGAGGGGGCTTCCAGCTCGTCGATCTCGTCGTGGCCCTCCGCGAGGTCGACATCCTCGTCGAACGGGTCGAGGGGGCCCTCGGGGAGGTGGGAGTCGTCGTTCGTCACCGGCGCAACCTACCTGCTCCGGCGGCCCACCACCCAGAAAGCCACCGCTGCGGCCGCTCCCACGTTCAACGAGTCGACCCCGTGCGACATCGGGATCCGCACGGCGAGGTCGGCAGCCGCGATGGTCCGGGCCGCGAGCCCTGGGCCCTCGGTGCCCAGCAGCAGCGCGCAGCGGGCCGTCCTCTCGGCGCTCACCTGGTCGAGCGCGACGGCGTCGACGGACGGTGTCAGGGCCAGGACCGTGCGGCCGGAGGCCCGTACGAGGTCGAGATCAGCGGGCCAGCGCTCGAGCCGGGCGTACGGGACGGAGAACACGGCGCCCATGGAGACCTTGACCGACCTGCGGTACAGCGGATCCGCGCACGTCGGGTCGAGCAGGACGGCGTCCATGCCGAGAGCCGCGGCGGCCCGGAAGATCGCGCCGACGTTGGTGGGGTCGACGATGCCCTCGAGCACTGCCACGCGGTCGCAGGTGGCCAGCAGCTGCGCCGCGTCGGGCAGCGGGAGCCGCTGCAGCGAGGCGAGAGCGCCGCGATGGACGACGTAGCCGGTGACCGCCGCGAGGACCGCCTCGTCCGCCACGTACACGGGCACGTCGAGGCCGTCGAGCACGTCGGACAGGGGCGCTAACCAGCGCTCGGCGAGCAGGAACGAGCGGGGCCGGTAGCCGGCCGCGAGCGCCCGCCGGATCACCTTCTCGCCCTCGGCCACGAACAGGCCCTCCGCGGGCTCGAGCACGCGCCGCAGCGAGGTGTCCGTCAGCCGCAGGTAGTCCCCCAGCCGCTCGTCCGTCGCATCGACGACTCGGTGCAGCACGCTCATGCCGGCCATCCTGCCGTCGATCGGGAACGCATCCCAATGACCCCGTCAGGCGGTGGCCCGGTCCGTCACGATCCTGCCCTCGGCCATCCGGACAGTCCGGTGAGCCCGCGCGGCGACGCGTTCGTCGTGGGTGACCACGATCAGTGTCGTGCCACGGGAGTGGACTTCGTCCAGCAGGTCCAGAATGCCGGTGGCCGTGTCGGCATCGAGGCTGCCCGTCGGTTCGTCGGCGAGCAGCAGCCCCGGCTGGTTGACCAGCGCCCGGGCGATAGCCACGCGTTGCTGCTCCCCTCCGGACAGCTCATGCGGTCGATGCCTCAGCCGATGACCGTCCCCGTTGAAAGCCACCCCCTCTGGGGCGGGCTTGGTACAAGATCTAGGTTCTCGATCAAGATGTCAAGGACATGGCGCGTGGCGGCCGCAGGCGACAGAATCAGCCGCGTGGACAGGGACATCGACGGTGTCATCGGGGACATGAACGCCCTGCAGGACGAGCTGGACCGTCGCGACGACACCCGCCGGCACTTCGTCGCGACCTACCGGCGCACGACCCTCGCGGTGGCCGAGGAGATCAAGGCGGGCAGCTTCCGCGACCCGGAGTGGGTGGAGCGGTGGGACGTCGCGTTCGCCGACCTCTACCTCGGCCCGCTCCGTGACGACCTCGCCGGACTCCCGGTACCCGGCCCGTGGGGGGTCGCGTTCGGCTACTCCCGCGACCAGCCCGAGGCGCCCGCCCTGCGGCACCTGCTGCTCGGGATGAACGCGCACATCAACTACGACCTGCCGCAGGCCCTGCTGGCCGTGATCAGCGACGAGGAGTTCGACGACCCTGAGGTCGTACGGCTGCGCGGCGAGGACCACGCGCGGGTCGACGACATCCTCTCCGGGCGGGTCTCTGCCGAGGACGCCGAGCTGAAGGCCTCGGGTGCGCGTTCGTTCGTCGACAAGGTGCTGCAGCCGGCCAACCGGGCGGCGTCCAAGCGCTTCCTGCGCGAGTCGAGGCGCAAGGTCTGGGCCAACACGCGGGTCCTGGCGGCGGCACGCGCTCGCGGTCCCGAGGCCTTCCAGCAGTCGCTCGCCGGCCTCGAACGGTTGTCGACCGCCAAGGTCGAGGACCTGGTCCGGCCGGGTCAGGTGCTGATCCGGCTCGGGGTGAACGGATTCGGCGTGCTGCTGCCCGGGGCGCGGGTACGGAAGGGCTGACGCGGCCGACAGTCGAGGGCGTGGGGCCGGCGAGGTCAAGACCGGCGCCCGGCGCGTCGAGACAGCAAGGGTGAGGCCGGACCAGCGAGTGCGCTGGCGGCGGGTTCCGCTTGCGCTCGTAGCGGCCGCCGCCCTCGGCCTCGCCCTGCTCCCGGCCGGTCCGGCGTCGGCGGACAGCGTCGACCAGGCGAAGAAGGCCGCGCACCAGGCGGCGCTCGACATCCAGCGGATCGAGCCGCAGCTCCAGTCCGCGATCAAGGCGTACGAGCAGGCGCTCAACCGGTTGGCCAGCGGAGTCAACGACGGGATCGGCGCCGACGAGGCCGCCGCCCAGGCGCAGACCGCCGCGGAGTCCGCGCAGCTCGTGCAGCGTCAGCGGATCCGGGCGCTGTACATGGCCGGCGGGAGCACGGCGCTGCTCGCCAGCCTGCTGTCCAGCGGTGACCCCACCGACCTGCTCGAGCGGATCGGTGCCGTGCAACGGGTCGTGTCGGCGGACTCCATCGACACCCGGCGCGCGGTCGCCGCAGCAGAACTGGCGCGGTCCGTCGCCGACGCCTCTCTGGCGAACGCCGACGCACTGTCCGAGACGGCCAGCTCCGTCCAGGCCGACCTCGACCGGGTGCAAGGGCTGATGGCTGCGGCCCAGGCCAGGCTCGGAGCTCTGACTGCCCAGGCCCAGCAGCTGCAGGAGGCAAAGGACGCAGCGGCCGCACTCGCCGCAGCTCAGGCAGCTGTGGCTGCGGCGGCCGCCGGCGCAGGTTCCGGCGCGAGCGGCAGCGACATCCCGGCCGACTTCTTGGTCCTCTACAAGGCCGCGGCCCTGACCTGCCCCGGACTCGACTGGCACGTCCTCGCCGCGATCGGACAGGTGGAGTCGCACCACGGTCGCAGCAACGGGCCGTCGTCGAGCGGTGCCGAAGGTCCGATGCAGTTCCTGCCCGGGACGTTCGCGGCCTACGCGGTGGACGGGAACCACGACGGCGTGTTCGACATCTGGAACCCAGCCGACGCGATCTACACCGCGGCGCACTACCTGTGCGCCAACGGAGCCGGTGGCGGCCCGCACAAGCTGTACACGGCCATCTGGCACTACAACCACGCCGACTGGTACGTCCAGCTGGTCCTCGGCGTCGCCGCCGCGCTGACCGCCAAGTACCCCAGCTAGCCCGAGCGCATGCCCCCACCATGCGCGTTGATCATGGAGAAGTGGTGGGAGTGGATCAAGAAGAACCCCCGACTACTCCATGATCAACGCGGGAGCTCTGGGTCGGTGCCGCCGGGCTTGTCGAGGAACCCCTTGCTCAGCAACGACATCGCAGCTGTCAGCTCGGCGGGGACGATCCAGATCTTGTTGGAGTCGCCCTGGGCGATCGCCGGCAGCGACTGGATGTACTGGTAGGCCAGCAGCTTCGGGTCCGGGTCGGCGTCGTGGATCGCCTGGAACACCTTCTTGATCGCCGCGGCCTCGCCATCGGCCCGCACGACGGCCGCCTGCGCACCACCCTCGGCCTTGAGGATCGCCGACTGCTTCTCGCCCTCGGCCGTGAGGATCTGCGACTGCTTGAACCCCTCGGCGTTGAGGATCGCGGCGCGCTTGTCGCGCTCGGCGCGCATCTGCTTCTCCATCGAGTCCTTGATGGAGGCCGGCGGGTCGATCGCCTTGAGCTCGACCCGGTTGACGCGTACGCCCCACTTGCCGGTGGCCTCGTCGAGGACGCCGCGCAGCTGCATGTTGATGTCCTCGCGGGACGTCAGTGCCTGCTCGAGGTCCATCCCGCCGACCACGTTGCGGAGGGTGGTCACCGTGAGCTGCTCGATGGCCTGGATGTAGTTCGCGATCTCGTACGTGGCCGACTTGGCGTCGGTGACCTGGAAGTAGATGACCGAGTCGATGTTGACGACCAGGTTGTCCTCGGTGATGACCGGCTGCGGCGGGAAGCTGACCACCTGCTCGCGCAGGTCCATCAGCGGGCGCAGCTTGTCGACGAACGGGACGAGGATCGCGAGGCCGGGGTTCAGCGTGCGCTGGTAGCGGCCGAGCCGCTCGACGACGCCGGCCCGCGCCTGGGGGATGATGCGGACCGTACGGGCCAGGGTGACGAGCACCAGCAGGACCAGGACGATGACGATGATGAGCGAGATGGTGGCCGAGGACACGTTGATCACGGCTCCGATGAGTAGACGACGGCGGTAGCCCCGTCGATTCTGGCGACCTCGACCGGGGTCCCCGGTTCGAGTACCTCAGTGGGGTCGTAGGACCGGGCTGACCAGACCTCTCCCCCGATCTTGACACGACCGTCGTGCTTGTCGACCCGCTCGAGCACCAGGCCCGCGGCACCTACCAGAGCGGCGGTCCCGGTACGGGTACCGATCGGAAGGGTGAGGTGCCGCAGCGCCACCGGACGGACCACGACCAGGGCGGCCCCGGCGACAGCAGTGGCGACCAGCGCCTCGGCGACGATCGAGTCGGTGACCAGCGCGGTAAGGGCTCCGGCGACGGCGCCAGCCACCAGCATGATGAAGATCAGGTCGACCGTGAGTATCTCGACGACGGCTAGCGCGAGCCCTATCACGATCCACCAGTACCAGGCCACGCCTCGATCCTAGATCCGCCGGAGCCCGGCGGGTGCGAATCGGTCAGCTGGTGATCCGAGCGGCGTACCGTCCGCCCCGCGTGTCGAGAGTCAGCGGGAGGCCGAACGCCTCGCTCAGGGAGCCGCTCGTCAGCGCCTCGCCGATCGGCCCGGAGACGACGACCCGTCCTTCGCGCAGGAGCAGGACGTGGGTGAAGCCCGGCGGGATCTCCTCGACGTGATGCGTCACCAGGGCGATCGCCGGCGCGTACGGGTCGGCCGCGATGGCAGCGAGGCGGCGGACAAGGTCCTCGCGACCGCCGAGGTCGAGCCCCGCGGCCGGCTCGTCCAGCAGCAGCAGCTCGGGGTCGACCATCAGGGCCCGCGCGATCTGCACCCGCTTGCGCTCCCCCTCGGAGAGGGTGCCGAACCTGCGGTCCGCGAACGACTGCACGCCCAGCGCCGCGAGCAGGGACCGCGCCCGCTGGTCGTCCAGCAGGTCGTACCGCTCCCGCCAGCGGCCCACCATGGCGTAGGCAGCGGTGCGTACGACGTCCAGGACCGTCTCGTCGGGAGGGAGCCGCTCGGCAAGGGCTGCGCTGGCGAGGCCGATCCGCGGCCGGAGCTCGAAGACGTCGACAGCACCGAGCCGCTCGCCGAGCACCCACGCCTCACCGCCGGTCGGGTGCAGGTGGCTGGAGGCGATCTGCAGGAGGGTGGTCTTGCCGGCACCGTTGGGGCCGAGGACAACCCAGCGGTCGCCCTCCTCGACGGCCCAGTCGATGTCGTCGAGCAGCACGGCGCCGTCGCGCACCACGCGGACCGCACGCAGGTCGAGGACGGCGGCGGCTCCCACGCCCCGAACCTACGGCACGGCCCGCGTGCCCCCGTTCCCCGCCCCTCGTCGGGGCCGCCGTGCCGGCCTGCTCCTACAGTTGGGGCGTGCCCGCCACCGTTCGCTCCGCGCGCTTCGTCGCGTGGTCGAACGCGGTCCTGGCCGGTGAGGTGAGCCCCGACCTCGCGGCGGACCGCATCGCGGGCTCCGACGCCCTCCACCTCGTCGACGGCCTCCCCGAAGGTGACGCCCAGACGTTGCCGGTCTTCCTGGCTCGGCTGTCCGCGCACGCTGAGCCGGCGGTGCGCCTGGTGCTCCCCGTCACTGGCGACCCGGCGGGCCTGCCCGGCCCAGGGCCGATGGCCGCAGCGGCACTCGCCGCCGGCGAAGGGGTCCTGCTCCCTCCGCGGCCGGAAGGGCGCTTCGGCCTGGTACCCGTCGAGTCCTCCGGCGCGGTCGTGTGGACGGCATACCCGGCGGCCGGCGAGGTGGTGATCACGGACCCGCCCACGCCCACGCTGCCGTCGCTGGCCGAGGCCGACCGTGATCTTGCCGAGGCGCTGCGCGAGGCCACCGAGCTGCTCGCCGCCCTCGACGTCGCGCGGTGGGACCCGGACAGCGCTGACGTCGTCGAGGCGCTGCGCAAGGGCCGGCTGGACGGGGACGGGCTGGCTCCCGGCTACCCGAACCGTGCCCACGAGGTCCTCGCCCGAGCCCGCCGACTGCGCGCGATCATCGACCTGGCGGTGCGCGGCGACGGTGCCGCCGTGACCGCTGGCGAGTCCGCTGCGCGCCGGGCCGCCCTGGTCCCGCTCGACCGCGCGGCGCGGTATGCGGAGATGGCCGCGTACAACGCCGTGCTGGAACCGCGGGCCACCCCGCGGGCCTGACGCGCCCGCTCGATAGCGTGGGCGCGCCATGAAACCCGCTCCCACCACCTTGCTGATCACCCTCACTGGACCTGACCGGCCAGGCGTGACGTCGACCCTGTTCGAGGCGCTGTCCGCGTTCGACGTCTTCGTCCTCGACATGGAGCAGGTCGTCGTCCGCGGCACCCTGGTCCTCGGCGTGCTCCTCGGCGGCGTCCAGACGGTCGAGGCAGAGCCGGCCGCGCTGGCCGCAGCCGAAGCTCTGGGGATGACGATCAGTACGAGCCCCGGCGAGGAGGAGGTCGACCCGCGCCGCCTCGGCCGGGTCCACGTCACCCTCCTCGGGCATCCGCTACTACCCGCCGCCGTGGCCGGCATCGCCGGCCGCATCGCTGCGTCCGGGGCCAACATCGACCGGATCGTCCGGCTGTCGCCCTACCCGGTGACGAGCATCGAGCTCGAGGTCAGTGGCGCCGACCCGGCGACGCTGCGCGTCGAGCTGGCGGCTGAGGCCGCCCGTCAACGGGTGGATGTGGCCGTGCAACGCAGCGGCCTGCAGCGCCGCGCGAAGCGGCTGGTGGTCATGGACGTCGACTCCACGCTCATCCAGGACGAGGTCATCGAGCTGATCGCCGCCGAGGCCGGCTGCATGGGCGAGGTCGCGGCGATCACGGCTGCCGCGATGCACGGAGACCTCGACTTCGAGGCGTCGCTCCGGGCGCGGGTCGCGCTGCTCGCCGGGCTGCCGGAGGCGGCCCTCGAGACGGTGCGCGCCAAGGTCCGGCTCGCACCCGGCGCCCGTACCCTCGTACGCATCCTGAAGCGGCTCGGCTACCGCGTGGCCATCGTCTCCGGCGGGTTCAGCCAGGTCACCGACCAGCTGGTCGCCGACCTCGGGCTCGACTTCGCGCTGGCCAACACCCTCGAGATCGTCGACGGCCGGTTGACCGGGGGTCTCGTCGGCCCCGTCGTCGACCGGGCGGCGAAGGCAGCGGCGCTGGAACGGTTCGCGCTCGCCAGCGGGGTGCCGATCAGCCAGACCGTGGCCATCGGCGACGGTGCCAACGATCTCGACATGCTCGGCCGGGCCGGGCTCGGCATCGCGTTCAACGCCAAGCCGGTCGTACGCGAGGCCGCCGACGCGTCGGTGAACGTGCCCTACCTCGACACGATCCTGTACCTGCTCGGGATCAGCCGCGAGGAGATCGAGGAGGCCGACGCCGAAGCCGGCACGCCCACCCCCGCACCGGCGATCGCGCCGCCGGGGTGAGGTCCTAGCCGCGCGGGACCACGAAGGTCGACAGGTTGGCGCCGCCGCGGTGCACGTCGGCCCACTCGCCGTCGATGTCGAGCACCGCGAGCCCGGACGTCGGGAACTTGGTCTCGGCCAGCGCGCGGGCGTCGCCGGATGCGCGGTCGGCCAGGGTGAGCACCAGGTCCTGCACCCCGGGGTTGTGGCCGACGAGCAGGACCCGTGCGGTCTTCTTGGGGGTACGCCGGATCACCGCGAGCAGGTCGTCGACACCCGCGTCGTACACGTCGTCCTCGAAGTGGACGTCGACCCCCTCAGGCAGCTCGCCGCCCAGGTGCTCCCAGGTCTGCCGCGTCCGCCGCGCCGTCGAGCACCAGACCAGCTCAGGAGCGTCGCCGTGCTCGACCAGCCAGCGCCCGACCGCGGCGGAGTCCCGCACCCCGCGCCGGCCCAGCGGACGGTCGTGGTCGGCCACTCCGGCCGGCCAGTCCGCCTTGGCGTGACGCAGCACCACGAGGCGTCGCTTCACGCGCGGCCCCGATGTCGGATGGCTCGCGCGCCGCGTTCGTGACCCGGGTCGTCGACCGGCTCGCAGGACTGCACGGACCCATCATGCCAACGAAGCGTCTCCGGCGGGTACGCCCGCGCCACCCGCTAGTCCCTCCCACCCGCCACACCCGCGTTGATCATGGGCAGATCGCCCATGTCGATCAAGGGATTGGGGCCGTATGCCCATGATCAACGGGGGGTGGGTGGCCGCGCGGGGGCTGGACGGCGGCGGTACGGCCGAGCGGGTCGCCAGCGCGTGCGAGTGGCTGGGCCGTACGCTGCGGCGGTGCCTATCCGTACGCCAGCGCCGCGCACCGAGGCGCCCGCCGCGATCCTCACCTCCGTACCGGCTGGCACCCTCGTGGCGATCGGCGGGGCCGAGGAGAAGCTCGGACGCAAACCGGTGCTGCGACGCTTCGCCGAGCTGGCGGGCGGCGACGAGGCGCGCATCGTCGTGTGCGCCACCGCGTCGGCGCTCGGCGACGAGATCACCAAGCTGTACGACACGATCTTCCGGCGGCTCGGCGTCGTCGACGTCGTGCAGGTACGGCCGCAGACGCGCGAGGAGGCCGACGACCCCCGGGCCGTCGAGGCCGTGGAGTCGGCGACGGCGGTGTTCATGACCGGCGGCAACCAGCTCAAGCTGTCCTCGGTCGTGACGGGTACCGCCTTCGGCGACGCGATCCTGCAGGCCTACCGGCGGGGCGCGGTCGTCGGCGGCACCTCGGCCGGGGCGAGCGGGTTGAGCGAGCACATGGTGGCGTTCGGCGCGTCCGGCTCCACGCCGAAGAACCGGATCTCGCAGCTCGCCCGAGGACTCGGGCTGCTGCCGGGGGTCATCGTCGACCAGCACTTCGACCAGCGGAACCGGTACGGGCGGCTGATGTCCCTGGTCGCGCAGAACCCCAGCCTGCTCGGCATGGGCATCGACGAGGACACGGCCGCAGTCATCACCGGAGGCCGGGTGCTGGAGGTCGTCGGGCGCGGATCGGTCTTCGTCGTCGACGGGCGAGCAGCCGTCACGAACGCTGCGATGGCCACCCGTACGTCCCCGCTGCTGGTCTCGGGTGCGGTGGTCCACACCCTTCCGGTCGGTGCGCGGTTCGACCTCGTGGAGGCGCGCCTGCTNGACTTCGGCGACCGTACGGAGACCGACCTGGCAGCGACNACGGCGAGCGACGAGCTCGACCCGCTGGTCGGCACGGTCGCCCGCAGGGTCGCGGCGGAGGGCGCCGACGACGCCGTGGTCCAGCGCAACGCGCGGCGGCGCGAACGTCGCCGGTCTGGGGAGGATGACGACGAATGAGCGCCCACGTCGCACCGACGGGGTCCGCCGACCCCGACCTCACGATCGTCGAGACGAGGGTCTACCGCGGCCCGAACGTGTGGTCGTACGACCCGGCGGTCCACCTGCTGGTCGACCTCGGCTCGCTCGAGCAGTACCCCACCGACACGATCCCCGGGTTCGTCGACGGGTTGCTCGGCCTGCTGCCCGGCCTGGCCGAGCACTCGTGCTCCCGTGGGCGCAAGGGCGGCTTCGCCGAGCGACTGCGCGAGGGCACCTGGCTCGGCCACGTCACCGAGCACGTCGCCCTCCAGCTGCAGCAGGAGGCCGGCTTCGACATCCGCAGGGGCAAGACCCGGCAGGTCGACGGCCAGCCGGGCCGCTACAACATCATCTTCGGGTTCGGCGACGAGCGCGTGGGCCTCGCCGCATCCAAGCTNGCCGTCCGGCTGGTCAACCATCTGGTCCGTACCGATCCCGAGCTGGACTTCGCCGCCGAGCTCGAGGCGTTCCTGCTGCAGGCGCAACGCACCGCCTTCGGGCCGTCGACGCAGGCGATCCTCGACGAGGCCGTCTCGCGCGACATCCCCTGGATCCGCCTCAACGAGTACTCGCTCGTGCAGCTCGGCCAGGGGGTCCACCAGAAGCGCATCCGGGCCACGATGACGTCGCAGACGTCGGCCCTTGCCGTCGACGTGGCCAGCGACAAGGAGCTGACGACCAGGCTGCTGGCGGCTGCGGGCCTGCCGGTTCCGCGGTCCGAGGCGGTGCGCAACGTCGACCGCGCCGTCGCCGTCGCCGACCGCCTCGGCTACCCAGTCGTCGTCAAGCCGCTCGACGGGAACCACGGCCGTGGCGTCTGCCTCGACCTTCAGGACGCCGACGAGCTGCGCGCCGCTTACCCGCTCGCCGTCGAGGAGTCCCGGCGCGGGTGGGTCATCGTGGAGAACCACGTGGTGGGCAAGGACTATCGCGTGCTCGTGGTCGGTGGGCGCATGGTCGCGATCGCCGAGCGGGTGCCCGCGCACGTCGTCGGCGACGGCGTGCATACCGTGCGCGAGCTGGTCGACGACACCAACTCGGACTCCCGTCGTGGCGTCGGGCACGAGAAGGTGCTGACGAGGATCGCCGTGGACGACAAGGCGATCGAGCTGGTCAGGGAGCAAGGCTTCGACCTGGACGCCGTGCCCGCCAAGGACGAGATGGTCAAGCTGGCCCTCACCGGCAACATGTCGACGGGCGGCATCTCGATCGACCGCACCTTCGAGGCGCACCCGGACAACGTCGACATCGCCGAGGAGGCCGCGCGCGTCGTGGGCCTCGACGTCGCCGGCATCGACTTCATCTGCCCCGACATCTCGCTCCCCGTCCGCGAGGCGGGCGGCGCCATCTGCGAGGTCAACGCGGCGCCCGGCTTCCGGATGCACACCCACCCCACCGTGGGCGAACCGCAGTACGTCGCCAAGCCGGTGGTCGACCTGCTGTTCCCCCCGGGGGCGCCGAGCCGCGTACCCGTGGTCGCGGTCACCGGTACGAACGGCAAGACGACGACGTCACGGATGGTCGCCCACATCTTCAAGGGCTTGGGCCGCAAGGTCGGCATGACGTCCACCGACGGCATCGTGATCGACGAGCGGCTGGTGATCCGGGCGGACGCCTCGGGTCCCAAGTCGGCACGCATGGTGCTGCAGAACCCGCGGGTCGACTTCGCCGTGTTCGAGGTCGCGCGTGGCGGGATCCTGAGGGAAGGCCTCGGCTTCGACCGCTGCGATGTCGCCGTCGTCGTCAACGTGGCCGCCGACCACCTGGGCCTTCGCGGCATCGACACCCTCGAGCAGCTCGCCGAGGTCAAGTCGGTCGTCGTCGAGGCGGTGCCACGCGACGGGTTCGCCGTGCTCAACGCCGACGACCCGCTCGTACGCGAGATGCGGCGCAAGGCCCCGAGCGGGCAGGTCGTGTGGTTCTCGCTCGCCGAGCCTGGCAGCGAAGCGCACGAGATGGTCGACAACTACTGCCGCCGGGGAGGCCGCGCGGTCGTTCTTGAACGCAGCGACCTCGGCGAGATGATCGTCATACGGCACGGGCGCCGCAAGATGCAGCTGGCGTGGACGCACCTGCTGCCGTCGACGTTCGGCGGGCGGGCTCGGTTCAACGTGGCCAACGCCATGGCCGCCGCGGGTGCGGCGTTCGCGGCAGGTGCTCCCTTGCACGACATCCGGCAGGGACTGCGGACGTTCACGACCTCGTACTACCTCTCCCCCGGCCGGCTCAACGAGGTGGTCGTCGGTGGCGTGACCGTGTTCGTCGACTACTGCCACAACCCGCACGGCATGCGGGCGATGGGCGACTTCGTCGACCGCCTGATGGCCGATCGCGACGCCGGGCCGGACGTGATGAGGCACCGGTGCCTCGCCGTCGTGGCAGCCCCGGGCGACCGTCGCGACCAGGACATCATGGAGCTCGGCAAGGTCGCGTCCGAGCACTTCGACGCTGTGATCGTGCGCGAGGACAGCGCGCTGCGCGGGCGGGAGCGCGGCGCCATCGCCTCGCTCGTCGTCGAGGGCGTACGTGAGGGGATGGCCGAAGGCGTCCGGTGCCGCGCCGTCGACGTCGTGCTCGACGAGATCGACTCAGTACGTTCGGCGCTGGCCTGGGCCAACGCGGGCGACGTCGTCGTCGTGTGCGCAGACAAGCACGCCGCCGTGCTTGCCGAGCTCGAGTCGATGTCCCAGCTGGCGCAGGCCGGGGCACACGGCTCGGACAAGATCGCCGACCCGGACTACGCCGGAGACTAGGCGCGCCACCGCCCCTGGACCTGTCCGTGCGTCACCAGGTCGGGGCCGGCCGGCAGACGGACAACCCGTAGGTGCCTCGGCCGCTGGGGAGCGGTCGGCCAACCCTGGAGGACCGCGATGACGAAGGCAGGTACGAGGGCCGCGTCGAACTGCGTGCCGGACCCGTCGAGGATCAGCAGCAACGCCTCCTCCGCGGTCATCACGCCTTCGCGGTAGCAGCGCGGGTGCGTGACCGCGTCGAACACGTCCACGATGGCGATGATCCGCCCGTGCAGCGAGATCTCGTTCCCGGCCAGCCCGTACGGGTAGCCGCCGCCGTCCCAGCGCTCGTGATGCGCGCGGATCCCGGAGGCCACGGCGGCAAGTCGGGGCGAGATCTCCAGCACCAGGTCGGCTCCGGCTGAGGGGTGCCGCCGTACCTCCTCCCACTCGGTGGGACTGAGGGGCCCGGCCCGGTCGAGCGTGGCGAGCGGGATGCCGAGCTTCCCCACGTCGTGCAGGCGGGCCGCCCAGGTCAGCGTCTCCAGCTCGGCGCGGGGCAGGCCGAGCGACCGACCGAGGATCCTGGCGCTGCGCCCGACGCGGACGGAGTGGGCAGATGTCGTCTGGTCTCGGTTCCCCAGCCCGCGGTCCAGCCGGAGCAGCTGGTCTCTGTACTCGTTCAAAGGGTCCATGTCGCGCCCGCCATCCGCTGCAGGAGGGTCCTGATGCGACTTGCATCGGCGCGGCGGGTCACCGTTCCTGAGAGGGCCAAGGTCCCCACTTGCCGGGACCTTGGTCCCGGTCCGGACCGCGTCATGGACGCTCGGCCGCGCCACCCGCCGGCAGCGGAGCTGGGCTGGTCTGGTGGGCGCCCGCTGCCTCGAGCCAGGCGTAGATCTCCTCCCGCTGCGCGTGACACATGACGGCGACCACGTCGCCGGGTGCCGAGCGCGCCAGCAGGGTGCGCAGCCCGTCCAGCTCGGTCGCCAGCTCCTCGAGGTCGGTGACCCCGACGTCGGCGGCGCCGGCGCGGTACAGGGCCGCCATCTCGGCCGTCGTACGCCCGCGCAGGTAGCGCTCCTTGTGACCGATCACCACGTCGTCGACCCCGCGGGCCGCCATCGCCGCCACGGCGAGGAGCACCTCGTCCTGACGGTCGCCGGCGATGCCCAGCACGAGCCGGGTACGTGAACCTGCCGGCCGCAAGCCGTTCATGACGTGGATCAACGCCTCGAGCCCCGCCTCGTTGTGGGCGAGGTCGACGATGACCGTCACCCCACCGGCGTCGAACAGGTTCATCCGCCCAGGGTTGTGGACGGTGTCCGGCTGGAAGGTGCGCAGCCCCTCCACGACCGCAGTCCGCGGCAGTCCGAGGCCGAGGCCAGCAGCGGTGGCGGCGAGAGCGTTGGCCACGTTGTGCAGAGAGAGCCCGGCAAGCGTCATCGGTACGTCCGTGATCGGCAGCAGGTGGTCGGGCTCGGCACCGGGCAGCAGGACCACCACGTCGCCGTCGAGCACGGTGACCCCGCGGCCGCCCTCGTCCAGGGCGGTACGCAGCGAGGGTGACGCCGGGTCGAGCGAGAACACCCACGGCTTCGCCTTGGACTGAGTACGCATCGCGAAGCAACGCGGGTCGTCGGCGTTGAGCACCGCCCAGCCCCGCGCCCTGGTCACGCCGACGACCACGGCCTTGACCTCGGCTAGCTGGTCGAGGGTGTCTATGCCCTGCAGGCCGAGGTGGTCGGCCGACACGTTCGTCACGACCGAGACGTCGTTGTGGGCCACGCCCATCCCGCGCAGCAACATCCCCCCGCGGGCGGTCTCGAGCACGGCCAGCTGCAGCCCCCGCTCGGCCAGGACCCGCCGGGCGCCGCCGGGCCCCGACCAGTCCCCCGCCTCGACGAGCTCACCTTGGAGGTAGATGCCGTCGGTGTTCGTCCACCCGGTACGCAGCCCCGCCGTCATGGCCAGGTGGGCCAGCATGCGGGTGACCGTGGTCTTCCCGTTGGTACCCGTGACGGAGGCCACCGGGATCCGGGGCGCAGGCAGGTCCGGACCGGGACCGTCCGGCGTGGCGGCGACCTGCGCACCGGCGGAGGAGATCAGGGCCCGGACGGTCGAGGCGTCCCGACCGCTGACCACCAGCTCGTCGAGCAGCCGGCCAACCACCTCGCCGAGCGCCTCCGCGCGACCACGGTGCCGCCACGGGTACGCCAGGACCACGCTGGCCGGGTCCGGTCCCGCACGGATCCGGGTGCCCAGCCGCGTCGTCCCCGCCGCCNCCGCGACCGACCGCAGGATCGTGCGTGCGAGGCGTTCCAGGACCAGCTGGCGCTGCCCGCTGCCTGGGTCGCCGGGCCGCGCCACCCGCAGCCCGACCGCTGCCATAAGCGTCGCAGCCGCAGCGGCGTCCAGCTCGCCCGCAGCCGAGAGGTCGAGGGTCAGCTTCACCGCGGGACGCGGGAAGTACAGGTTGGGGCCGTCGAGGAACCTGAGCTCGGTGAGCACCGACGGTCAGGCGCCCATGGCGTGCACACCGCCGTCGACGTGCACGATCTCGCCGGTCGTCGCCGGGAACCAGTCGGACAGCAGGGCCACGCATGCGCGCGCGGCCGGGTCGGGGTCGGTGAGGTCCCAGCCGATCGGCGAGCGGGTGTTCCAGACCTGCTCGAACTCCTCGAAGCCCGGGATCGACTTCGCAGCCACGGTCTTGAGCGGTCCGGCAGCGACCAGGTTGACGCGGATCCCCTTCGGCCCGAGGTCGCGGGCGAGGTAGCGCGAGGTCGACTCGAACGCCGCCTTGGCCACACCCATCCAGTCGTACTTGGGCCAGGCCACGCTCGCGTCGAAGTCCAGCCCCACGATCGAGCCACCACGGTCCATCAGCGGCAACGTCGCCATCGCCAGCGCCTTCAACGAGTACGCCGACACCTGCACCGCGGTGGCCACGTCGGCCCACTCGGTGTTGAGGAAGTTGCCGCCCAGCGCCGCCTCCGGCGCGAACCCGATCGAGTGCAGCACCCCGTCGACGCCGTCGACGTACTCCTCGACCCGCGCGGCGAGAGCCGCGAGGTCGTCCGTGCTCGTCACGTCCAGCTCGACGACGGGCGCGGTGACCGGCAGCCGGGAGGCGATCCGCCTCGTGAGGTTGAGCACCCGTCCGTACGAGGTCAGGACGACCGTGGCGCCCTCCTCCTGGGCGATCCGCGCGACGTGGAACGCGATCGACGCGTCCGTCAGGACGCCCGTGACCAGGAGCCGCTTGCCGTCCATGATGCCCATAGCCTCAGTGCCCCATCCCTAGTCCGCCGTCCACCGGGATCACGGCTCCGGTGATGTACGCCGCCTCGTCCGACGCGAGGAACCGTACGACGCCGGCCACCTCGTCCGCGGACGCGTAACGTCCCAGCGGTACCTGGCCCACGATCTCCGCGCGCCGTTCGTCGCCCAGGGCCGCTGTCATGTCGGTGTCGACGAAGCCGGGCGCGACCACGTTCGCGGTGATGCTGCGCGACCCCAGCTCGCGGGCCAGGGAGCGGGCGAGGCCCACGAGGCCGGCCTTCGACGCCGCGTAGTTGGCCTGCCCCGCCGACCCGAGCAGCCCGACGACGGACGACACGAAGATCAGCCGCCCTCTGCGGGCCCGCAGCATGGACCTGCTGGCCCGCTTCGCGACCCGGAATGCGCCGGTGAGGTTGGTGTCGAGCACGCTGGCCCAGTCGTCCTCTGACATGCGCAGCAGCAAGGTGTCCTTCGTGATCCCCGCGTTGGCAACGAGGATCTCGACAGGGCCGTGACGCTCCTCGACAGCAGTGAACGCCGCGTCGACCGATGTGCTGTCCGTGACGTCACACGGGACCGCGAAGAGCCCGGCTGGGGCCTCTCCCGACCGCGACGTGAGGGCGACGTCGTCCCCGGCCTCGACGAACGCGCGGGCGATCGCGAGCCCGATCCCCCGGTTGCCACCGGTCACGAGTACCGAGCGTCCCACGTGTGCCTCCGCGTCCAGCCGGCGCGCCCTGGGCGCGAGGTGTCTGCGCGACGCTAGCGCAACCGCGGGACCGTAGGGTTGGCGCCATGCGCGCGATCCAGATCACCCGGTTCGGCGGGCCAGAGGTCCTCGAGCTGGTCGACCTCCCGGACCCGGTACCCACCGACGGGCTCGTCGTCGTCGACGTCGACGCAGCCGGCGTCAACTTCGCAGACACGCACCAGACCGAGGACAGCTACCTGTCGCGGCAGCAGCTGCCCCTCGTACCCGGTGTCGAGGTCGTGGGGCACGACCCGTCGGGCCGTCGTGTTCTGGCCGTACCGGTCACCGGCGGGTACGCCGAGAAGACACTGGCGCACCCGGCGACCACCTACCCGGTCCCCGACGGCGTCGACGACCTCGCCGCCCTGGCCATGCTGGTGCAGGGTGCGACGGCGTGGCACCTGCTGCGCACCTCCACCCACCTCGTACCGGGCGAGTCGGTCGTCGTCCATGCCGCCGCCGGCGGGGTGGGCTCCATCGCCGTGCAGCTCGCCAAGGCCTGGGGTGCTGGCCGGGTGATAGCGACCGCGTCGACCGAGGACAAGCGGGCCCTGGCGGTCGAGCTCGGCGCCGACGTGGCGATCAGTGCCGACGACGAGGGGTTGCGCGACCGGCTGCGGGAGGCCAACGGCGGCCATCCGGTCGACATCGTCCTGGAGATGACAGGGGGCGCGGTCTTCGACGCCAGCCTGGCCGCTCTTGCACCGTTCGGGCGACTTGCCATCTTCGGCATGGCCGGCCGCAAGCCCCCGTCGCCGATCAATGCTGGCGAGCTGCTCAGAGGGTCGCGCGGGGTCATCGGGTTCTGGCTCGCGCACTGCTTCGCCCACCCGGCCCTGATGACGACGCCGCTGGCCGAGCTGTTCGCGATGATCGAGGCCGGTCGGCTGCGCGTGGTCGACGGCGGCCGCTACCCGCTCGCCGACGCTCGTGTCGCGCACGAAGCGCTGCTCGCACGACGTACGGTGGGCAAGATCCTGCTGGACGTACGAGGGGACTGATCAGTGACGCACGGGATCGACCAGGACTTCCTTGACCTTCCCCTGCGGGCCCTGGCCGGGGCGGCTCTGGCGCGATGCCAGGAGCTCGGGGTGGAGCACGCGGACGTGCGTGTCGTCCGCAACCGCGGCCAGGTGCTGCGGCTGCGCGACGGTCGCCCGGAGAGCAGCAGCGACGGCGAGGACGTCGGGCTGGCGGTGCGGGTCGTGCACGACGGGTCCTGGGGCTTCGCTGCCTCGATCGACCTGACCGTCGACGAGGTCGTCCGGCTCGCGGGGCAGGCCGTCGCGATGGCCCGGCTGAGCCGGCCCCTGTCCACCGAGCGCGTCGAGCTCGCCCCCGAGCCCATGCATCCCGACGCGACCTACGTGTCCTCGTACGAGATCGACCCGACCGGCGTACCCGAGTCGGACAAGGCGGCGCTCCTCATGCACTGGAGCCGGCAGCTGATGGACGCTCCCGGCGTCGACCACGTGGACGCGGGGGTCTACGCGGTCAAGGAGAACACCTTCTACGCCGACCTGGCCGGCACGTCGACCACCCAGCAGCGCGTACGCATCCAGCCCGAGGTCACCCTCGTCGGCATCGACGCGGAGACCGGCGCGTTCGACACGATGCGGACGATCGCGCCGCCGGTGGGCCGCGGCTGGGAGTACCTCGCCGGATCACCGTCCGGAGCGCAGAGCGGCTGGGACTGGGACGCCGAGCTCGCCGAGCTGCCCGAGCTGCTGCGGGAGCGGCTGGCCGCACCCTCCGTCGAGGCCGGCCGGTACAACCTGGTGATCCATCCCTCGAACCTGTGGCTGACCATCCACGAGTCGGTGGGCCACGCCACGGAGCTCGACCGCGCCCTCGGCTACGAGGCCAACTACGCGGGCACGTCCTTCGCCACGTTCGACAGGCTCGGCACGCTGCGATACGGCTCGGACCTCATGCACGTCACGGGCGACCGCGTGGTCGAGCACGGCCTCGCGTCGGTCGGCTACGACGACGAGGGCGTGGCCGCGCAGCGATGGGACCTCGTCCGCGACGGCGTCCTGGTCGGCTACCAGCTCGACCGGAACATGGCCCGGCTCAAGGGGTTCGACCGGTCCAACGGCTGCGCTTACGCCGACTCCGCGCTCCACGTGCCCGTCCAGCGGATGCCCAACGTCTCGCTCCAGCCCGCCGTCGGGGGACCGACGGCGGCGGCCCTGATCGACGCGGCGGGCGACGGTCTGTACGTCGTCGGTGACAAGAGCTGGTCGATCGACATGCAGCGGTACAACTTCCAGTTCACCGCCCAGCGCTTCTACCGGATCCGGGGCGGGCGGCTCGCCGGTCAGGTCAAGGACGCCGCCTACCAGGCCAACACCACGGACTTCTGGGGCTCGATGTCGGCGATCGGCGGTCCCGAGACGTACCTGCTCGCCGGGGCGTTCAACTGCGGCAAGGCGCAACCAGGGCAGGTCGCGGCAGTGAGCCACGGCGCCCCAGTCGCACTCTTCCAGGGCATCAATGTCCTCAACACCGTGCAGGAGGCCGGCCGATGAGCTCCGCGAAGCCGCAGGACCTCGTCGAGCGCGCGCTCTCGCTGTCCCGTACCGACGGTTGCGTGGTCATCGCCGAGGAGACCAGCAGCACGAACCTGCGCTGGGCCGGCAACACCCTCACGACCAACGGCGAGATGCGCGGTCGCTCGCTGACCGTGGTCGCGATCGTCGACGGCAAGGAGGGCACCGCGTCCGGTTCCCTGAGCCGCAGCAACGTACGTCTCGACGAGCTCGAAGCTGTGGTGCGAGCCGCCGAGGACGCCGCGCGCTCGGCCGATGCCGCCGAGGACGCCCGGCCGCTGGTGCCCGGCGACGCGGTCGACGCGAGCCGGCAGGCCGCCTTCGACCTCGAGCCCGGGGCGACGAGCAGCTCGGTGTTCGGCGCATTCGCCCCGGCACTGGGGGCCGCGTTCGTGCGTGCCCGCGCCGAGGGGCGCGAGCTGTTCGGGTTCGCCGAGCACGACTGCGCGACCACCTACGTCGGGTCCTCCGCCGGGGTGCGGCTGCGGCACGAGCAGCCGGCCGGCAAGGTCGAGATCACCGGGAAGTCGCACGGCCGCAGCAGGTCCACCTACGTCGGCCAGGCGACCCGGGACTTCTCCGACATCGACGTCGACCGGCTCGAGGCCGAGGTGGTCCGCCGGCTCGGCTGGGCCGACCGTGCCATCGAGCTGAGCCCCGGTCGGTACGACACCGTGCTGCCGCCGTCCGCGGTGGCCGACCTGATGATCTACCTGTACTGGTCGGCCGCGGCCAGGGAGGCCTTCGACGGCCGCACCGTCTTCAGCCGGGCGGGCGGTGGCACCCGCGTCGGCGACCGGCTCAGCCAGCGACCCGTACGGCTGTGGAGCGACCCGGCCCATCCGGGCCTGCAGAGCGCACCGTTCGTGGTCGCGTCCGCGTCGGGCCCGGCGTCGTCGGTGTTCGACAACGGGCTCGAGCTCGGGTCGACCGACTGGATCAAGGACGGCGCCCTCAACGCCCTGCTTCAGACGCGGGCCTCCGCCGAGCTGACCGGCCTCACCGTCACGCCGGCCGTGGACAACCTGATGATGGAGCTCCCGGGATCGGCCGGCAGCACCGACGACCTCGTCGCTGCCACGACCGGACGAGCGCTCCTGCTGACCTGCCTGTGGTACATCCGGGAGGTCGACCCGCAGACCCTGCTGCTCACCGGCCTCACCCGCGACGGGGTGCACGTCGTCGACGACGGCGAGGTGGTCGGGACGGCCACCAACTTCCGGTTCAACGAGAGCCCGGTCGACCTCCTCGACCGGATCCTCGCGGCCTCAGCTACTCAGCCGTGCCTGCCGCGGGAGTGGGGCGACTTCTTCAACCGCTCGGCCATGCCGGCCCTACGCGTCGAAGGCTTCAACATGTCGACGGTGAGCCCGGCGAGCTAGCGGCTCGGTGGTCCTCGAGGCTCAGTGGTCCTCGAGGCTCAGTCGTCCTCGAGGCGGAAGCCGACCTTCAGCCCCACCTGGAAGTGCTCGATCGCGCCGTCGACGATCTGGCCGCGGATCTCCGTGACCTCGAACCAGTCCAGGTGGCGCAGGGTCTGGGACGCGCGGGTGATCCCGTTGCGGATGGCCTCCTCTACGCCCTCCTCGCTGGTCCCCACGATCTCGGTCAGGCGGTATGTGCGGTTGGACATGGTTTCCTCCAGGATGCGCGGCACGCTCGTGGTGCCGCCGTCGCCCAGGCACCGTACCGTTGAGCCGTGTCGGTCCCCCGGTCGGAACCCGTCTACCGCATCACTGGTGCGCCGACGCCGCTGTCCGAGGACATCAAGGGCCGCACCCGCCGCTACCTGGTCTCCATGGGCGTCCGCACGGTCTGCCTGCTCGGCGCCATCCTGGTGACCGGACCGTTCCGCTGGATCCTGATCGTGGCGGCTGTCCTGCTGCCCTACCTCGCCGTAGTTTTCGCGAACGCCGGCCGCGCTGCCGGTGGGAACGCACCCCCGCTGACGGTGCTCCACACCAATCAGAATCCGCTGGGTACGGGACCCGCTGCCGGGCCCCACGTACCTCCGTCATCTGGTCCGTACGCGTCCGATCCGCACCGGCCCGACTGACCGTTCCGCCCCCAACGAAATGTTGCCGTTCCTCCTTCGCGTCGACATCTGTTCGTGACATACTCGTCCGCGACGCCGCGGTCCCCCGGTTGCGGCGTCGTCGTGCGATGCCGGACGGCTCCCCCCGTGGCTGTCCGGCATCGCCTTTTTCTTTCCCCGCCCACCCTCCCGTTGATCATGGGAAGATCGCCCATGTCGATCAAGGAAACGGGGCCGTTCCGCCATGATCAACGGACCGGGGGCGGGACGACCGGGCGGTGCGTGCCCTAGCCGCCGATGGCGGACATCGGGCGCACCGGTTGCAGGAACAGCGGGTCGTCGATCCCGTGGCCAGCCTTCTTGGCCAGCAGCGAGCCGGCCAGCAGCCGACCGAGCTCGTCGTCGTCTGCGCCCGAGCGCAGCGCCGAGCGGAGATCGGTCTCGTCCGTCGCGAACAGGCAGTTGCGCACCTGACCGTCAGCCGTGAGTCGCACCCGGTCGCAGGCCCCGCAGAACGGCTGCGTGACCGAGCCGATCACACCGACGCTGCCGGGCCCACCGTCGACCAGCCAGGTCTGCGCGGGTGCGCTGCCACGGGCCGACTCCGGCTCGGCCTTGAGGTCGAAGTCGTTGCGCAGGAGGGCGAGGATCTCCTCGCCGGTCACCATGCTCGAACGGTCCCACGCGTGCTGGGCGTCGAGCGGCATGTGCTCGATGAAGCGCAGCTCGTAGCCGCGGGCCAGGCACCAGCGCAGCAGGACGGACGCCTCGTCGTCGTTGACACCGCGCATGAGCAGCGCGTTGACCTTGACCGGGGCCAGCCCGGCGGCAGCTGCGGCCTCGAGCCCGGCGATCACGTCGGCCAGCCGATCACGCTTGGCGAGCTCGACGAACCGGTCGCGGTCGAGGGTGTCCAGGCTCACGTTGACGCGGTCGAGGCCGGCCGCTTTCAGCGCGTCGGCGATCCGGGCGAGTCCGATGCCGTTCGTGGTCAGCGAGACCTGCGGCCTCGGCTCGAGGGACGTCACCCGCTGGACGATGTCCACGATGCCCTTCCGCAGCAGCGGCTCGCCGCCGGTGAACCGGACCTCACGTACGCCCAGGCCCACCGCGACCGCGACCAGACGTACGACTTCGTCATCGGTGAGCAGATCGGGCGACGGCAACCAGTCGAGACCCTCCGGCGGCATGCAGTACGAGCACCGCAGGTTGCACCGGTCGGTCAGCGAGACCCGGAGATCGGTCGCGACCCGGCCGAACGTGTCGACGAGCATCTGGCCATGCTACGGGGCGGGCCCGACGACGGCCCCCGTAAGGACTGTCCGGCACCATCGCGGGTACCGTCGACCTCGTGCTCCGGGTCCTGCGGCAGAAGCGATGGATCGGCTTCTCGCTGTTCACCATCTTCATGCTCGTGCTCTTCGTACGCCTCGGCCTCTGGCAGTTCGGCAAGCTCAAGGTGCGGCGGGCCAGCAACGCCGTGATCATCGCCAACCAGGCCGCCAAGCCGGCCGGGTACCAGGACATCGTCGACGCGATTGGGCCCGGCCGAAAGATCGGCGCCGGGCTGGAGTGGCGCACCGTCGAGGTCACCGGCCGCTGGGACTACGCCCACCAGGTCCTCCTCCGCAACCGCACGTACAACAGCGTCGACGGTTACGAGGTGATCACGCCACTCGAGCCGGCGTCGGGGCCTGCGCTGCTGGTCAACCGCGGCTGGATCGCCCAGGGCGCGAGCTCGGTGGCGCCCGCCGCCCCCGCGGTGCCGCAGCAAGGCATCGTGACCACGACCGTCTGGCTGCGGCAGTCCCAGCCGCCACACTCGTCGTCCAGCCTGCCGCCGGGGCAGGTGCTGGCGATCGACGCCACGGCGATCGGGATCGCGGTGCCCTACCCGCTCGTCGACGGCTACGCGATCTTGGCCAAGGAGGTCCCGACGCCACCCTCCACCACCATGCCGACGCTGCTCCCGGGCGTGACGATCGACGACGGTCCGTACCTCTCGTACGGGATCCAGTGGTTCCTGTTCACCGGGGTCGCTGTCGTGGGGTGGTGGACCTTCATCCGCAAGGAGGCCGACGAGAGCACGGACGACGACGGAGTCATTCGTGACCGGAGCACGGAGCTGCCGGACAGCGTCCGGATGGGCTGAAGCCAGCCGTACGGTGGCGGGCCTGACAGGATGGCCGCCATGGATCTCGGACTCGACGGCGGCGTCTACGTGATCAGCGGCGGTACGCGCGGTCTCGGCCGGGCCACCGCGGAGGTGCTCATCGAGGAGGGTGCCCGCGTCGTCGTGTCCGGGCGGGACCCGCACAGCACCCTCGCCGCCGCGGCCGAGCTGCGCACCGACCGGGCTCTGGGAGTGGTCGCCGACAACGCGGACCCACAGGCGCCGGAACGGCTCGTCGCGTCGGCCGTCGCGCGCTTCGGGCGCATCGACGGCGCGATGATCAGCGTCGGCGGCCCACCGGCGGGCGGCTTGTCCGACGTCACCGACGAGCAGTGGCGCGCATCGTTCGACAGCGTGTTCCTCGGCGCGGTGCGCCTCGGTAGGGCCGTGGCTCGGGGGTTGCCGCAGCGCGGTGGCTCGATCGTGTTCGTGCTCTCGTCGTCGGTCCGGGAGCCCATCGGCGGCCTCGCCATCTCCAACGGGCTGCGGCCGGGTCTGGCCATGATCGCCAAGATGATGGCCGACGAGCTGGGTCCCAAGGGCATCCGCGTCAACGGGCTCCTGCCAGGTCGGGTGTCCACCGACCGGATCAAGTCGCTCGACGCCGGTCTCAGCCAGTCCGACATCGACCGCGTCCACGCCTCGATCCCGCTCGGCCGGTACGGCCGACCGGCCGAGTTCGGGCGTGCAGCGGCCTTCCTGCTCTCCCCCGCGTCGTCGTACATCACCGGCGTGATGCTCCCGGTCGACGGCGGCATGCTCCGGACGCTCTGATGCCCGACCGCCGAGCGTTCGTCGTCGACTACTCCTCGACGAGGAGCACCAAGGTCTCGGGCAGAACCCCGTCGTAGGCCATCGCTTCGCCCATGGCCGGCTGCTCCATCGCGGCCATGACCACGTCCATGTCAGCGACGTCCATCAGCACGGCGACCTGCGTGCGGTTCTGCGGGTTGACGAAGGTCCGGATGTTGGTGACCCCGAGCGGCCCGAAGACCTCTTCGCGCTTCGGCGAGGCAAGCCAGTGATCGGTGTCCTTCACGTCGTGGTGCCCGATGACGGTCGGCATGACAGCTCCTTGGGACTGGGCTCTGCTCGGCGCCGTTGCGGCCGAGGGTGTCCGGAGCGTACTGCTGCCCCGACGGGACGGACAGCCCTGGGCAAGGGGTTCGATCTCGTTCCACAGATTGCTTGACTTCTAACCACTAGAGGTCTAGTAATCAGTCTCGACAGGTTTCCTACCACGACCGGAGGCTCAGATGACCACACTCGCAGTGCGACAGTCGGTGACCGACTACGACACGTGGGAAGCGGCGTTCGAAGGGCACGAGAAGGTGCGGCGCAGCCACGGCGCGACCGGGCACCGGGTGCTGCGGCTCGGTGACGACGTGCTGGTCCTGGTCGAGTTCCCTGACGAGGCGAGCGCTCAGTCCTTCCAGCACGACCCGTCGTTGCGCGAGGTGATGACTGCGGCTGGAGTCATCGGTGCCCCCGACATCACGGTCCGCACCCAGACGTCGCTGGAGCAGTACTGACCACCCGCATCGGTGCACGGCGGCCGAAGGGCTCCCTCGCCGGGAGCCCTTCGGGGCCGGTCCGCCCACCGAGCCAGTTCGAGAGCGAGTTCCCGGGTGGCAGCGAGTCGGCCAACGCAAGCCTGGTCGCACTGGTCCAGGTCGGCGAGGCTTTCGTCGCGATGGCCAACAAGGCCTTGCGCCACCACGGGCTGTCAGCTGCCGGACGACAGGTGCTGGCCATCATCGACGGCGCTGGCGAACCCCTCGCACCCACGACGATCGCCGACCGTCTCATCGTCACGACGGCCACCGTGACCTCCCTGCTGGACACCCTCGAACGCCGCGGCCTGATCGTCCGACACCCCGACCCGGAAGACCGGCGCAAGCTGCTGGTCAGCATCACCGACGAGGCACGCCGGATCGTCGACCAGTTCCTGCCCGAGGTAGTAGCTCTGCAGACTGCCGTGATGGCTGGGCTGAGCGAGACCGAGCGCAAGCGGCTGCTCCGATCGCTGGCCGTGATCCAGGACGGGCTGATCGCGGTCGACGCACGATCGACTGTGGCCGGCGCCTCCCCGCGCAGCAAGGCGCGGCCCGACTGACGCGCCGGCTATCTGTGCGCGGCCACCTTGCCAGCAGGCACCTGGTCGGTGCTCGGCGTCGCTGGTACGACCTCCTGGGCCACCGGGGTGGTCGGGAGGAACGACAGCCAGCCAGGGAGCCACCAGGTACGGTCGCCCAGCAGCGACAGCACCGACGGCAGCAGGACCGCACGTACGACGGTGGCATCGAGCAGGATGGCCACCGCCAGCCCGACGCCCAGCTGCTTGAACGTGGTCAAGGACAGGGTGCCGAAGACCGAGAAGACGGCCACCATGATCGCAGCCGCACTGGTGACGACGCCCGCCGAGATGCGGATCCCATGGGCCACGGCGTCGGTCGTGGACAGGCCTCGGTCGTGCGCCTCGCGGATCCGGGACACCACGAAGACGTGGTAGTCCATGGACAGTCCGAAGAGGATCACGAAGGAGAACAGCGGGATCCACGACTCGATGGCCCCGACGCCTTGCGCGCCCACGAGGCTCGCGCCCCAGCCGTGCTGGAAGACGGCCACCATCACACCGAAGGCCGCGCTCATCGAGATCACGTTGAGCAGGACCGAAACGGCGGCGATGGTGACGGAACGGAACGCGACCAGCATCAAGATGAAGGCGAGCACGAGGACGAACACGATGACGGGCACGATCGACCGCTGCAGCTGCGCGTTGAAGTCCTGGGAGAAGGCCAGGTTGCCCGCGACGTAGGCCTGGGTGCCCGGAAGGTGGCCGAAGGTCGCCGGGACGACGTCGCCACGCAGCGCGTCCAGAGCGCGAACGGACGTTGCGTCGGTGCCGTCACCATCGAGGGGTACGGAGATCTCGATCACATTGACCGATGGGTGGACCGTCACCTGGATCGGCCCGTGCACCAGCCGCGTGGCGAGGGCGCGGGCCTTGAAGTCGGTCACCGCCGAGGTGATGCCGCTGCTCCCCACGTCGGGCGCCTTGACGACCAGGGTGGCCGGGCTCGGTCCCCCAGGGAAGGCGTGCGTGATCCGCTGGTACGACTGCATGATGCTGGCGCTCGAGGGCAGCAGCTTGTCCAGGCTCAGCCGCTCCGTGTGGATCCCGATCACTGGCGTGGCGAGGACCAGCAGGAAGGCCACTGCCGCCAGGACCGAGACGCCCGGCCGACGAAGGACGCGGTCGAGGATCGCTGCCCACACCTTGCTGCCGTCGTGCGGACGGCGCATGCGCGCGAGCCCGGGGACCCGACCGAAGTCAACCTTGTCGCCGAGCAGGGAGAGCAGTGCAGGAAGCACCGTGACGGAGCCGACGACGGCGACCAGGACGACCAGGATCGCCGCGATGGCGAAGCCGTCGAACAGCAGCATCCCCGAAAGGAACATGCCGGACATGGCCACGACGACGGTCAGGCCGGACACCAGGACCGAGCGTCCCGACGTCGCTGCCGCAATGCGGAGGGAGGCGTCCGGATCGTGTCCGCGGGCCCGCTCCTCGCGTACCCGGCGCAGGTAGAACATGCAGTAGTCGACACCGACCGCCAGGCCGACGAGCAGCATCACCGAGCTCGTCGAGCTGTCGAGGTGGAGCCGGTGGCTGAGCACCGCCAGCAGGCCGTTCGCCGCGAGGAACGACGTGAGAGCGAGCCCCACGGGCAGGACAGCCGCGAGGAACGCCCCGAACGCGACCAGCAGGATGCCCAGCGCGAGGGGTACCGCAGTCCACTCCGCCTTCTGGAAGTCCTTGCCGATCGTGTTGTTGAACCACTGGTTTGCCGTCCCGTCGCCGAACTCGTCGATCCGTACGGACGGATGGGCCAGCCTCGTGGCCGCAACCGCATCGACGATGGGCCGCACCCGGTCGGCCGCGGTCATCGCATCACCGGTCATCGAGAGCTGGACCAGTACGGAGTGCTTGTCCGCCGAGACCAGCCCAGCCGGGTACGGGTCGCGGAGCTCGCTGACCAAGCCGGTCGCCTTCACCCGGCCGATCAGGTCGGCCACGGCGGTCCGCATACCCGCTGACGTGGCGACCTCGGTCTGGCTGGTGACCAGGAGCATCTCCCCTGCGGCCACCTGCAGCCCAGCCGCGTCAAGGATCCGCACCGCCTTCGCGGAGTCACCCATCGCGTACTGGTCCGCTGTCATGTGCCGCTGCCCGGCCATCCCGCCGAGCAGCATCGCGACGACGACGAACACGACCCAGCCGACGATGGCCACCGCTCGGTGCCGGACGCTCCAACCGCCCATGTCGGCGGCGATGTTCCGCCTCCCGGCCATCACGAATCCCCTCCGTGCGGAGTCACGTCGATCACAGCCCATCCTTCGCGCCGTGACCATGACCGGCCAGGGACAAAGGTCCCGGTCGAGCGACCACCGCAGGTAGGGACTTCCGGCCATGGTGGGCCGGCCCCCGCCGGAACAGGCTGGAGGAGGTGAACCCGCCTCGAGGGGATGGTCACGATGGCTGGTACGTATCCGGTCCGCGTTCAGGGCAGGCTCGACGAGCCGCTCTCGCGATGGCTGTGGCTCGTCAAATGGCTGCTCGTGCTGCCGCACCTGGTGGTGCTGGCCTTCCTGTGGGTGGCGTTCGCGGTGCTCAGCGTGGTCGCGTTCGTCGCGATCGTGGTCACCGGTCGCTATCCCCGACCGATCTTCGACTTCAACGTCGGAGTCCTGCGCTGGAGCTGGCGGGTGGCCTACTACTCCTACGGAGCGCTCGGCACCGACCAGTACCCGCCGTTCACGCTCGCCGACGTCCCGGACTACCCGGCGCGGCTCGACGTGGCGTACCCCGAACACCTGTCGCGGGGCCTGGTCCTGGTCAAGACCTGGTTGCTGGCGATCCCCCACTACCTCGTGGTCGGGCTCTTCGTCGGCGGCGCGTGGTCGGCCTGGCGCGTCGGGGACCGCGTGATCGCTTCGGGGTCGGGTGGNCTGATCGACATCATGGTCGTCGTCGCCGGGGTGCTCCTGCTGGTGACCGGGCGCTATCCGCGTCCGATCTTCGAATTCGTCCTCGGCATGAACCGCTGGGCGCTCCGGGTGGCTGCGTACGCCGGCCTGATGACCGACGACTACCCGCCCTTCCGGCTGGACATGGGTGAGGACGAACCCGGCTCGGTGCTGACGGTCCCAGCCCCACCCACCTCTGGCACAGGGACGCCTGACCGGCGGGGCGGTTGGACCGCCGGGCGGNTGGTCTCCGTGGTGATCGGCGCGGTGCTCGTCACGAGCTCGGTGGGGCTCTTGGCGGCGGGCGCCGTCGGGCTGTGGACGGACCGGACCGGGCGGGACGCCAGCGGCTACGTCTCGTTCGGGTCGAGGTCGTACAGCAGCACGGGCTACGCGGTCGCCGTCGAACGGATCCACGTCGCTGACCTCTCGCTCGGAGGCGCTGCGCTGCGCTCGCTCACCGGGGACGTCCGGGTCCGGGTGGCCTCGGTCGACGGCAACGCCCCCGTCTTCCTGGGACTCGCGCCGGCCGCCGGCGCGCGCGCGTACCTCGACGGCGTCGCGTACACCAGCGTCGCGAGCATCGATCCACGCGCCGTCGGGTACGTGCAGCACGCCGGCGGTCCACCTGCTGCCGTACCGGGCTCGGCGACCTTCTGGACCGCCCGTTCGGACGGTCCCGGGACGCAGACGCTGGTGTGGTCGCCGGCGGCTGGCGACTGGACGCTGACCGTGCTGAACAGCGACAGCGGACGCGGGGTGGCCGTCACCGCCGACGTGGCCGCCCAGCTGCCGGCACTGGCGTGGGTCTCCGTGGCCTCCCTCGTGATGGGCCTGCTCGCGTTGGCCGGCGGCATCGCGCTGGTCGCCGTGCCGATCAGGGCGCTGAGCCGCGTCGCCGGGCCGCTGGCCGCTCCGCGCACCGGAGAGGACCTGCCGTGAGACCGACCAGGTGGTTCCCGTTCGCCGTGGTCGCCGTCGCCGCGCTCCTGCTGCTGACTGCCTGCGCGGCTGGTCCGAACGCGGCCGCGCATCTGGGCACCGGGCAGCCGGCCGGTTTCTGGCTCGGCCTGTGGCAGGGNCTGATCAGCCCCATCACCTTCCTCGTCTCGCTGTTCAACGACCACGTGAACATCTACGAGGTGCACAACAACGGCAACTGGTACGACTTCGGCTTCATGCTCGGCGTCTCGAGCGCGTTCTCCGGCGCCGCCCGATCCGGCGGCAGCGGCCGTCGACGTGCCCGGTCGAGCAAGACCCCTGGTTCGAGCACGTGAGGAGGTTGTGATGAGCACGATTGAGGCAAGCCAGGCGCGGGCCCGAGAGGATGCCCGGAAGCGGCTGCAGGCGCGGCGCGAGTTCTGGTCCGACGCGCTCGCGTACGTGGTGATCAACAGCGTCGTGGTGGGGACGTGGGCCTTCACCGGTGCCGGCTACTTCTGGCCGGCATGGCTGATGGCCGCGTGGGGCGTCGGCCTCGTGATGCACGGGTACGAGACCTTCTTCCGCCGTCCGATCACGGAGGCCGACATCGATCGAGAGCTCAGTCGCGGACGCTAGTTCGCGCCAACGTGGCCCCGACTCTGGCGAAGGCGCACGGAAAGTGCTATCACTTAGATATCACTTTCCGTGCGAGGGAGCACACCATGAGCGTCGTCGAGCCACACGCTGAACCGGTCGGGCACCAGGGAGCCCGGGTCGACATCACCCAACGCCCCGCCATCGCGGTGACCGGGTGGGCTGGAGTGGTGGTGATCGGCGGAGGCGCATGGGCCAGCGTCGTCGCTGCCCAGAACCGCAGCGGTTGGACATGGCTGCCGATCCTCGTGTGCGTGCTCGTGATCAGCTCGCTCGTCATCGTCACGCCTGGGCAGACCTCGGTCATCCAGTTCTTCGGTCGCTACGTCGGTACCGTTCGGCGGCCCGGATTCTGGTGGGTGCTGCCGTTGACGGTGCGCCGGCGGATCAGCGTTCGAGTGCGGAACTTCGAGACCAACCACCTGAAGGTGAACGACGCCGACGGCAACCCGGTGGAGATCGCCGCGATCGTGGTGTGGCAGGTCGCCGACACCGCGAAGTCGACCTACGCCGTCGAGAGCTACCTGAACTTCGTGTCGGTGCAGGCCGAGTCGGCGCTGCGGCACGTCGCGACGACCCACCCGTACGACGACACCACGGACAGGGGGACGTCGCTGCGCGGCTCGACCGACGTGGTCGCCGCTCAGCTCGCCCTGGAGGTCGCTGAGCGAGTTCTGATCGCTGGTGTGGAGATCGTGGAGGTGCGGATCTCGCACCTGGCCTACGCGCAGGAGATCGCGCAGGCGATGCTGCGCCGCCAGCAGGCCAACGCCGTGGTCGCCGCCCGGTCGCGGATCGTCGAAGGCGCCGTCGGGATGGTCGAGATGGCACTCAGCCGGCTCACCGAGAACGGCGTGGTCACCCTCGACGAGGAGCGAACCGCCGCCATGGTCAGCAACTTGATGGTGGTCCTGTGCGGGGACCAGCCTCCGTCGCCGGTCGTGAACGTCGGCTCGCTGTATACGTGAACGAGCGACGGCAGGTCCTGCTTCGCATCGACCCTGCGGTCCACGACGCGCTGGTCCGCTGGGCCGGTGACGAGTTCCGGAGCGTCAACGCCCACGTGGAGATGCTGCTGCGCAGGGCCCTCACCGAGGCCGGCCGGATGCCCAAGCACGCCGAGCCGCTCCCCAAGCGCGGCAGGCCCCGAACCGAGTGACGCCTCGGTCCAGACGGTCTAGATCTAGACCGCTTGGACGGTCTCGACGACCTCGGCGGCCGCCTCCTGGCTCTCGAACTGGGTGCGGTACAGGTCGGCGTACAGCCCCTGGGCGGCGAGCAGCTGGGTGTGCGTGCCGCGCTCGACGATCCGCCCGTCGTCGACGACGAGGATCTGGTCGGCGTCGCGCACCGTCGACAGCCGGTGCGCGATGACGATCGACGTGCGACCGCTGAGCGCCGTCGCGAGCGCCCGCTGCACCGCCGCCTCGGACTCGGAGTCCAGGTGCGCCGTGGCCTCGTCGAGGACGACGATCCCGGGGGCCTTGAGCAGCAGCCGGGCGATGGCCATACGCTGCTTCTCGCCACCGGAGAGGCGGTAGCCGCGATCACCCACGACGGTGTCGAGGCCGTCTGGCAGCGACTCCACGAGGTCCCAGATCTGGGCGGCCCGGCAGACGGCCTCGAGCTCGGCCTGGCTCGCACCAGGCGCGGCGTAGAGCAGGTTGGCCCGGATGGTGTCGTGGAACATGTGCGCGTCCTGCGTCACCACGCCGATCGCGCGGTGCAGCGAGTCCTGAGTGACCGTACGGACGTCCTGGCCACCCACGAGGACCGCGCCCTCGTTGACGTCGTAGAGCCGCGAGACGAGGGCCGTCACCGTGGTCTTGCCCGCCCCGGACGGTCCCACGAGTGCGACCATCTCACCGGCCGACACCGTGAAGGCGATCCCCTTGAGGACCTGGGCCGACGTCGTCGAGTCGAGGACGGCGACCGACTCCAGCGACGCCAACGACACCTCCTCGGCGGACGGGTAGCGGAACACGACGTCGCGGAACTCGATCGTGTCGGCGCCCGNGGCCAGCAGGGCGGCGTCGGGAGCGTCGGCCACCATCGGCGGCAGGTCGAGCACCTCGAAGACCCGCTCGAAGGACACCAGGGCCGTCATGACGTCGACCTGGACGTTGGACAGCGACGTCAGCGGTCCGTACAGCCGCGTGAGCAGCGACGCGAGGGCGACCAGGGTGCCGACCTCGAGCGTGCCCCGGATGACGAGGACACCGCCCATCCCGTAGACGAGCGCCGTCGCCAGCGCGGCGACGGTCGTCAGGGCAGCGAAGAAGATCCGGCTGTACATCGCCGAGGTGATCCCGATGTCGCGGACCCGGGCGGCCTTGGCGCTGAACTGCGCCGACTCGTCCTCCGGCCGGCCGAAGATCTTCACCAGCAGCGCGCCGGCCACGTTGAACCGCTCGGTCATCGTCTGGCTCATCGCCGCGTTCAGCTGCATGGACTCACGGGTGATCGCGGCCAGCCGGCCGCCGACCCAGCGCGCGGGCAGGATGAACAGCGGGAGCAGCAGCAGGGCGACGACGGTGATCTGCCACGACAGGATGATCATCGCCCCGAGGACCAGGACGAGCGAGACCACGTTGGACACCACGGACGACAGGGTCGATGTGAACGCCTGCTGCGCCCCCACCACGTCGCTGTTCAGTCGCGACACGAGGGACCCGGTCTGCGTACGGGTGAAGAACGCCACGGGCATCCGCTGGACGTGGTCGAACACCTTGGTGCGCAGGTCGTAGATCAAGCCCTCACCGATACGCGAGGAGTAGTAGCGCCCGATCAGCGTGAGGATCGTGTCGACGAGCGCGAGCGCGGCGACCCCCGCGGCTGTCCACAGCACGACCTTGGTGCTGCCCTTGGCGACACCCTGGTCGATGATGACCTTGAACAGCAGCGGCGTGACCACGACGGTCATCGCGTCGAGCACCACGGTGACCAGGAAGATGCCGATGAGCCGCCGGTAGGGCCGCGCGAACCCGACGATCCTCTTGACGGTCCCCGGGGCCAGCCGCTTGCCGTTCACGTCGCCCCTGCGGGTGAACGAGCGGTAGGACGCATACGGGTGCGAGGACATCGACATGCGGAGCGGCTCCGTGGGTTCGGGACGTGCTGTGCTTGCAACTGCTTGCAACTGCCTACAACTGGCGGGAACGCGCTCTCAGCGTCCCACTGTTCCCCGACAGCCGCTCAGCCCGGTACGCCCTCAGCGGACGCGAGCAGCGCCTTGATCCGCCGGGCCTGCGCCGTGCGCTCCGCAGCGAGCTGCACGGCGTAGCTGTTCGACGAGGCCGAGAGCAGCAACCGCTTGGTGTCCTGCACGGCGCCCAGCGGTGCCGCCACGAGGGACCCGGCCAGCCGGCCGGTGGCCGCGACAAGGTCGCGGGCAGGGACGGCTCGCAGCGCCAGCCCGGTCGAGACGGCTTCGTCGGCCCCCATCGAGCGCCCGCTGACGCACAGCTCGAGCGCCCGGGCGTAGCCGATCGCCTCGACCAGCGGCTGCGTCCCGCCAAGATCCGGGACGAGTCCCAGCGAGGTCTCCTTCATGCACAGCTGGACGTCGTCGGCGACGACCCGGAGGTCGCACGCGAGCGCCAGCTGGAAGCCGGCGCCCACGGCGTGCCCCTGCACCGCTGCGATCGTGACGTAGGTCGGGTCGCGCAGCCAGCTGAAGGCAGACTGGAAGCCGGCGACGAGCGAGTCGAACTCCAGGGCGGACGCGCGGCTCAGGTCGAGCAGGCTGGGCTCGCCGGGAACGCCTTCAGGGGTGAACATCCGACGGTCCAGCCCGGCCGAGAAGGCTGGCCCCTCGGCACGCACGACCACGACCCGTACAGCAGCGGCCAGGGACCCGGGGACAGCGGCAAGTGCCCGCCACATCCCCGGGGTCTGCGCGTTGCGCCGGTCGGGGCTGTCTAGAACCACAGACGCCACCGGCCCGTCGACCTCCAGGTGGAAGCCGACGGCCGGTGGAGCCGGTGGATGCTGCTGAACTACTTCTTGCCCTTGCCACGGGTCGCCCCGCCGCGTCCCCGCAGCGTGGCGCCGGACTCGGTCAGGACGCGATGCACGAACCCGTACGAGCGACCGGTTGACTCGGCCAACGTACGAATACTCGTTCCTGCTTCATACTTCTTCTTGAAATCGACAGCGAGTTTGTCTCGCTCGGCACCGGTAACGCGGCGCCCCTTACCCAAGTCGGCCACGGGTGTGTCCTCCTCTGTTGCGGCTCTTATGGGACATGATCACCCAAGTTCGCCCCGAGTGCTAGCCAGAGTCTCGGCGCGTCGCGGACGAGTTGATCCTTCCGGTCATGCGAGGGCGACGAGATCGACGTAGTCCTCGTTCCAGAGATCCTCGACCCCGTCGGGGAGCAGGACCACGCGTTCGGGCTGCAACGCCTCCACGGCACCCTCGTCGTGGGTCACCAGGACGACGGCACCGCGGTAGGTGTGGAGCGCGCTGAGCACCTCGACGCGGCTCACGGGGTCGAGGTTGTTCGTGGGCTCGTCGAGGAGCAGCACGTTGGCGCTGCTCACGACCAGGGTCGCCAGCGCGAGCCGGGTCTTCTCCCCGCCGGACAGGACCCCGGCCGGCTTGTCGACGTCGTCGCCGGTGAACAGGAACCCGCCGAGGATCTTGCGCAGCTCGACCGGCGCGAGCGTGGGAGCGGCCGACGCCATGTTCTCAAGGACGGTACGGCTGGTGTCCAGCGTCTCGTGCTCCTGGGCGTAGTAGCCGATCCGCAGCCCGTGCCCTGGTTCGACCTCTCCGGTGTCGGCCTCCTCCACGCCCGCGAGCACGCGGAGCAGCGTGGTCTTCCCGGCTCCGTTCAGCCCCAGGACGACCACCCGCGATCCCTTGTCGATCGCGAGGTCGACGTCGGTGAANACCTCCANCGACCCGTACGACTTGGACAGCCCCGAGGCCATGAGCGGCGTCTTGCCGCACGGCGCCGGGTCAGGGAAGCGCAGCTTGGCCACGCGATCGGACCGTCTGGTGGCCTCGAGACCGCTGAGCAGCCGCTCGGCGCGGCGATCCATGTTCTGCGCGGCCTTGGCCTTGGTCGCCTTGTAGCGCATGCGGTCGGCCTGCGCCTTGAGGGCGGTCGCCTGCTTCTCGGCGTTGCTCCGCTCGCGCTTGCGGCGCCGCTCGTCGGCCTCACGCTGGCCGAGGTAGGCCTTCCAGCCCACGTTGTAGACGTCGAGCTCGGCCCGGTTGGCGTCGAGGTGGAAGACCCGGTTGACGCATACCTCGAGCAGGCCGGTGTCGTGGCTGATGACCACGAGGCCGCCCTTGTGCGACTTGAGGAACTCGCGGAGCCAGCCGATCGAGTCGGCGTCCAGGTGGTTGGTCGGCTCGTCGAGCAGCAGGGTCTCGGCGCCGCTGAACAGGATGCGGGCCAGCTCGACGCGCCGCCGCTGCCCGCCGGACAGCGTGCCGATCGGCTGGTCGAGGACGCG
>JGI24140J50213_10000010_pt1 | contig 71183 bp, 77 predicted proteins | sample BarGraIncu00222A_FD_50213 | JGI IMG/M metagenome (IMG submission 50213)
CCTGACGTGGACCGCTGCATCAAGCACGCGCGGGCCGAGGGCGCGATCATCGTCGAGGAGCCGCACGACGTCTCCGACGAGCACGGGACGGTACGGCTCGCCTCGATCGCAGCCTACGGCGACACCCGGCACACGCTGGTCGACCGGTCCCGCTACGACGGTGTCTACCTGCCGGGGTTCGTCCCGCGCACGTCGACGCTGGTGCGGCCGGCCGGTGCTCCCAAGCGGCTGTTCCAGGCGCTGGACCACGTCGTCGGCAACGTCGAGCTCGGCCACATGGACGACTGGGTCGACTACTACAACCGCATCCTCGGCTTCACCAACATGGCCGAGTTCATCGGCGACGACATCGCGACCGAGTACTCCGCGCTGATGAGCAAGGTCGTGGCGAGCGGCAACCACCGGGTGAAGTTCCCCCTCAACGAGCCGGCGATCGGCAAGAAGAAGTCGCAGATCGACGAGTACCTCGAGTTCTACCGGGGCCCCGGTGCCCAGCACCTCGCGCTGGCGACCAACGACATCCTGCTCACGGTCGACACCCTCGTCGCCGCCGGCGTCGAGTTCCTCGCGACCCCGGACACGTACTACGAGGACGACGAGCTACGGCGCAGGATCGGCGAGGTGCGCGTACCCATCGAGGAGCTGCAGAAGCGCGGCATCCTGGTCGACCGCGACGAGGACGGCTACCTGTTGCAGATCTTCACCAAGCCGATCGGTGACCGCCCGACGGTGTTCTTCGAGTTCATCGAGCGGCACGGGTCGCTCGGGTTCGGCAAGGGCAACTTCCAGGCGCTGTTCGAAGCGATCGAGCGCGAGCAGGCGAAGCGCGGCAACTTCTGATCGGTCGGCACTTCTGGTCGACTGGGGTCGTGCGCAGACGCAGGAACCGGCCTCGGGACACGCCTTCCGGCGCGGCGTACGACATCGTCACGCCGACCGAGGGGGAGGCGCGCGAGCGGTCCATCGCGGCTCGGCGGCGCCGCTACTTCCTCGTGATGGTCCCGTGCATCGTGCTCGTGCTCTTCGGCTTCTTCGTGCCCGCTCCCGTACCGCTGCGGGTCGCGGCCCTCGCCGTCGCAGCCGTGCTCCCACCCGTCGCCGCGATCCTCGGCAACACCTAGTCCGGCCGCGAGCCACGGCGGTCCGGCGGTCCGGCGGTCAGGCCTCGTAGATCTGGCCGCCCGACACGGTGATCGGGATGGCTGACAACCCCGACTGCGCTGGTCCGGAAAGCACTGCTCCGGTGCTGCCGTCGAACGTCGATCCGTGGCAAGGGCACTGGAACTGGCCGCCTCCGTAGCCGACCGTGCAGCCCTGGTGCGGGCAGATCGCGCTGAACGCTTTGAAGACGCCGCTGGACGGTTGGATCACGAGGGCGTCGGCCCCACTCTTCGGGTCGGTGAACGGAGCAGAGCCACCCACCTGCAGAGACGAGGTGGCGGCGATCGGCGTCGCGGTCGGCGAGCTGGACGCGGTCGGCGCGGCGGTGCCGGTGCTCGTTGCTGTCGGCGTTCCTGTCGGTGTAGGAGTCGTCGCCGCCGTCGGCGTACCGGATATGCGACCGTGCGCCATCACGGCGCTGATGCCGCCGCCGGCGAGGGCCACGCCGCCCACCGCGGCGGCGATGCTGCCGGTACGGATCACCGTGCGGCGGTCGACCTCCTCGAGCAGGGCCGGCTTCTCGGCGCGTACCGGCTCGGGCGGCAGCTGCAGACCGGCACGCACGCTGTGCCGGATCCACGTCGACAGCGAGTAGACGCCGCCGTCACCGCCGATCAAAAGCGCCGACCAGGCGAAGAAGAAGACGATGTCCGAGCCGAAGAAGTACGGCGACGTCGACCAGCTGACCGTCAGGAAGAAGCTCAGCGACAGCAGCAGGCCGCCAAGGGCCGCGAGGCGGGTCCAGAGGCCCAGGAGGACGCCGATGCCGACCGCCAGCTCGCCGAAGGCGATGAGCAGGCCGGTCACCGTGGCGAAGTCGGCCGACAGGCGGACCAGCGGGCCGATCGGGCTGGTCGTTGCTGCCCGGAGCATCTGGGCGTGGACCGAGTTCGTCGAGGCGGAGTCGAGGTAGGTCGGGTCGCTCAGCTTGAGCAGGCCCGCGTAGACGAACGTGACGCCGAGGAAGGCGCGCAGCGGCAGCAGCACCCAGCCCGGCTCATGCAGACGCGGCGAGGCTTTGAGGCGGGTGAGCAGGGGTGCGTGTGGATCGACCATGTCCCGTCCTGTTCGATGAGGCGGCTGCCTCCGGGACCGTAAGCCACGATCCTGAGTAACACCTGGGAATCGGCTGTCAGAAGCGAACGTCGTCAGACCTGCTGGCTGAACGAGAGCAGGTTGCCGTCCGGGTCCTTGAACCAGGCGATCAGGTCTCCGCCGGGCGCGGTCCACACCCCGTGCGCGTCCTGGTCGAGGCCCCCGAACTGCTCGGGCAGCACTCCGCGGGCGGCCAGCTCGGCAAGGCTGCGCCGGACGTCTGCCACCGCGAAGCCGAGGACCGTGAACGGCTGCGGCCGCAGCTCGCCCACCTGTGTCACGCGCAGGACGGTCTCCCCTGATCGTACGACGAGGGCGTAGGGCGACCGCTCGACGAGCGTGAGCCCGAGCACGCCCCCGTAGAACTGCTCGGACCGGTCCAGGTCCGTCGACGGGACGAACGCGACCAGCCGGGCCGTGTCCAGCATCGGTCAGCCCCTCGAGTGGACGACCGTGCCGGAGGCCACGGTGAGCTCGACCTGGGCGTCGCCGATCGGGCCGGCTCCGTCGGAGAAGAGGTCGCGGTCGAGGACCGCAAGGTCGGCCCGCTTGCCGACCTCGATCGAGCCGGAGTCGGCCTCGTCGTGGTTCAGGTACGCCGTGCCGCTGGTGAATCCGGCCAGGGCGGCGGCGAGCGAGAGTCGTTGCTCGGGCAGGAACGGGGCGCCCGCCCGGTTCTCCGGGTCGATCCGGGTCACGGCCACCTCCATCTCCTGCAGCGGGTTCGCCGTCGTGACCGGCCAGTCGCTGCCCATGGCCAGTCGTGCGCCGGTACGTAGCAGGTCGCCGAACAGGTACTGCAGCCCGGCCCGCTCGCGGCCGAGGTAGGGGATCGTCAGCTCCTCCATCTGCGGCTCCGTCTGAGCCCAGTAGGGCTGGCAGTTCGCGACGACGTCGAGCGCGGCGAACCTCGGCAGGTCGGCGGGGTCGATCAGCTGGATGTGGGCGACATGGTGCCGCCGGTCGCCGGCGCCGTTCGTCGCCCGCGCCGCCTCGACAGCGTCGAGCGCGTTGCGTACGGCCCGGTCGCCGATCGCATGCATGTGCACCTGGAAGCCGTGCCCGTCGAGCTCGGTCACCGCCGCCGACAGCTCGTCGTGGGCGACGAAGTCGAGCCCGGATCCTTCGCCGTGGCCACCGCAACCGTCGCAGTACGGCTCCAGCAGCGCGCCGGTGAAGTTCTCCAGCACCCCGTCCGTCATGATCTTGACGGTCGTGGGCCGAAAGGCCCGGCCGCCACGGGCCAGGCCCTGCTCGCGCCGCGCCAGAAGGGACGGGATCTGCGCCAGGCCGTCGCCGCGCTCCCACCACAGCGAGCCGACGACGCGCGCGGTCAGCCGCCCCGACTCGGCGAGGGACAGGTACGCCGCCTCGGTCGCCGGGGTGACCCAGGCGTCCTGCCAGGCGGTGATGCCGAGGGAGTGCAGGTGCGCCTGGGCGTCGAGGATGGCCGCCTCCCAGCCCGACCGGTCGGGCTGCGGGACGAGCCGGTCGAACACCGAGTAGGCGGCACCCTCGTGCAACGTCCCGGTGGGCTCGCCGGTCGTCGGGTCACGCTCGATCCGCCCGTCCGGGGGGTCGGGGGTGCCGGCATCGATCCCGGCGATCTCCAGTACCCGGGAGCTCACCCACGCGCCGTGGCCGTCACGGTTGTAGAGGAACACCGGCCGTCCCGGCGCCACCTCGTCGAGGTCGGCCTTGCTCGGCAGGCCGCCGGGGAAGTGCTCCATGGCCCAGCCGCCGCCGTAGATCCACGGCTCGTCCGGGTGAGCCGTCGCGTACCGGTGGACGGCGGCGAGGTAGGCCTCCCGGCCCGGCAGGTCCTCGAGGTCGACGGTCAGGCGGTTGCGCCCGGCCTGCGGTGGGTGGATGTGCGCGTCCTGGAAGCCGGGGACCACCAGCCGGCCGGGGAGGTGGACCGCCTCGGTGGCCGACCCCACCTGGTCGCGGACCTCGGCCTCGGTACCGACCGCGACGATCCGGTCGCCGCTCAGGGCGACCGCCGAGGCCCAGCTGCCCGTGACCGGGCTGCGCGAGGCATCGCCTGCGCCCCGGTAGACCCGAGCTCCGGTGATGACGAGATCCGCGCGGTTGCTCACCCGGGCGAGATTACTGGAGGTAGCCCTCGACCTCGTTGATCGCGCGTGGCGAGGCGCCGTCGGGGTTGGCGCCGTACTCCTGGCGGGCCCGCCGCTGGCGCAGCAGGTCCCACGCCTGGTCGAGCGCCTCCTCGAGCTGGGCCAGCTGCGCCTGCTCCTCCGCGGTCGACAGCTCGCCCGCTGCCGTACGTTGCCGGAGCCGGTGCTCCTGGTCGACCAGCGTGCGCACCCGTTCGAGGATCTCGTGCTCGTCCATGGTCCGAGCCTAGCCCCGGCGGGCGGCCGCGCCGGCGGCCAGGGCGAGGGCGGTGAGCACCGCTCCGCCCACGGCCATGACCGTTGCCGGCGTACGGAGGCTGTCGAACAGCGCCTGCTGGACGGCCGTCGCGATCGTCTGCGTGGGACCCGACGTCAGCCCGTCCGTCACGCCGGTTCCGACAGCCCGGGCGGCCAGGTACCCGGCTGCGGTGCACGCCGCGAACGCCAGGCCGAACCACACGAACGTCCTCGAGCGCCGCCGAGCGAGGACCAGCGACAGCACGAGAAGCACCGCCCCGACCGCGAGGAGGACCGGTGCCGACCCGTCGAGGACCTGCACCCCGGTGCGGGCCACGTGCAGCGCGCTCGTCGGCAGCAACGGCACTGTCGCGAAGCCGGCTGGCAGCGAGACACCGAGGAACTTCGCGACCGCCGCGCGCAGCTGGGCCGCGGTCGCGCCGGCTGGCAGCGGGAGGCCACCGGGACGGCCGAGCAGAGCCGTCGCCGTCGGCGGGAGCTGGTGGAGGACGTCGGCGACGACGGCGATGAGGTCGAGCCGCACCTCACCGGTGGACGGGCCGCTGCCGACCGTCGTGGTCAGCGACTGGTCGGTCCCCTCGAGCACCGCCACCACCTCGCGGTGCGCGGTCGCCAGAGCCGAGTACCACAACGGCCGAAACGACGGGCTCGCGACGACGGCCGCAGCCTCCCGCTCGACGAGGGGCTGCAGCGCCGGCACGGCGACGAGGCGCACCAGCTGGTCGGCCGCGTCAGTCGCCAGCGCGTCGCGCACCGGCTGCTGGTCGATGACCGGGCCGGTCAGTGCGACGAACTGACCGGTGTCGAGGGCAGTCCGCGTCGTCCAGGTCGCGGCGGCCGCGAGGACGAGTGCCAGGGCTGCCAGGCACGCGAGCGCCGCCGAGACGGCGCGCCGCATCAGCGGCCGACCGAGCTCATGTCCGCGTAGCGGTCTCCTGCGGCGAACCCCTTGGGGGCCACGGCGTCGATCCGGGCCAGGTCGTCGGGGGTCAGCGTCACGTCGGTGGCGCCGAGGTTGTCGGCCAGGTAGGTCAGCCGCTTCGTACCCGGGATGGGCACGATGTCGTTGCCCTGCGCGAGCAGCCAGGCGATCGCCAGCTGCCCGGGGGAGCAGCCCTTCTCGACAGCGATGGCATGCACCTGCGACACCACGTCGAGGTTGCGCTGGAAGTTGTCGCCTTGGAAGCGCGGGTTGGAGCGCCGGAAGTCGCCCTCGGGCAGGTCGTCGAGAGACTGGAACCGGCCGGTCAGGAAGCCACGACCCAGCGGGCTGTACGCGACGAAGCCGATGCCGAGCTCGCGCAGCGTCGGCAGGATCTCGTCCTCCGGCTCGCGGGACCACAGGCTGTACTCGGTCTGCAGCGCGGTGATCGGGTGCACGGCGTGGGCTCTACGGATCGTCGAGACCGCGGCCTCGGACAGCCCGAGGTGGCGGACCTTGCCGGCCTCGACGAGCCCGGCCATCGCGCCGACGGTGTCCTCGATGGGGACGGACGTGTCGACGCGGTGCTGGTAGTACAGGTCGATGTGGTCGACGCCGAGACGCGCGAGGGACGCGTCGCAGGCGGAGCGCACGTAGTCGGGGTGGCCGTTGATGCCGACCCGGCTGCCGTCCTCGCGGCGCTCGTTGCCGAACTTGGTCGCGAGGACGACCTGGTCGCGCCGGTCGGCGATGGCGGCGCCGACGAGCCGCTCGTTGGTGAACGGGCCGTACATGTCCGCGGTGTCGAGGAACGTGCAGCCGGCGTCGAGGGCGGCGTGGATGACGGCGACCGACTCGGCGTCGTCGCGCCCGGCGTAGAACTCGCTCATGCCCATGCAGCCGAGGCCGATCGCGGACACGGAGAGGCCGGCTGGTCCGAGGGAGCGCGTCTGCACGGTGAAGATCCTTCCGGAGGTACGGGCGGTCCTGCGAACTTACGTCGTCCCCTAGCCGGCCGCCAGTCGCGCCGCCTCGCGCAGCCACCGGGCCGGGTCGGTCTCGTGGTAGATGCGTTCCGAAGGCTCGATGTGGTCCAGGAACATCCGGTAGACCGTGGCCTGTCGCAGCGCCGCGATGGGAGCGAGCAGTCCGGCGGCTCGCTCCGGCTCGCTGCCCGGCACTGCCTCGCGCCAGAGCCGGGCCCAGGTGCCTCGCACCGCCGCGAGGTCGGCCGCCCCCAGCCGCCCGGTGAAAGCAGCCTGGTCGAGCAGCGGATGGCCGGCGCCGCAGTCGCCCCAGTCCAGGAGGACGAGCGGCGCGCCGCTCGAGCCGCCGATCAGGTTGCCCGGGTGGAAGTCGCCGTGCACCAACGTGTCCGGCACACCGCACGCGGCGACGGCCGCGAAGCGATCCTCGAGCCCGGCCAGCAGCGGTTCGAGGCACTCGAGGGTCGAGTGGTCCAGCCCGGCTGCGGTCCGCTGGTAGGTGTCGACTGCGGCACGGGTGAGAGCCGGTGCGCGGCAGTCGACCGCCCCGAGGCCGATCAGCTCGTCCACGTGGTCGACCCACGCCGCCTGCAGGCCCACCAGCAGCTCGACCATGTCCAGCAGGCGCGGTCCCGTGGCGTCGTAGCAGTCCGCTCCAGGGCTCTCGTCGAGCAGGACGCGGGGTCCGTCGTGCGCCAGGAGCCCCGGCACCCCGACTGCGCCGAGCCGTGCGAGCCGGGCCAGCACGGCGCCCTCGTGCGCGAAGAACGACGGGACGACCTTGAGCCACGCCGCGCCGTCCGGCAGCGGCAGCCGGTGGACGCTGGACAGGTTCCACGACTTCACCTGCTCTGGCCGACCCGCGCGCGGCGTGCCCCGCTCCGCCAGCACGGCGTCCGCCCACGCGAGGTCCGCGTCGGGACCGCCAGGGGCCGCCCACGTCTGCCGCAGCAGGTCCGGCGCGAGGGCGTCGCCCGGCCATGGCGCGAGCGGCACGTCGGGCGGTCGGGACACCTCGGCGAGGTACGCCACCGCGCCGCCCATCGGGTCAGTACCGGGAGGCGCCGGAAGGACCCGCAGGACCGTCACGTCGACGCCGTGGCCGAGCCGTGCGCCGTCGACGACCGAGCGGGTCTCCGGCCAGTAGGGCACGTCGACGTCGAACGCTGGCAGCGCGCCGAGCACGGTCTCGTGCCCCGACGCGGCCCGGGTGCACAGCACGAGGGTCACCCGCCGAGGCGGCATCTCCTTCGGCGCAGGAGCCACGGGGTCAGCTCCAGAGCGTCACGTAGACCGGCGGCCGGAACCGGGCCACCGGCACGCTGCCGTCCGCCCGGTGCATCGCGTGCATCGCGTCCGGCGTCGTGAGGAACTGCCGCAGCTTGGTCGCCGCTGGGGAGCGGCGGGAGGCCTCGAGGGTGCTGACGTACCAGAGCACGTCGACCGGCGTGCCCCGCACGGGCAAGATCACCAGGCGGCCGTCCTGCACCTCCCGGGCGACCAGGTGGGCGAGGGCGGGAGCGACGTCGGTGCTCTCGGCGACCGCCGACCAGACCGCCGCCGCGCCGCTGAAGACCCGCTTGCGCTGCTCTGGCACGCCGAACCTGGTCAGCAGCTGGCCCACCTCGCTCGACGGCTCGGTCCCTGCTGGGTCGACCAGCCAGTTGTTGTGGGACAACGACTCCGGGGTCAGCCCCGTGGCTGCCGTGAGCGGGTGCCGCTTGCCCGCGACGACGACCAGCTTGTGCCGCATCATCGGTGTGCTCTCGATGCCCACAGCCGACAGGCGGGGGCCGAACGCGACGTCGGCGAGCCGGTCCTGGAGCAGGACCGGCATCTCCAGGGTCCCGGAGACGCCGACCGTCGCCTCCACCGCTGCGGTGCGCGAGGTGAAGAGGTCCAGCAACGGTGGCGCCATGAACTCGGCGACCGTGCTGGTCGCCACGACGCGCAGCAGCTCGGGCTCGCCCTGTGCCCGCCGGATCGCCGCGACCGCGTCGGCCGCCAGGTTGACCATCTGCGAGGCGATGCCGACCAGGCGCTGGCCGCCCGGCGTGAGCTCCATCCCGCCCTGGCTGCGCACGACGAGCTGGTCGCCGAGGTGCTGGCGCAGGGCGGCCAGGGCGCTAGACACCGCCGGCTCGCTCACGCCGAGGACGCCGGCCGCCGCCTTCACCGATCCCAGTCGCGCCACCAGCACGAAGGCCTCGAGCTGGGTGAGCGTCACAAGCGCACTATAGGTCGGTCTCCCGGCGTCCGCCGGGTCGGCCGAAGACCCGATAAGGCTTTGCTTAGGAAGCGGTCGACAGGGCTCCCGCGCCCGGTGACGATGGGCATGTGCAGACACCCGCTCCGTTCGAGTACGAGCGAGCGACGAGCGTCGAGCACGCTCTCGCCCTTCTCGAGCGGTACGGCCCCGAGTCCCGCGTCGTGGCGGGCGGGCACAGCCTGCTGCCCATGATGAAGCTCCGCATCGCGAGCGCCGACTGCCTCATCGACATCAACGACCTCACCGACCTCAGCTACATCCGCGTCGACGGGGACCACCTGGCCATCGGCGCGATGACCCGGCACGCACAGGTCCTCGCGTCCGCCGTCCTCGGCGAGCACTACCGGATCTTCCACGACGCCGAACGGGTCATCGCCGACCCGGTCGTCCGCAACCGCGGGACCGTGGGCGGGTCGCTGTGCCAGGCCGACCCGTCCGAGGACCTCTCGGCGGTCTGCTCGGCCCTCGGTGCCACCTGTGTCATCAGGTCCTCGAGCGGTACCCGTACCGTTCCCGCGCGCGAGTTCCACGAGGGCCCGTACGAGACCGCGGTCGGCCCGGCCGAGATGCTGGTCGAGGTACGGGTGCCCATCCGATCGGGTGTAGGCAGCGCGTACCAGAAGGTCGAGCGGCGGGCCGGCGACTGGGCCGTCGCAGCGGTCGGCGCGTTCGTGACGCTCTCCGACGGGGTCGTCTCCGACGTCGGCATCGGGCTCACCGCCGTCGGCGCCCCGCACTTCTGCGCGCCAGAGGCCGAGGACAGCCTGCGTGCGAAGGAGCCCACTGAGGCCAACCTCGCGGCGGCGGCGGCCCTCGCCGCGGCAAGCGCCCGCCCACAGACCGACCAGCGCGGTCCGGACGACTACAAGCGCCACCTGGCGGGCGAGCTGACGCTGCGCGCGCTGCGCCGTTCGGTGGCCAGGGCGACCGGACAGGAGGCCTGAGCATGCAGGTCGCGATGACGGTCAACGGTGACGAGGTCACCGCGGACATCGAGCCTCGGCTGCTGCTCGTGCACTTCATCCGGGAGAACCTGCGCCTGACCGGGACGCACTGGGGCTGCGACACCTCCAACTGCGGCTCGTGCGTGGTCTGGATGGATGCCGAGCCGGTCAAGAGCTGCACGGTCCTCGCGGTGATGGCGTCCGGCCATGCCATCCGTACCGTCGAGGACCTCGAGGTCGACGGGGTCCTCGACCCGGTGCAGCAGGGCTTCATCAACGAGCACGGGCTGCAGTGCGGCTTCTGCACGCCGGGCATGATGCTCACCGCCCGCGCCCTGCTCGATCGCACGCCCGATCCCGACGAGGCCCAGATCCGGGAAGCCATCTCCGGACAGCTCTGTCGCTGCACGGGGTACGAGAACATCGTGCGGTCCATCCGTTGGGCCGCCGAGCACCCGACCGCGGAAGCGGCACCGGCGTGACCGCTACCGACGCCGCGTCAGACCAGGTGGCCACCAGCCCGGCCGGGAACCCGATGGGGTTCGGACGGATGCTCCGCAAGGAGGACGTGCGCTTCGTACGTGGGAAGGGGACCTTCGTCGACGACGTGCACGTGCCCGGGATGCTGCACGGGGCCATCCTGCGGAGCCCGCACGCCCACGCGAGGATCCGCTCGATCGACATCTCGGCCGCCGAGGCGCACCCCCGGGTCAAGGCCGTGATCACCGGTGCGTTCCTCGAGACGATGAACCTGGCCTGGATGCCCACGCTGTCGCAGGACGTCCAGGCCGTGCTCGCGACGGACAAGGTGCGGTTCCAGGGCCAGGAGGTCGCGTTCGTCGTTGCCGAGGACCGCTACTCCGCCCGCGACGCGCTCGAGCTGATCGACGTCGACTACGAACCGCTCGCGCCGGTCATCGACGCCCGGCAGGCGCTGGCCCCCGGTGCGCCCGTCATCCGCGACGACCTCGCGGGCAAGGCTGACAACCACATCTTCGACTGGGAAGCCGGCGACGAGGCCGCTACGTCGCAGGTGTTCGCGACTGCCGACGTCGTCGTGTCGCAGGACATGCTCTACCCGCGCGTGCACCCGGCATCCATCGAGACCTGCGGCACCATCGCGTCGCTGGACCCCGTCACCGGGAAGCTCACCGTCTGGTCGACCAGCCAGGCGCCGCACGCGCACCGGGTGCTCTACGCCATCGTCACCGGGCTGCCCGAGCAGAAGATCCAGATCATCTCGCCGGACATCGGCGGCGGCTTCGGCGGGAAGGTCGGGATCTACCCCGGCTACGTGCTCGCCGTCGTCGGCTCGATCATCACCGGCAAGCCGGTGAAGTGGGTCGAGGACCGCTCCGAGAACCTCATGTCGACCGCGTTCGCCCGCGACTACCACATGCACGGCGAGATCGCCGCGACGCGCGACGGCAAGATCCTCGGGCTGCGCGTCGACGTGCTGGCCGATCACGGCGCCTTCAACGGCACCGCGCAGCCGACCAAGTTCCCGGCCGGCTTCTTCCACATCTTCACCGGCTCGTACGACCTGCAGGCCGCCCACTGCAAGGTCACCGGCGTGTACACCAACAAGGCCCCCGGCGGCGTCGCGTACGCGTGCTCGTTCCGCGTGACAGAGGCGGTCTACCTCGTCGAGCGCATGGTCGACATCCTCGCGGCAGAGCTGGGCGTCGACCCGGCCGAGCTGCGGATGAAGAACCTGCTGCGGCCGGAGCAGTTCCCGTACACGTCGCCGACGGGTTGGGAGTACGACTCGGGCAACTACCCACGTGCGCTGGACCTGGCGATGGAGATCGCCGGGTATGCCGACCTGCGCCGGGAGCAGGCGGAGAAGCGCGAGCGCGGCGAGCTCATGGGGATCGGGATCAGCTTCTTCACCGAAGGCGTCGGCGCCGGTCCGCGCAAGCACATGGACATCCTCGGGCTCGGCATGGCCGACGGCTGCGACCTCCGGGTCCACCCGACCGGCAAGGCAGTCCTGCGGATCAGCTGCCAGAGCCAGGGCCAGGGCCACGAGACGACGTTCGCGCAGATCGTCGCGCAGGAGACCGGCATCCCGCCGGAGGACGTCGAGGTCGTGCACGGCGACACGGACGCGACCCCGTTCGGCCTCGGTACGTACGGGTCGCGCTCGACTCCGGTCTCCGGCGCCGCGGCCGCCGTCGCCTCGCGTCGGGTACGGGACAAGGCCCGCATCATCGCGGCAGCGTCGCTCGAGTGCTCGGCCGACGACCTCGAGTGGGAGCAGGGCCGCTGGTACGTCAAGGGCGACCACGAGAACGGGCGGACCATCCAGGAGATCGCCTTCCTGTCGCACAGCGACCTCGACCTGCCCGAAGGCGTCGAGGGCCACCTGGACGCGTCCACCGTCTACAGCCCGCCCAACCTCACCTACCCGTTCGGCGCGTACGTCTGCGTCGTCGACGTCGACCCGGGAACCGGACAGGTGAAGGTGCGGCGGTTCATCGCCGTCGACGACTGCGGTCCCCGCATCAACCCGATGATCGTCGAGGGGCAGGTGCACGGCGGGCTCGCCGACGGCGTCGGGATGGCCCTCATGCAGGTGATGGCCTTCGACGAGGTGGGCAACCATCTCGGCGGCTCCTTCATGGACTACCTGCTGCCCACCTCGATGGAGTGCCCGTCCTGGGAGACCGGCCAGACCGTGACGCCGTCGCCGCACCACCCCCTCGGGGTCAAAGGCGTGGGCGAGTCGGCGACCGTCGGCTCGCCGCCCGCCATCGTCAACGCGGTCATGGATGCTCTCGCTCCCTACGGGGTGCGGCACGCCGACATGCCCCTCACCCCGGCCCAGGTCTGGCTCGCCATGCAGGGGCGGCCGGCCCGGACCGACCTCGCATTCACATGAGTCCGATCGGCGCGAGGGACGCTCGATGGCGGCCATAGCAGCGCCGCCGACGATCGTGCGCGGCCGGGCGCGCGGCGTGCGGGCCAGCCTGGTCGGCACCGTCGTCGTCGCGTGGGTGGTGCTGCTGCTCTGGGCGCGGTCCTCGGCTGCCGGCTACCTCGACCACGACGGTCTCGCTCACCCCAGCCTCGTACGGGTGCTGCTGCTGGCGCTGGGCTGGCTGCTCATGACCGCGGCGATGATGCTCCCCGCGAGCATCACGTATGTCGGGCGGCTGACTGAACGATCTCGGTTGCCCACCTCGGGGGGCCGGCTGCTCGGACTCTTGGCCGGGTTCGTCCTCGTCTGGTGGGCGTTCGGGGTCGCGGCAACACTCTCTGACCTCGGAGTCCACCGGCTCGTCGGTGCGAACGCCGGCCTGACGGCACGTGCGTGGCTGGTGTTCCCGATCACGTTGACGCTGGCCGGCGCCTACCAGCTCTCGCGGACGAAGCGGCGCGCACTCGTCCTCTGCCGCGACCCGGTTCCCGCGTTGTGCGCGCGTTGGGACGGACCGCCACGTACCGGTCCGTTGAGCGTGGGCCTGCGTCACGGGATCGACTGCGTCGGAAGCTGCGCCGGGCTGATGCTCGTCGTGTTCGCCGTGGGGATGAGCAACGTGCTGGGGATGGTCGCGGGCACCGTTGCCGCGTTGGCTGAGCGATACCTGGGGGGCCGCGCACCGGTGGTCATCGGAGGCACGCTGGTCGTGTCGGCCCTGTTCATGCGCGTCTCGGGCTGACAGCGACGCGAACCGTCGGCGGATAGTCTCGGCCCATGCCGATCGACGACGCGCAACGCCTTGCCTGCCTGACGGACTCGGTGCGCTCGTTCGAGGCCCTTCTGGCCGAGGTCGATCTGAAGACTCAGGTTCCCAGCTGCCCGGGGTGGACCGTCCAGGACCTGGTGGGACACCTCGGTGCGATTCATCGCTGGGCGACGCTGACCGTACGGACGGGTCGACCAGGGGACTCGCTGCCATCGCCGCCAGACTCGCGTGTCTTGGTCGACTGGTTCACGGAGGGCGCAGCCGACCTGCTCCTGGCGCTGCGGGATGCGGTCCCGGGCCGGGAGTGCTGGACGTTCGGGCCGCAGCCGCGGACGGTCGACTTCTGGATACGGCGGCAGGCGCTCGAGACAGCCCTGCACCTGTGGGACTTCTCCAGCGCCGTCGGCGCGCCCTCGCCCATCGACGCGGCGCTCGGATCCGACGGGGTCGACGAGGTCACGTCGATCATGTTTCCGCGCCAGGTGCAGCTGGGCCTTGCGGATCCGCTCCCCGTGGTCGTCGAGCTGGTGTGCCTCGACTCCGGTCAGCGTTCCCGTCTGGGCAGCNACAGCGGGTCGCTCGACGAGCCGGCGGCTGTGACCGTGACGGCTCCGGCCGGTGACCTGTTGCTCCTGCTGTGGCGGCGACTCCGNCTCGACTCNCCAGGAATCGTCGTTGCGGGCGACAGCGAATCAGCCGAGCGGGTGTTCGCCGCGGCTCTGACGCCGTGACTCCATCGGCCCGTGAGGACCCGAGCCGCCAGCTGGTCAGTGCGAGCAGACGATGCTCAGCGCAGCGCGCCACTCGGCGCCGAATGTCGAGTCGAACCCGTACACGTCGTTGGCGCTGGACGTCGGCACCTGGATCGCGAGCTCGAGCGTCGGCCAGCGCACGGCCGTGAGCGCGGCGCAGTCCTGGACGTCCCACCGCAGCGGTACGAGAGCGGTGCGCCCGGCCGGCAGCGTCAGCGCTCCAGCCGTACTCACCTGCGCGACATCCACACCGGCAGGACCGGCGCCCGCCACAGAGACCGTCGTCGCACCGCCGCCGACGTTCTGGACACGGAGCTCGGAGAGGATCTCGCGAGCTCCGCCGGCGGAGGCGTTGCCCACCCGAACGGACCCGGGGACCATGGTCGGGTAGATCGCCGCCGAGGCGGAGGTGGCGCCGCACGCCTGGTGCCGGGCCTCGTCGAGCACGGTGCCGAGCGGGGCCAGCGAGAGCGCGATGACGCGTTGCGGCTCGCCGTGCAGGCCGAGCGTCACGTCGACGTGGTCGGCGAGCTGGGCGGTGAGGACGCTCGGGCAGCTGACCCGCGCCAGCACGCTGACCTCGGTCGGCTGGCCCGGTGCCAGGGTCACGGGATCGCTGAACGGCAGGTCGCCTCCGGGGCCGGGCACGGGTCGGCTGCCCGCCTGGGGCAGCCGGGTGCGGAGCACCTGGATGGGCGTCGCTCCGTAGTTGACGACGTCGAGCAGCAGGCTGAGGCTGCCCCGCTCGGTCGAGTAGCTGTACTGGTCGCTGAGCAGCTGCACGACCTCGGCCGGGGCGACCGGCGGCCGCGTCGAGAAGACGTGGGGCCGCGGTGCGGCGACGGCAGCGACGTGAGCCGGCCGGTGCGTCACGACGAGTACGGAGAGCACGAGGGCCACCAGGGCCGCCGCCGACAGAACCCGCCGGCCGCGAGCACCCATCGCTCGGGACGAGCGACCGGCCCAACGCCGCGCGACCTCCGGCCCCCGCCCGTCGGAGAGGAGCTCGGTCTCGACGGGACGCGGGTCACCGGATCCGGTCTCCGCCACCCGATGACGGTACGTCTACGTTCGAGGGGGCGCGACCATCTGGGCGAACAGCTCTGCGAGGGCGTCGGGTGGGGAGTCGGTCAGACCGGTGTGGACCGGCGACGGCTGGACGACCGTGCTCCGCGGGGCGACGAGCCATCGGAACCGGTCGCCGCGCGGCCGCCGCCCGTTGTCACCGGACCCGGGCTCCCCGGCGCACAGCGTCCGGACGCCTTCGAGGTGCCGCCGTACGGTCTCGACGTCGAGCGACACGTCGAGCGCGACGGCGCGGGACAGGTCGGCGGTGATCTCGGCGGCGAGGTAGTCGAGCCCCTGGCAGTAGACGAGGACACCGACGTTGACGAACTCGCAGCGCTCGACACGGGGCACGACCCGCAGGCTCGCCCACTCATACGCGTGCTGCACGGAGCACCTCCACGGCGTCGAGCCAGCTCTGCGGCGCGCCGACGCGGGCCAGCAGCGTCTCTACGTACGCCCGCCGGGCGGCCTCTGGGGACGGGTGGTCGTCGTCACCCACCAGCCAGGCGTCGGGTACGAGGTCGGCGACCTCGGCGAGAACGTCCGCCGTGACCAGCGGCGCCAACGCCTGATGAGCCTCGGGAAGCGGTCCGGACACCGGCAGCAGGACGTGCTCGGCGGCACCCGGGTAGGGCCGGGTGGCGGCGTCCGGTTGCCGGGACCAGTTGTGGTGGAAGTACAGCGCGGCCCCGTGGTCGATGAGCCAGGGGGTCCCGTGCCAGCGCAGCAGGTTCGGGTTGTGCCACGAGCGGTCGACGTTCTGGACGAGTGCGTCGAACCAGACGACCCGCGCGGCGAACGCTGGGTCGATGCGGTCCACGGTGACGTCGAGGCCGAGCGAGCCGGGCAGGTAGTCCATCCCCAGGTTGTCGCCGACGCTGGCCCGCAGGAGGTCCTGGACCTCCTGGTCGGGCTCGGCCGGTGCGAGGTCGCCGCTCAGCTCGACGACGACGAGGTCGGGGACCGGTAGCCCGAGCCGGCGCCCGAGCTCGCCGACGACCACCTCCGCGACCAGCGCCTTGGGCCCCTGGCCCGCGCCCCGGAACTTCACCACGTACGTGCCGAGGTCGTCGGCCTCGACGAGGGCGGGCAGGGAGCCGCCCTCGCGCAGGGGGAGCACGTAGCGCGTGGCGGACACCCGGGGCAGGCTGCCGTGCTCGCGCCCGGGCTCGTCCATGCGGCAACGCTAGTGGCTCGGGTCAGCCGAGCCGGGCCGCCGGGTGGTCGAGCACCTGCTGGACGACCGCGCCCGCCCCGCCGCGGATCGCTGCGTCGCCGCCCAGCCCGGACACGGTCACGTTGACCGGGGACCAGCGGTGGGAGAGGACGCGACCGGCGATCTCCTGCTCGACGAGCGGGGCGATCCAGGGGGAGAGCGCGGCATACAGACCGCCCAGCACGACGGTACCCACGTCGAGCAGGTTGACCACGCCCGCGACAGCGACACCCAGGGCGCACCCCGCCTGCGCCAGCGCCCCGAGCATGTCCGGTCGTCCGTCGCGGGCCAGCGCGAGGATCTCGTCGACCCCTGCCCGGCCGGCCATGGTCGTACCCGCCTGGGTGGAGAGGCCGGCGGCCCGAAGGATCGCTTCCTGGCCGGCCAGCTGCTCGAGGCAGCCGCGCGACCCGCAGCCGCACGGTGGGCCGTCGGGTGCGATCGCGAGGTGGCCGATCTCGCCGCCCCAGCCGTGGGTGCCGCGGAACAGTCGACCGCCGAGCACGATTCCAGCCCCGACGCCGATCTCGCCGGACAGCTGGACGAAGCTCTGCGCGCCCCCGGCGCCGCCGGTGTGCAGCTCGCCGAGCGCGGCGAGGTTCGCCTCGTTGTCGAGCGTGAGCGGGAGGTCGTCCAGCCCAGGGTGAGCGCGCAGCAGCCCCAGGACGTCGACGTCCTGCCAGCCGAGGTTGGGGGCCAGCCGGAGCAGCCCGTCGGGCGACTCGACCAGGCCTGGTACGGCCACCGCGGCGCCGGTGACGGGAAGGCCCGTCGCGCCGGCGGAGGCGAGGGCCCGTCCGGCCAGCCCCGCCAGGTCGGCCAGGGCTGCTTGCGGCGTGCGTCCGCGCTGGTCTCCGACGACGACCTCGCGATGGCGTACCCGCCCGGCCAGGTCGACGATGCAGCCGGCCAGGTAGTCGACGCCGACCTCCAGCCCCATCCCGGCCGCACCGCCCGGGTCGACGACGAGCCCGGTCGCGGGCCGCCCAGCCCCAGAACGCGCGCCGGGGCCGAGCTCGAGCACCAGCCCGCCGGCCACGAGAGCATCGACGAGGGTGGACGTGGTGGAACGGGTCAGCCCGGTCTGGGCCGCGATGTCGGCCCTGGAGACCGGCTCGGCCGAGGCTGCGACCTTGCGCAGCGCCAAGCCCAGGTTGTGGTCGCGCAGGCCGCGCTGCCGGGCCGGTACGTGGCCGTCATCAGCTGGGGTCACGGGGCTTGACACTGCCACAGCCGCGAAATAAGTTCAATCACCGTACAAATCTCGCCAAGGAGAGCCAGCCATGTCCCTCGAGCCGACCCGCGACGACCATTTCACCTTCGGGCTCTGGACCGTGGGCTGGCAGGCACGCGACCCCTTCGGCGACGCGACGAGGGCACCGGTCGACCCGGTCGAGAGCGTCCACCGGCTCTCGGACCTGGGGGCCTACGGCGTGACCTTCCACGACGACGACGTGGTCCCATTCGGGTCCGACGCGGCGGCCCGCGAGAACCACCTGAAGCGGTTCCGCTCGGCCCTCGACGAGACCGGCCTCGTCGTACCGATGATGACCACGAACCTGTTCACGCACCCGGTCTTCAAGGACGGCGGCTTCACCAGCAACGACCGTTCGGTACGCCGGTTCGCGCTGCGGAAGGTGATGCGCAACCTCGACCTCGCCGCCGAGCTCGGCGCCCACACGTACGTCTTCTGGGGCGGCCGCGAAGGGACCGAGACCGATGCCGCAAAGGACATCCGCATCGCGCTCGACCGTTACCGCGAGGGCATCGACATGCTGGCGCAGTACGTCACCGACCGTGGCTACGGCATCCGCTTCGCCCTCGAGCCCAAGCCCAACGAGCCGCGCGGCGACATCCTGCTGCCGACGATCGGGCACGCGCTCGCGTTCATCTCGACTCTCGACCACCACGAGATGGTGGGCGTCAACCCGGAGGTAGGGCACGAGCAGATGGCCGGCCTCAACTTCGTCCATGGCATCGCCCAGGCGCTGTGGCAGGGCAAGCTGTTCCACCTCGACCTCAACGGCCAGCACGGCCCGAAGTTCGACCAGGACCTGACCTTCGGCCACGGCGACCTGATCAGCGCGTTCTTCCTCGTCGACCTGCTCGAGACGGGTGGGTACGAGGGGCCGCGGCACTTCGACTACAAGCCCTTGCGTACTGAGGACATGGACGGCGTCTGGGCGTCTGCGGCCGCGAACATGCGGACGTACCTGCTGCTGCGCGAGCGGGCGGCGGCGTTCCGCGCCGACCCCGAGGTGCAGGCGGCGATGATCGCGTCGCGACAGGACCAGCTGGCCCGGCCGACGCTCGCCGCGGGGGAGACCTATGCGGACCTCCTGGCCGACCGCAGCGCGTTCGAGGACTTCGACGCGGACGCGGCCGCCGCGGGCGGCTACAGCTTCACCCAGATCGACCAGCTCGCCGTGGAGCACCTGCTCGGCGCCCGCTGATCTCGGCGCAGGCCGTCGCGGTCAGGCGGACTCGCGTACGACGAGGTGCGCGTCGAGGACGACGCGCAGGTCGACCGGCTCGCGCCGGATGCGTGCGGTGAGGATGCGGACCATCTCGCGGCCCATCGCCTCCACGGGCTGGTGCACCGAGGTGAGCAGCGGTGACGTGTGCCGGGCGCTGGGCGAGTCGTCGAAGCCGATGACGGCGACGTCGTCAGGGACGCGGATCCCGCGCGAGGCGAGCATGCGCAGCGCGCCGATCGCCATCGGGTCCGATGCTGCGAAGATGGCGTCGATCCGCGTACCCCGGTCCAGCAGGTCGGCGGTCGCGGCGCTGCCGCTCTGCTCGCTGAAGTCGCCGTAGGCCACGAGGGTGTCATCGGCGGGCAGCCCGGTAGCAGCCAGCGCGCGACGGTAGCCCTGCAGCCGCCCGACCCCTGCCCCCATGTCCAGGGGGCCCGTGATGGTGGCGATCCGCCGCCGTCCGGATGCGACGAGGTGCTCGACCGCGAGCACGGCCCCGGCCGCGTTGTCGACGTCGACGTAGCTGGTGGGTTCGATCCCCGCGGGCCGCCCGCCGAGGACCGCCGGCAGCCCGCGCGCCTCGAGCAGGCTGGGCAGGGGGTCGTCGCCGTGCAGGGAGAGCAGCAGGACGCCGTCCACGTGCTGCGGGGTCAAGAAGTGCTCCAGCCGGGCCCGGTCGATCGGCGTCTGCGCGATGGTGAGCAGCAGCTGCAGCTGCGTCTGTGCGAGCGCCGAGCTGACCCCGCGGACGATCTGGGCGAAGAACGGCTCGCCGAAGAAGCGCTCGTCGGACTCGGAGACGACCAGCGCGACCGAGTCGGTCAGCCTGGTGACCAGCGACCGTGCGGCCCGGTTGGGGACGTAGCCGAGCTCCTGGATCGCCTGCTGCACCGCCGCCCGGGCGGACGGGCTGACCTGGCTGGACCCGTTGACGACCCGCGACGCCGTGCCCCGGCCGACACCGGCCCGGGCAGCCACCTCCTCCAACGTGGGCGAGCGCCGCGTGGTCGGGAGGGTCACCGCCAGATTATGGCGCCCCCGGTCGGCCCGCGGGGGCCGGGTTCGGGTATCGCTCCCCCTGTTGACACGGTGGCCCCTGACGCGGGACCGTGCCTGCGGGAGCGCTCCCATGCGCCGGGGCTGGGCCACGAGTGGCGCGTGGCCCAGCCCCGGACCGTCAACCCACGGATCGTGTCCGTACCAGGCGGGGTCCGGGCCTGGTCTGACACGGACAGGTCAGCGCAGGGGACCGGACTCGGGACGGCTGAGCCGGCCAGGCAGGAAGGCAGCCCCGGGGCCGGCCGCGGCAGCCACGTCCTGCGGGTTGGATCTAGCGCAGCTGCGGAGGGACAGGCAGCCACAGCCGATGCAGGAGTCCAACCCGTCGCGCAGCGCGACGAGCGCGGCGATCTCGTCGTCGAGGCGGCGGCGCCAGAGCCGGGAGATCGCGGTCCAGTCGGCCTTCGTCGGGGTACGGGACGACGGCAGCCGGGCGAGCGCCTCCTTGATCTCCTCCAGCGAGAGGCCGACGTGGCGGGCGGCCCGGATGAACGCGAGCCGGCGGAGGACCGCACGCGCGTAGCGGCGCTGCCCGCCGCCGGTACGGGCCGCCTCGATCAGTCCTTCTGCTTCGTAGTACCGGAGCGCGGAGGCGGCGTAACCGCTGCGCGCTGCGACATCGCCCACTGTCAGCGTCTCGGCGGCCATCGTCTCTCGTCCTCCCAGAGGTCCTGCCGGCATCCTTGACTTGAAGTCAACTTCAACTATGGCGCTGTGGCAAGCAGGGAGGTCCGGGAACTGGGGGTCTACTCCGCAGCGGTCTTGGAGGGCTACCTTGGGCACGAGTGCCGGCGACAGCGCCCTGCTGGTCGCGGGTCATCGGGCGAGGTGACGATGAGTTTTGTCCCGTCGCAGAACGGCTTCGCGTTCACCAACGCCTGGCCGTCACAGCCCGCAGTGGTCCTGCCGACCCCGTTCGGACGGATCGACATCGGCAACGCCAGCGCCGGCCTGTGCGGCGGCATGGTGTTCGCCGCACTCGACTACTGGCACGCACAGGCGGCGACCCCGGTGGCTCAGCCGGTCGCCGGCACGCCGCTGTACTCGTTCATCGTCAAGCGACTGGTCGACTCCTGGAACGTCCCAGCGGGTGTGGCGCAGTACTACCTGTGGATGTGCCTGCCAGACGCAGACTCGGGCTTCGACGTCCTCGGGCATCACATCGTCACGGACCGAGGCGTCTCGTGGCGGACGATCGAGACCCAGTGGCCGCAGATCCGGGCCGACCTCGACGCGGGCCACCCGGCCGCTCTCGGGATCGTGACGGTCGCCTCGACGAATCCGAAGGACCTCGGGCAGAACCATCAGGTGCTCGCCTGCGGCTACTCGGTCACCGGCTCGACGGTCACCGTCGAGGTGTACGACCCGAACCAGGGGCAGAACGACGGGGTGACGATCACCTTCGACTCGAGCCAGCCGACGAGGCCGACGAGGTTTGCGCACAACCTCGCCATCGACCGCCCGATCCGCGGCTTCTTCAGGACGGCGTACTCGCCCACTCCGGTCCCAGCCCCGTAGCGAGCTCGTCGACGGGGCTCGGGTCGACGCGAGCGGTCCGGTCGCCGAGGGCGATCCGAGCCAGCACCAGCATGGCGCCGCAGATCGAGGTGACCGAGTAGACCCGGTCGGCCGTCACGTCGGCCAGCAGCCCGTACAAGCCGAAGACGGCACCGTCTGCGGCGAGGACCAGCCAGGTCTGCGCCGCTAGTCCGGACACGTCGCTCGAGCGCCACGCCGTCGTGGCCGCAGGAGCCACGAACCACAGGATCGAGCAGCCGAGCGCCACGTCGATCGTATGGGTGCCGAAGGCCTGGTCGACGACGGCGACGAGTACGAGGAGGGCGGCCCACGTCGCAGGCAGCTGCGGGCGCAGCCGGTGCCCGGCACGGGCGGCGATCACCAGGGTCCCCACGGTCGCTGGGATGCCTGCGGCGGACGCCACGGTGACCCAGAAGTTGCCGTGCGCGATGCCGTAGACGGTCCATCCGGTGAGGCTGATCGTGCTGTTGGCCAGGCTCTCGAGGCTGAGCCCCGCGGTGCTGCCACCGCGCCGGAGCTTGAGCAGCTGAGGCATGGCGAACCAGACGGCGAGGACGACGCTCGCGAGTCCGATGACGTCGACGAGGGACAGGTCGAGCACGTGCGGGAACACGGGGAGGCACCTCTTCTTGCGCGGGGACGGTCTGTTCGGCAACAGACGAGGACCCGAGCTGGTGAGCCCGGGCCCTCGTCGAACGTTGTGCCTCCATGATCTCATCCGGCCCCTGGCGGCCCTACCGAATAAGCGCCGCGGGCGGGTGAGATGCCTCACCGTCTAGCCGGGAATGGCCGCGCCCACCTCGGCGTCCGGTCCCGTCGCACGTGCGGCGACGGTCTCGGCAGCGTGCTCTGCGTTCGTACGCAAGGGCACCTCGCGGATCAGCCAGGAGAGCGCGAACGAGAGCAGGACGAACGGTACGGCGTACAGGAACACCCGCGTCAGCGCCTCGGCGAACGAGAGGACGAAGCCGTGCCGCAAGGCCTCGGGCAGCGCGTCGATGAGCTTGACGCTCAGCGAGTGCGTCGGCACCTTGGCCAGGGCGGAGGACGGCACGTTCTCGCCCAGCCGGGACGCCAGCTCGCGGTTGAAGATGGACCCGAAGACGGCGATGCCGACGGAACCGCCGATGGACCGGAAGAAGCTCACCGTCGAGGTCGTGACGCCGAGATCCCTGCGCTGGGACGCGTTCTGCGCGGCCAGGATCAGCACCTGCATGACGAGGCCGATGCCGACACCGAGGACGACCATGTACGCCATCGTCACGATCTTGGGCGTCGTCGCCGACATGGTGGACAGCAGGTACATGCCGACGGTCGCGATCGCCGTACCCGTGATCGGGAACCAGCGGTAGTGCCCGGTGCGGCTGATCATCTGACCGGAGCCGAGCGAGGCTACGAGCAGGCCACCCATGAGCGGCAGCATCGTCAGGCCCGAGCTCGTCGCCGACGCACCCCCGGCCAGCTGGAGGAACAGGGGCAGGTAGCTGATGACGCCGAAGAGGGCGAAGCCGATGAGGAAGCTGAGTGCGGACGACAGGCTGAAGGTGCGGCCACGGAACAGTCGGAGCGGGATCACCGGCTCCTTGGCCCGGCGCTCGACCGCAACGAACACGGCGAGCAGGACCGCGACGAGCAGCCCGAGCAGGATGATGGTCGGCGACCCCCAGGCGTACTGGGACCCGCCCCACGTGGTGAGCAGGACCAAGCTCGCGACTGCGCCGGTGAGCACCGCCGACCCGAGGTAGTCGATGGTCGGCTTGACGGTGCTGGCGGTGTTGTGGAGGACTGCGCTGGTGACGACGAGCGCGAACAGGCCGATCGGCACGTTGACGTAGAAGACCCAGTGCCACGAGAGGTGGTCGGTGAAGAAGCCGCCGATCAGCGGACCGGCCACGCTGGCCGCGCCGAACACGGCACCGAACAGGCCCTGGTAGCGGCCGCGCTCCCTGGGCGGTACGACATCGGCGACGATCGCCATCGCGAGAACCATGAGGCCGCCGGCCCCGAGCCCCTGGACGGCGCGGAAGAGGATCAGCTGGGTCATCGTCTGGGACAGCCCGGACAGCATCGATCCGACGAGGAACACCGAGATGGCGAACTGGAACAGGTGCTTGCGCCCGAACTGGTCGCCGAGCTTCCCGTACAGCGGCGTCGACACGGTCGCGGCGAGCAGGTAGGCGGTGGTGACCCAGGCGATGTGCGTGAGCCCGCCGAGGTCGCCGACGATCACCGGCAGCGCGGTCGCAACGATGGTCTGGTCGAGGGCCGCGAGCAGCATGCCGAGCAGCAGCCCGGACATGATGACCAAGGTCTGCCGGTGGGTCAGCGGCCCGCCGGGAAGGGTGTCGGGGGCAGCCGGGGTGGAGCCGTTGCTCATCTGGGGTTCCTCTTCTTCGGGGCCGTACGGAAGCGGTGGGCAGGAGCCGGGGCGGGCAGCCCGGCGGCGATGTGGTCGAACGCCTCGTCGATGAGCTCGGTGAGAGGCCGTTCGCCGGGGCCCGCCAGCCAGCTGATGATCGTCGTGCGCATCACGGTGCTCGCGACGCCGGCCAGCAAGGACGGGTAGGGGTCGAGGTCCGGGTCGGTACCGGTGCGGGCCGCGATGCCTTCGGTGAGGACCCGCTCCATGGCGGCAGCGGTCGCGAAGTAGCGCGGCTGCAGGGCAGGGCAGCTGGTGATCAGCTTCATCCGGGCCCGGATGTCGTCGGCGCGCTCGGCGACGACGGTCGCCCGCGTGAGCATGAGGGCGCGCACGGAGTCGAGGGGGGACTCGTCGGCCGGGCGGTCGGCGAGCGACTGGGCCATGTCGGTGGCCGAGCTGGGGTCGGGACCTACCAGGACCTCCTCCTTCGAGCCGAAGTAGTTGAAGAACGTGCGGGTGGAGACGTCAGCCTCGGCGGCGATGTCCTCGACGGTCACGTGCTCGACGCCACGCTCCACCGCCAGCCGGAGCGCGACGCCNCGCAGGCGGTCCCGCGTCTCGCGCTTCTTGCGCTCGCGCAGACCCACCTCGTGCGCGGCGGTCATCGTCATGCCGATAGTTCTACCATGAAAGTGCACACCGTGCAAGTTTGCCTATTCTGCAATCAAGACGGCGGGGCGGCCCGCTCAGTAGCCTGATCCCAGCCTGACCCAAGCCTGAGTCCGAGTCGAGGAGCTTTCCCATGGCCGTCCATCCCCGCGCCGGTGAGCTCGCCGACCCGGCCGACCTGGTCGACGTCGCCCGCCTCGTGACGGCGTACTACTCCGACCACCCGGACCCTTCCGAGCCGTCCCAGCGGGTGGCGTTCGGCACGTCGGGGCACCGCGGCTCGTCCCTGCTCGCCTCGTTCAACGAGGACCACATCGTGGCGACGAGCCAGGCGATCTGTGACTACCGCGCCTCGGTCGGCACGGACGGCCCGCTCTTCCTCGGCAAGGACACGCATGCGCTCTCCGAGCCGGCGTGGGTCAGCGCCTTGGAGGTCTTCGCCGCGAACGACGTGCAGGTCCTGGTCGACTCGCGCGACGCGTACACGCCCACGCCTGCGGTGTCGCTGGCGATCCTCACGTACAACTCGGGGCGGACCAGCGGACTGGCCGACGGGGTCGTGGTGACGCCGTCCCACAACCCGCCGACCGACGGCGGCTTCAAGTACAACCCGCCGGACGGGGGCCCCGCCGGCAGCGACATCACCGGGTGGATCCAGGACCGTGCCAACCAGATCCTCGCCGCCGGCCTCGAGGGCGTCCACCGGGTCCCGCTCGCCCGGGCGCGCGCCGCGAGCACCACCGGCGCGTACGACTACCTGGCCGCATACGTGGACGCGCTGCCGACCGTCGTCGACCTCGACGCGGTACGAGCCGCGGGCGTACGTATCGGCGCCGACCCGCTCGGTGGCGCCAGCGTCGACTACTGGGGCGTCATCGCCGAGCGGCACAGCCTCGACCTCACCGTGGTCAACCCGCTGGTCGACCCGACCTGGCGGTTCATGCACCTGGACTGGGACGGCAAGATCCGGATGGACTGCTCGTCGCCCTACGCCATGGCCGGGCTGATCGAGCGGCGCTCGGACTTCGACCTCTCCACGGGCAACGACGCCGACTCGGACCGGCACGGCATCGTGACCCCGGACGCCGGCCTGCTCAACCCGAACCACTACCTCGCCGTGGCGATCGAGTACCTGTTCTCGCACCGGCCCGGCTGGCCGGCGCAGACCGCGATCGGCAAGACGCTGGTGAGCTCGGGGATGATCGACCGCGTGGCGGCCAGCCTCGGGCGTCCGCTGGTCGAGGTGCCGGTCGGCTTNAAGTGGTTCGTCCCCGGGCTGCTCGACGGGTCCGTCGCCTTCGGCGGCGAGGAGAGCGCAGGGGCCTCCTTCCTTCGCCGTGACGGGTCGGTCTGGACGACGGACAAGGACGGCCTGCTGCTGTGCCTGCTCGCCGCGGAGATCACAGCGACGACGGGAGAGTCGCCCGGCGTCCACTACCGGCGCCTCGTCGAACGGTTCGGCGACCCGGCGTACGCCCGCGTCGACGCGCCCGCGTCCCGTGAGGAGAAGGCCGTCCTCGGCCGCCTCGCGCCCGAGCAGGTCACGGCGACCTCGCTCGCGGGCGAGCCGATCACGGCCAGGCTGACCACGGCACCGGGCAACGGCGCGGCGATCGGCGGGCTGAAGGTGACGACCGAGTCCGGCTGGTTCGCGGCCCGGCCGTCCGGTACCGAGGACGTCTACAAGATCTACGCCGAGAGCTTCCGCGGCGCCGACCACCTGGCGCTGATCCAGGCGGAGGCCCGCGACGTGGTCTCTGCCGCGCTGGCGCAGGGCGCCTAGGAGGCCTGGCGGCCGGCTCCGGCGAGGAACGGCGTCAGCAGGCCCGGGACTGCGTCGGCGGCGAGGTCGAGCGCCTCGGCGCTCGCGACGTCGGGCACCTCGTACGCTCCGTGCCCGCCGGCCGTCGTCGCCACGAGCGTGACGAGGCCGACGCGGCGCTGGAAGAACGACTGGTGGATGCGCCAGCCGATGATGCCGTCGCAGCGGAGGGCGGCGGTACGCCGGTCGATCGAGCCGAGCCGTCGTACGAGGTAGCCGTCGACGATGCCGTGACCGAGCGCGCGGTACCGGTCACCTGCCAGCCATACGGCGCCAGGCAGCAGGAGCAGGGACAGCCACCAGGGCCAGTCCGGGAACCCGGCCACGACGCGCAGCAGGACGAGGACGGTAACCGTCGCGAGCGCGATCCCGAGCGCGCGCACGTAGCGGCGCCGCTGCGCGGCGGGCCCGTGCGCACGAAGGGCTCCGCCGGTCGGATCGATCCCCCCCAGGACCAGCGCGGCGACCCGGTGGGCCTGGGCGAGCGGCGCGGGTGGCTGCAACAGCTCGCCGCCCTTGTCGCTGCCCCGGTTCTCCCGGAGCCCGGTGGCGATGGCGATGCACCGGGCTCCNCCGACGACGCGGAGCAGCAACGGTTCGCGCACCTCGACGCCGCGGAGCCGGCGCTCCTCCAGGGTGACCGAGCGGGTGGTGAGCAGGCCGCGCTGGACCCGGAGGGTGCCGCCTGGATGGCGGGTCAGCCGGAAGCCCCAGAACGCCAGCAGGTAGCCGGCGGTCGAGAACGTCGCGGCCAGGACGAGGAGGACCACGACCACCACGACGGCGTCCAGTGCCACGGGCGTACGGGCCAGCAGCGTCGCGGTGCTGCGTACCTGGCCCACCTGGTCGGGGTTGATGTGCGCCTCGTTGAGCAGGTGGAAGACGTAGCCGGTGACAGCGCCCACCGTCGCGAGCCCGGACAGGGTGAACGGCGCGAAGCGCACCCACGCCGGGTCGAACGCGGACAGCACGACCTCGGACGGCTCCACCTCCGCCGGCTCGAGCCGCTCACCGGGGAGTGGCGACGGTGCCGCCGAACGGTGCAGCAGCCGGGCCCGCAAGGCCTGAGCCTCGGCGGNCGAGACGGCGTCGAGCCGCAGCTCGTCGTGCCGGCCCTTGTCCTGCCGGCCGGTACCGATCTTGACGACGGCCACGCCGAGGACCCGGTGCATCGGGCTCGCCGTCGCGTCGACGCTGCGCACGCGGTCGAGCGGCACGGCCAGGTGCCGACGCCGCAGCAGGCCGGTACGGAGCTCGACCTGGCTGTCGCCGATCCGGTAGGTCGTGGTGAACCAGTGCGAGAGGCCGACCAGGACGACGAAGACGGCGATGGCGAGGCTGATCCACTGGTTCGGGCCGTCGTTCCGTCCTGAGACGAAGATCGCGAGGATCGGTATGGCGGCTCGGACCAGGCCCTCGACCGGACGGATGGCGAGGACGCGCGGGTCGAGGCGGCGCCAGTCGCTCACGTACCGTCCTCCCGGGTGGCCTGAGCGTCCGCGGTCAGCTCGTCGACCAGCCGAGCCGCCGTNTCCTGGTCGAGCCCGTGGATGGTGAGCGGCCCGGCAGCAGAGGCCGTCGTGATCGTGACCTTGGTGATGCCGAAGACCTGCTCGAACGGACCGCGCTCGGAGTCGACGGTCTGGATGCGGGACACCGGCGCGACCCGCCGCTCCTGGTTGAACCAGCCGGCCTGGGTGTAGACGGCTTCTGGGGTGGCCTCCCAGCGGTGGACCCGGTAGCGCCACTGCGGCATGACGGCGACGTGCAGGCCGCCGACGAGCACGGTCACCACGANCGTCCCGACCAGCCAGCCGGGGTGCCCGTCGACGAGGACCAGCAGGAGCAGCTGCGCGGNGACGAGCACCAGCCAGCCGAGGCCGGCGCGCACGGCCCAGTAGGCGATCGCCCGCCGGCTGACTCGGTGCCGCGGCGGTCTCAGCTCGGTGCTCACCCCCCTACCCTGCCCCATCCCCGCGACCACCTCCCGCGATCATCGCGGGGAGGGGAGGCGTACCTCGAAGCGGCAGCCGCCGTCGACGTTGCGTACGCCGATCTGGCCGTCGTGCGCCTCGACGATGCCGCGTGCGATGGCGAGGCCGAGGCCCGCCCCTCCGTCCGGCCCCGGGGTCCTCGCCGGCTGGCCCCGCCACGCCACCTCGAAGACGTGCGGCAGGTCCTCCTCGGGGATGCCTCCGCACGCATCGGTCACCGCGAGCACGGCGCCCCCCTCCTCGGTCCGCACCGAGACGTCGACCACGCCGTCGGCCGGGGTGTGCCGGATGGCGTTCACGACGAGGTTGCGCAGCGCCCGATGCAGCTCGCGCTCGTCGGCGCTGACGGGTACCGAGGCTGAGGCGGTTCCGGTCAGGCGCACGCCGCGGGCCTCCGCGTACGGGTGGGCGCCCGCGAGGGCGTCGGACACGATGTCGCCGAGTGACACCTGCTCGAGCGTCAGCCGCAGCGCCCCCGCCTGGATCCGCGACAGCTCGAACAGGTCGTCGACGAGCGAGGACAGCCGGTCGACCTCGACCCTGATCTGGTGGTGGTAGCGGGCCGGGTCGTCGGCGACGCCGTCCTCGAGTGCCTCGGCCATCGCGCGCAGCCCGGCGAGCGGCGAGCGGAGGTCGTGGGACACCCAGGCGACGAGGTCGCGGCGACCGGCCTCGAGGAGCCGTTCGCGCTCTCGTACCTCGGCCTCGAGCATGGCCGTGGTCTGCAGGTCGCGTACCCGGGAACCGAGCAGGAGGCCGAAGGCCAGGGCCACCACCCCGGCCGCCGCGGAGACGATGAGGGCCACGTGGAAGTCGTGCGTCGACAAGAACATCGCCCACGCCGTCGCGATGAACCCGGCGACGAACGCGAGCACGGTCGTGACCGCAGGGACTACCGCCGCAGCCGCGATGGACCGCCGAGCCAGGAGGAGGAACGCGGCGTAGCCGATCGCGCCGACCGCGGCGGCCGCGAGCGCGGCGGTCAGGACGACGTGCGCGGTCGGGCTCATGGCCGGGTCACCCGCCTTCGGCTTGCGGGTCCCAGCGGTAGCCGACGCCCCAGACGGTGGCCAGCCGTACCGGGTTGGAGGGGTCGGCCTCGACCTTCTCGCGCAGCCGGCGTACGTGGACGGTCACCGTGGACTGGTCGCCGAAGTCCCAGCCCCACACCCGGTTCATCAGCTGCTCGCGCGTGAACGCCTGCCCGGGGTTGGCCAGCAGGAACGCGAGCAGGTCGAACTCGCGGCCGGTGAGCGAGAGCTGGTTGCCGTCCAGCGTGGCCTGGTGGCCGGTCGCGTCGAGCACCAGCCCGCCGTCGTGCAGGATCGAGGAGTCGTGCGCGGGGGCGGCGGGGACCGGCACCGGCGCCACGCGGCGCAGGACGGACTCGACGCGCAGCACCAGCTCCCGCGGGCTGAACGGCTTCGTGACGTAGTCGTCTGCGCCGACCTCGAGGCCGAGCACCCGGTCGGACTCCTCCCCGAGCGCGGTCAGCATGATCACCGGCAGCAGCGGGTGCAGCGCCCGCAGGCGACGGCAGACCTCGAGGCCGTCGATACCGGGCAGCATCAGGTCGAGGATGACGAGGTCGGGCGGCATCGCGGTGGCCGCCTCGAGCGCGGCGAGGCCGTCGGCCGCGTAGGCCGGCTCCATGCCGAACCGGCGCAGGTATGCCTGCACCACCTCGGCCACGGTGGGGTCGTCGTCGACGACGAGGATGCGGGCGCGCTGGTCGCCTCGGGTCACTTCGGCAGCCTAGGTGCCTCCGCAGCCCGCAGCTTGTCCTCGCGCACCTGCTCCGCAGCCCACGCGCCGTGCTCGCGCCTGGCCCAGCCGAGCGGTACGAGACCGTGCCGCATCCCGAGCCTGGCGTCCGGGTCCTTCGCGGCGTACCAGAGGTGGCCGGCCACGACGAGGAAGATCCCGAACGCGAGCCAGTCGTGCACGAAGGTGGCTCCGGTACGCCAGGCCAGCGGCCACAGGTGGGTGAAGTACATGATCAGACCGGTACCTAGCATCACCGCGATCGCGCCGACGGTGAACGAGGCGTTGAGCTTTTGGCCGGCGTTGAACTTGCCCACCGGGATCGCTCCGGACCGGCGCTGCCGGCTGCGGAGCCACGCGAAGTCGTCTGGCGTGAACCGGTTGAGCCGGCGGGTGTCCAGCCGCAGTGCGGCGGAACGGAGCCAGCCGAGCAGTACCGGTACGGGGAGCGCGAAGCCGGTGTAGACGTGGATCTGCTCGACCAGGTGCCGGCGCCCGACGAGCTGCGAGAGCGGAGCGAGGTAGAGGATCGCCGCAGTGGCGATGAGGACCAGCATCAGGGCCGCGAGGGTCCAGTGGACCCAGCGCTCCCCGCGGCTGAAGCGGGGGACCAACCGGCGCGGGTCAGGTGACTGGGGCATCGTCCCGCCCGTTCGACCGGCCGATCCAGGCGTCGACGTCGTAGCCGTACTGCTCCCAGTAGCCGGGGACGACCTTGTCGGCGAGCTCGATGCCGCCGAGCCACTTGATCGACTTGTACCCGTACATCTGCGCGACGTAGAGGCGCACCGGGCCGCCGTGCGACCGCGTCACCGGCGCCCCGAGCATCCGGGTCGCCACGAGGACCTCGGCGGTCCGCGCCTGCTCGAGGGTCAGCGACTCGGTGTAGGAGCCGTCGAACGAGCTGAGCAGCACGGCCTTCGCCCCCGCCTGCACGCCGACGCTGTCGAGGAGGTCGGGGAGCGCGACCCCTGACCAGAGGACGTTCGGGACTCGCCAGCCGGTGACGCACTGGAAGTCCTTGGTGTAGTGCGTCTGCGGCATCGCCTCGAGCTCGGGGAGCGTCAGCGTGGCCGGCCGGTCCACGAGGCCGCGCACGGTGAGCCGGTAGGTCTCGGCAGTACGGACCGGCTCGTCACCCGTGATCGAGTAGTAGCGGAAGCCGTTGGTGCCCGGCAGCAGCGACGTGAGCCCGGTGGGGTCGCGGCTGGCCACCGCGTTGATGCCGTTCTGCACCGACTTGCCGGTGAGGATGCCGAGCGCGCCGAGGCCGAGCATGCCGAGGACCACCCGCCGTCCGACGGGCTTGCCCTCGACCGCTGGCACCGCTGGCACCGCTGGCACCGCTGGCACCGCGGGCGGTCGGCTGGACGTCACCCGTCCATGGCACCACCGATTGCCCGCCCAGGCCACGCCGGAGGCCGCTTCGGGGCCTTACGACTTCCTGACGTCGCACGCGCCGGGGTGTCGTCTGGTAGACCTGCCGGCGTGAGCCTGGAGTCCGAGCTGGCCTCGGTGGTCGGCGNGGACCACCTGCTCGTCGACCCGGCGCTCACCGCTTCGTACGAGTCCGACTGGACGCGCCGGTTCTCCGGGCTCGCGCGATGCGTGGTCCGTCCGGGGGATACGGCGCAGGTGTCGGCAGTGCTTGCCGCCTGCCGGTCGTACGCCGTGCCCGTGGTCGTCCAGGGCGGGAACACCGGGCTGGTGGGCGGCGGAGTGCCGGCCGGTGGCGAGGTGCTGCTGAGCACCGTACGGCTGCGCGGGCTCGGCGCGGTCGAGCCGGCGACCGGTCAGGTGACGGTGGGGGCCGGCGTCCCGCTCGCGGTGCTGCAGTCCCACGTGCGCCCGTACGGGTACGAGGTCGGCGTCGACCTGGGTTCGCGGGACTCGGCGACCGTCGGGGGGATGGTGGCCACGAACGCCGGCGGCGAGCGGGTGCTGCGCTACGGCTCGATGCGTGCGCAGGTCGCCGGGCTGGAGGCGGTGCTCGCGGACGGCACCGTCCTGGACCGGCTCCGGGGGCTGCCCAAGGACAACACCGGCTACGACCTCACCGGGCTGCTCTGCGGCAGCGAGGGGACTCTGGCCGTGGTGACCCGGGTGCGGATCCGGCTGGTACCGGCACAGGCCGCACGGGCGGTGGCCGTCGCCGGCTTCGCCGAGACCTCCGCTGCGATCCGTACGCTCACCGGTCTCCGTCGTTCGCTGGTCTCGCTCGAGGCGGCCGAGCTGTTCTACGCCGACGGCCTGGCGCTGGTACGCGCCCACGCCGGCCTGTCGGACCCGCTCCCCGGCGCCCACTCCGCCTACCTGCTGGTGGAGTGCGCGGCCGCCTCGGACCCNACGGACGACNTGCTCGCGGCGGTGGCCGACGCTNCCGGCGTCGCGGACGCGGTGGTCGTCTCGGACGCCCGCGGCAGGGCCGACCTGTGGCGGTACCGGGAGGCACACACCGAGGCGATCAGCGCTGCCGGGGTACCCGTCAAGCTCGATGTCGCCGTACCGCTTGACGAGCTGGCCGCCTTCGTCGCGGAGCTGGCGCCCAGGGTCACGTCGGTCTGCTCGGGCGCACGGACGATCGTGTTCGGCCACCTGGCCGAGGGCAACCTGCACGTCAACGTCCTCGACGCCGACGGGTACGAGGACGCGGTCACCGACACCGTGCTCCGGCTGGTCGGCTCGTACGGCGGCAGCATCAGTGCCGAGCACGGGGTCGGGCGCGCGAAGGTGCGCTGGCTGGGCCTGTCCCGCAGCCCGGAGGAGCTGGCCGCTATGACGGCGGTGAAGCGCGCGCTCGACCCCGACTGGCTGCTCGCCCCCGGCGTCCTCCTGCCAGCCCCGTGACAGCGCCCCGCACACGATGGGGGCACGGTCTGGTTGACGATCGCCGGGAGCGCGGTGGGAATCGCATTCTGACCCGTGATCGACGAGGAAGGTGAGCGATGACACCGGCGGAGCAACAGACGATCGAGGACGCGCATCGCGTCGTTGCCGAGGCGGCGAAGGTGTCCGAGCGGATCAGCGAGACCCTCGCACGGTCGCGCGAGGTCACCCGCGAAGCCATCAGGGTGCTGCGGCGCGCCGGCTACAACGTCTAGGACGAGCCCGCCCCTGCGCGCCGCGATCAGGTCCAGAGGGCCTTTGCGAGGTACCAGCCGGCGAATGCGGCCAGCAGGCCGAGCGCCAGGCTGCCCACGGTGTTGGCCACCGCGGCGCGGCGGTCGCCCTGCTCGGCGAGGCGCACCGTCTCGTAGCCGAAGGTGCTGAACGTCGTGAAGCCGCCGCAGAAGCCGGTGCCCGCGAGCGAGACGAGGTGCGGGCCGGCCGGGCCGTAGGCCTGCGCCCCGAGCAGCAGCCCCAGCAGCAGGGAGCCGGCGACGTTGATCAGCATCGTGCCGTACGGGAAGACGCCCCTGTGCCGCGACTGGACCGCCTGGTCGAGCAGCCAGCGCGACGGTGCCCCGACGGCGGCGCCGAGGAGGACCAGGAGGGCGGTCACCGGGGCCGGGCCCGGTCGACGACGAGGCGGCGGACGAGCAGCTGGCCGATGAGTACCGCGAGCAGCCCCAGCACCAGCGTCCCGAGCAGATAGGCGGCGGCCGCGCCCGCGTGGCCGTCCTGCAGCAGCGCGCGGGTGTCGGACGTGTACGTGGAGAACGTCGTGAAGCCCCCGAGGATGCCGGTACCGAGGAAGGGTCGCAGGTAGTCGTGCGGCGGCCACACGCCGACGACCAGCGCCATGAGCACNCCGATGAGCAGGCAGCCGAGGACGTTGACCAGCAGGACCGCCCACGGGAACCCGCCGCGGGGCTGGGGGAGGGCCGTGACGACGCCGAGCCGCGCGAGCCCGCCGATCGCGCCACCGGCCGCGACGGCGGCCGCCACCTTCCATCGGACGTCGGTCGCGGCCTCGNCCGGAGAGAGCAGGTCCGGGTCGATGTCGTCGGGCTCGACGGGCTCCGGATCCACGGTGTGGATGCTAGNCGGGCGGGCCTCGGGTCCTTCGTCCCTGGCCATTACGCGGCGCGCGGGACACACTGGGGGTGTGACCCATCCCCATGCCGCACCGCGCAGAGTGCTCGAGACCAGTCCCTTCAGCCGACCAGAGGTGCTGGTGCGACCTCCGGGGGAGTTCGCGGTGGGGGACCGAGTGACGCACGACCGCTACGGGCTGGGTCGCGTGGTGTCGGTCGACACGGCCGACTACCTGTGCCTCGACTTCGGTGCCGGGGGCATCAAGCAGTTCGCCGGCGCCGACCCCAGCCTGACCAAGCTCTAGTCGGCCTCTAGTCGGCCTCTAGTCGGCTCTGGTCACAGGGACGTCACCACGTCGTCGTGGTCCAGCCGCGGCAGGCGGTCCATCCAGGCGTCCGTACCGGGCTTGCCGATGTTCACGACGAGGAACGAGCGGAGCCGTCCGTCGGCGAAGAACTCCGCGTCGACCCCGGCCGCGTCGAATCCGCCCATGGGGCCGGCGGCCAGACCTGCGGCCCGCACGCCGAGCAGGAAGTAGCCGGCCTGCAGCGTCGCGTTGAACCGGGCGACCTTCTCGCGGGCGGCGTCGTCCGAGAACCGGTCCTTCGCATCCGGCACGTACGGGAGCANCTCGGGCAGGTGCTCGTGGAAGCCGGTGTCGGCGGCCAGGATCGCGACCAGGGGAGCGCTCGCGGTCTTCGCCCGGTTGCCCTCCGCCAGCAGCGGGAGCAGGCGCGCGCGAGCCTCGTCGCTCCGGACCAGGACGACGCGCAGCGGCTGGGTGTTCATGGCGGTGGGCGCCCACTTCACCAGCTCGTAGATCGCGCGTACCTGGTCGTCGCTGACCGGCTCGTCGGTGAACGCGTTCGCTGTCCGCGCCGCCCGGAAGAGCAGGTCCTGCGTCGATCGGTCGAGGACGAGGTGCTCGTCGACGGTGTCGAGCGAGCGGTCCAGGTCGACCAGGGCGGTGTACTCNTCGGTGGCAGTCATGTACGGGGAAACGGTGTTGAACTTTCAACTATTCCNGGCCCGCTACGGTTTGTAGGTGGAGCCCAGCAAAGATCCGGTCGAGGGCGCCCCCCTCTACCCGCTCGGCCTGCGCCTCGGAGGGCGCCGGGTCGTGGTGGTCGGGGCGGGGACGGTCGCGCTGCGCCGGGTCAGCGCGCTCCTGCAGGCCGACGCGACCGTCGTGGTGGTGGCTCCCGAAGCCACGCCGGCCCTCACCGACCTGGCCGTGACCGGTCGCGTCGAGTGGCTGCAGCGGCCCTACGAGGACGGTGACCTCGACGGGGCCTGGCTTGCTCTGGCCTGTACCGACCAGCCGTCGGTCAATGCGCTCGTGGCCGCAGCGGCCGAGCAGCGACGGATCTTCTGCAGCCGGGCCGACGACGCATCTGGTGGCTCGGCGTGGGTGCCTGCAGTGGGCCGGGTCGGTGGCGTGACCGTTGCCGTGCACGGCGACCGTGACCCCGCGCGCGCAGCCGCCCTGCGCGACGGGATCGTCGAGCACGTGGTCCGCCACCCAGCCCCGCACGGTCGGCATCGGTCTGGGCGGGTCGTGCTCGTCGGAGGGGGACCAGGGGATCCCGGCCTCATCACGGTGCGCGGACGCGCGGCTCTGGCCGAGGCCGACGTGGTCGTCGCGGACCGCCTCGCCCCGCTCTCCCTCCTCGACGAGCTGCCGGCTCACGTCGAGGTCATCGACGCAGCCAAGGTGCCTGGCGGCCACTCGATGCCGCAGGACGAGATCAACCGGTTGCTCGTCGAGCACGCCAGGGCCGGGCGGGTGGTCGTACGGCTCAAGGGCGGCGACCCGTACGTCTTCGGCCGGGGGATGGAGGAGGTGCAGGCCTGCCTGGAAGCCGGCCTCCGGGTCGACGTGGTCCCCGGCGTCACGAGCGCGGTGTCCGTGCCAGGTCAGGCGGGCATCCCGGTGACCCATCGCGGGGTCGTCCAGGCGTTCACGGTCGTGTCGGGCCACGTGCCCCCGGGCGACCCGGCGTCGACGGTCGACTGGAAGGCGCTCGCGGCAGTGGGTGCCACGATCGTCGTGCTCATGGGCGTCGCCACGATGCCGGCGATCGCCGAGGCGCTGATGGCCGGTGGCCTGGCGGCCTCGACGCCCGTGGCCGGGGTGGCGGACGGCGCGGCGGCGGTGCTGAGCACGCTCGAGCAGGTGGCCGTCGGAACGGCCACGGCGGCGATCACGTCCCCGGCGGTCTTCGTCGTCGGCGACGTGGTGGGCAGCCGGCCGGCCAGCGACCTCGTCCCCGGTGGGCTCGACCTGGCCGCGCCTCTCGCGAAGCCCTGACCGGCNCCGGCATGCCACCAGCCCGGGCCGTGAGCGGCGGCTGGATGCTGCGCCACGCGGTCCGGATGCGCACCGACCCGCTCGGGTTCCTGGTGGACTGTGCGGCCCCGCTGGGCGCGCTCGTGGAGCTGCCGATCCCGCGCCAGCGGGTGTTCGTGGTCAACGACCCCGACGCGATCACGCGGGTGCTGCAGGGCAACCACTCGGCGTACGGCAAGCAGACCATCCAGTACCGGTCCCTGGCGCTCGTCACGGGTGAGGGCCTGCTGGTGAGCGAGGGCGAGGAGTGGCTGCGCGGGCGCCGTCTCGTGCAGCCGGCGTTCCACCAGCGGACCCTGGACGCGGTGGGCGACCACGTCGCGGACGCGATCGACCGGCTCTTCGCGACCTGGGCCGCCCTGCTGGACGGCCTGCTGGACGGCGCGGTCGACGGCGCCGTGGTCGACGTGGACGCGGCCATGATGCGGACCACGCTGGAGGTCGTCGGGCACGCGCTGTTCGCCACGGACCTCGGGCCGGAGGCCGACCGGATCGTCGAAGCGGTGGTCGCCGCCCTCGACCAGGTGATCGCGCGGGCCCGTTCCCCGTTGCCGCTGCCTCGGACTTGGCCGACGCCGGGCAACCGCCGGCTGAAGCGCTCGGTCGACCAGCTCGACGCGAGCGTCGCGGAGCTGGTGCGCGCGCGCCGCGCGGTGTCGACAGGTGCGGCCGCCTCCGGCGCCGACCTGCTCGGCCTCCTGCTCGACCCGTCGTCGTCGGCCTCCGACCAGGAGGTCCGGGACCAGGTCGTCACGCTGGTCGTCGCCGGGCACGAGACCGTGGCCAGCGCCCTCACGTGGGCGTGGTGGCTGGTCGCGGGCCACGGGGTGGTCGCCGACAGGTTGGCGGCCGAGTCGGCGGCGGTGCTCGGCGGGCGGCGGCCGACCTTCGCCGACGTCGCCCGGCTCCCGTACGCCCGCCAGGTGCTGGACGAGGCCCTGCGGCTGTACCCGCCCGCGTGGGTCGTGACGCGGCGCGTGCTGGCGGACGACGTTCTCGCCGGCGTACCCGTACCAGCCGGTGCCCTGCTCATCATGTCGACGTACGCCCTGCACCGGAACCCGGCGGTCTGGGACCGGCCCGACGCCTTCGACCCGGACCGGTTCGCGCAGCCGGCGTCGGCCGGGTCGGCCGGGTCGGCCGGGTCCTCAGGGGGCGGGCGGCGCGGCTACCTGCCGTTCGGGGCTGGGCCGCGGATGTGCGTCGGCCGGGAGCTCGCGCTGGTCGAAGGGGTGCTCGTGCTGTCGGCGCTCGCCGGCCGGTACCGGTTCCAGCGCACCCCGGGACAGGTCGTGCGTGCGGACGCGCTGGTGACGGTACGACCGCGCGGCGGGCTGCCCCTCCGGATCCGCCGGCGGTGACGCGTGGCGAGGTTGCTCACTCGAGCCCGAACGGACAGGCTCGACCCATGGTCGACCAGGCGGGCGAGGCGGTGGGCGAGGACGCGCCGTCGCACGTCGACGTCCCGCGGCCGATCCGGGTCGCGGCCGACTGGGCCTGGCGACTGCTGGTCATCGCGGCCGCGGTGGTCGCGCTGCTCCTGCTGGTCAACCGGCTCAAGCTGGTCTTCCTGTCCGTGTTCGTCGGCCTCCTCGTCTCCGCGCTGCTCGCTCCGGTCGTCGGCCTCGTGCAGCGACGAGTGCGAGGGTCTCGCGGGCTGGCGACCCTTCTCGTGCTCGTCCTCGCGATCGCCGGCCTCGCGGGTGTCGTGGCGCTGCTCGCGATCGAGATCAGCGGGTCGTTCAAGGACCTCGGGACCACGTTCAACAGCGGGCTGGGCCAGATCCGCGTCTTCCTCCGTGACCACTTCAACATCGACGACAGCAAGCTCCAGCAGTACCTCTCGCAAGCCTGGGATGCCTTGCGGGACAACAAGAACGGGCTGCTCTCGGGAGCACTCTCGGGCGCGACCATCGCGCTCGAGATCCTCTCGGGGGCGGCGATCGCCTTCTTCACGACGGTGTTCTTCCTGCTCGACGGCGAGCGCATCTGGGGCTGGTGCGTCTCCTTGTTCCCTCGACGCGGGCAGCCGGACATCCGGGCCGCCGGGCTCCGCTCCTGGGCGGTGCTGACGGCGTACGTGCGCGGCACGATCCTGATCGCGTTCGTCGACGGGGTGTTCGTCGGGCTCTCGGTGGCGGTCATCGGCGTGCCCCTGGCCGTGCCGCTCGGCGTGCTGGTGTTCTTCGGGGCGTTCGTCCCCATCGTCGGTGCCCTGGTCAGCGGGTTCGTGGCCGTCGTCGTCGCCCTAGCCGCCAAAGGTGTGTTCGCTGCGCTCGCCGTGCTGGTGGCGATCATCGTCGTCCAGCAGATCGAGGGGCACCTGCTGCAGCCGCTGGTGATGGGCCGCCTGGTCTCGCTGCACCCGCTCGGCGTCGTCCTCGCGGTCACGGCCGGCAGCGTGCTCGCCGGCCTGGTCGGCGCCGTCGTCGCGGTACCCGTCGCGGCGGTGCTGACGACGGTGCTCGGGTACTACGGGCGACGGGCGCGCGACGCCCCCGCCGACGCGCTGGCGCCGGACCTCGCGCCAGACCTGGCGCCGGACCTCGAGCCCGACCTCCAGCCGGACTAGCTGGAGTGGTCGGCCGCCCAGGAGCGCACGATGTCGCGTACGGACAAGATGCCCGCGACCTCGCCCTCCTCGAGGACGACCAGGTGCCGGAAGCCACCGCGCAGCATGGCCTCCGCGGCCTGCGTGAGCGTCCAGCTCGGGGCCGCGTAGACGATCTCGGCAGTCAGGTGGGCGGCGACGGTCTCCTGGTCCACGTCGGCGCCCTCGGCGATCGCGGTCAGGACGTCGCGCTCGGTCATGATCCCGGCGCCCTCGCCGTCAGGGTCGACGACGACCGCCGCGCCGACATGCCGCGCCCGCATCAGCCGGCTCGCCTCGCGCAGGGTGTGGTTCGGCCCCACGGTGAGGACTTCGTGGCTCATGGCGTCGCGAACACTCATCAAGGCCTCCGTGGGCGTACGAACTCATGCCAGATGGGACATGATCGGGCTCCTGGCTCCCGCTGTCCACGGGTGCGTCCGCGCGGCGCCCTGCCAGACTGTTCGGCGTGACGAGTCCGGCTCCCCGCACGGGCACCTTCGCCCGCACCAGCGCGTGGTGGCGGCACGACCTGGCGGTCGCGGCTGCGGTGCTCGTGTGGATCCCGTCGGTGCTCCTGCTCGACCGCGGCGCGCCGCTGCTCCGACAAGAGCTGCTCGGGCTCGGCACCTGCGTGCTGCTGCTGGCGCTGCTGCGGGCCGAGACGCCGCTCGTCCGGGCGCAGGTCGCGGTGGTCGTCGCCTTCGCGACGCTGGTCGAGTACACCTGCTCGCCCCTCCTGCACGTCTACGTCTACAGGCTGCACAACGTGCCCGCGTTCGTCCCGCCAGGGCACGGCCTGGTCTACCTCGCCGCGTACTCGATCGGGCGGTCGACGCTTGCGCAGCGCTACGCGCGGCAGGCGGTCACCGCGACGGTCGTCCTCGGCGGGCTGTACGCGCTCCGCGGGCTCAGCCCCTGGGCGCCCAGGCTCGACGTGCTCGGTGCGTTCTGGTACCTCTGCCTGCTCGGCTTCCTGCGCTGGGGACGGTCCCGGTTGCTGTACGTGGGCGCCTTCCTGGTCGTCACGTACCTCGAGCTGATGGGAACGGGGCTGGGCACCTGGACGTGGCAGACCCATGACCCGACCGGCATCGTCGCGATGGGCAACCCCCCGTCCGGGGCGGCCGGCGGGTACGGCTGGTTCGACCTCGCCGCGGTGGCCGTGGCGCCGTGGCTGCTGCGGCGGCTACCCGGCCGCCGAGGGGGCGCCGCTTCCGTCGCCGTCGCCACCGTGGCCCAGCCGCCGGAGGACCTCGTCGTGGAGGCGGCCGTTGGTGGAGACGGCACCACCCCCGTCGAGCACTGACCCGCCCGTACGCCCGGTCACGCGCCCGCCCGCCTCCAGTACGACAGGCACCAGCGCGGCGACGTCCCAGATCGAGAGCTCGGGCTCGACCGCCACGTCGACCGCGCCCTCGGCGACCAGCAGGTGCGACCAGAAGTCGCCGTACGCGCGCGTCCGCCAGCACCGGCCGGCCAGNTCCTGGAACGCGGCNCCGCCGTCCGGCCAGCCGACCGCGTCGGAGTACGACAGCGAGGCGTCGGCGAGCTGTCCCACCTCGGAGACGTGGATCTGCTTGGGCGCACCGACGAGGAGCCCACCGGCCCAGGCGCCCGCACCTCGGGCCGCCCACCAGCGCCGTCCGAGGGCCGGCGCCGACACCACCCCGACGGCGACGTCGGCCCCGTCCACGAGGGCGATCAGCGTGGCCCACACCGGTACCCCGCGGACGTAGTTCTTCGTACCGTCGATCGGGTCGAGGATCCAGCGCCGCCCGGACGTGATCGAGGTGTCGGCACCCATCTCCTCGCCGAGCACCGGCTCGTGCGGTCGGGCCTTCGCGAGGTGGTCGCGCAGCAGCTGTTCGGTGGCACGGTCGGCGTCGCTCACGGGGGTCAGGTCCGGCTTGGTCTCGACGACGAGGTCGAGCGACTGGTACCGGTCCAGCGTGACGACGTCGGCCGCGTCAGCCATGGCGAGCGCGAGGGCGAGGTCGTCGGCGTACGTCACAGCCCAGAAGGCTAGTGCCCGCCCCCCGCCCCTCCGNGTTGATCATGGACAGATGGCCCCCCGGGATCGCTCCCAGAGGGCCATCTGTCCATGATCAACGGCGGGACGGTGGGTACGAAACGGGAAGGCGCGCGAAAGCGGGGACGGGGCGGAGGGGTCAGTCGGCGTCGGGGGTCTCACGGGCCCGCAGGAGGCGCCGCAGGGACTCGAGGCGGGCCCGGTCGGCGTGGCCGTCGGCGACCCAGGCGTCCAGCGCGCACTCGGGCTCGTCATGGGTGCAGCCGCGCGGGCAGGCGTCGGTGCCGGCAGCAAGGTCGGGGAAGGCGCCGATGACCCGCGAGGGGTCGACGTGCGCGAGGCCGAACGACCGGATGCCCGGGGTGTCGATGACCCAGCCCGCGTCCGGTCGTCCGCCCGGCAGCTCGAGGACGATGGCCGATGTCGAGGTGTGCCGTCCGCGCCCGGTCACGCTGTTGACCACACCGGTCGCGCGGAGCGCACCCGGGACCAGGACGTTGACCAGGGTCGACTTCCCGACGCCGGAGTGCCCGACGAAGACGGTCCGGTGGCCCTGCAGCCGTGCGCGCAGCTCGTCGAGGTCGCCGTAGCGCGAGGTGACGACGTGGGGGACGTCGAGCGCCCGGTAGGTCTCGAGCAGCTCGTCCGGTGACTTCAGGTCGGACTTGGTCAGGAGCAGCAGCGGTTGGAGCCCGGAGTCGTACGCGGCCACGAGACAACGGTCGATGAGTCCGGTTCGCGGCTCGGGGTCGGCGAGCGCCGTGACGACCGCGAGCTGGTCGGCGTTGGCGACGACGACGCGCTCGACCGGGTCGTCGTCGTCGGCGGTACGCCTCAGTACCGTGGCCCGCGGCTCGACCCTGACGATGCGGGCCAGCGCGTCGACCTCGGCGGACAGGTCGCCGACGAGCGCGACCCGGTCGCCGACGACGACACCCTTGCGGCCCAGCTCGCGGGCCTTCATCGCGACGACGTGCAGCCGCCCGCCCGACGTCTCGACCAGACAGCCGTAGCGGCCCCGGTCGACAGTGACCACCCAGCCCTCGGCTGCGTCGACGTGGCCGGGGCGGTCCTTCGTACGGGGCCGCGACTTCCCCCGGCCCGGGCGCACGCGCACGTCGTCCTCGTCGAGGTCGCGCCCGCGCCGGTCGGCGGCCACTACGCGAGCATCCCGGTCCACAGCTCGACGAAGCCGGGCAGCGTCTTCCCGGCGGTCGCGACGTCGACCACCTCGATCCCGGGTACGGCGAGGCCGAGCACTGCTGCGGCCGTCGCGAGCCGGTGGTCGTCGTACGTCTCGAAGACGCCGCCGTGCAACGGCCGCGGGACGATGACCAGCCCGTCGTCGGACTCCTGGACGTCGGCGCCGAGGCGGCCGAGCTCCTTGGCCAGCGCGGCGAGCCGGTCGGTCTCGTGGCCGCGCAGGTGGGCCACCCCCCGGATCGTCGTACGGGAGCCGGCGAGGCACGCGAGCGCAGCGACGACGGGTACGAGCTCGCCCACCTGGCTCATGTCGAGGTCGGCCCCGCGCACGCCGGCAGAGCCGTCGACGACGAGGTCGCCGGCGTCGTCCTCGAGGACGGCCCCGAGCTCGTGCAGGACTCGCGCTGCCTCGCCCACCGCCTGGTAGGGCGACGTGGTCGGGAAGCCGACGATGCGGACGCGGCCACCGGTCGCGAGCGCCGCGGCGNCGAACGGCAGCGCGTTGGACACGTCGGGCTCGATCGTGATCTCTCCGCCGCGCGGCCGCCCAGGNGACACCAGCCACGCAGCGCCGTCGACGGGGCGAGCATCGACGCCCGCAGCTCCGAGCATCGCCAGCGTCATCGCGATGTGGGGGAGCGACGGGACGGTGGGTCCCACGCTGCGTACCTCGACCCCGTCTTCGTAGGCGCAGCCGGCGAGCAGCAGTGCGCTGACGAACTGGCTGGACCCGCTCGCGTCGACCTCGACGAGGCCGCCGCGGACCCGGCCGGCTCCGACCACGGTGAACGGGAGCGCGCCCCGCCCACCGTCGTCCACGGTGACGCCGAGCTGGCGCAGCGCGTCGAGCACCGGACCCATCGGCCGCTGGCGGGCGCGCGGGTCACCGTCGAAGGCGATCTCGCCGTGGGCGAGCGCGGCGACCGGCGGGACGAAGCGCATCACGGTCCCGGCGAGCCCGCAGTCGACGTCGGCGGGCCCGGACCAGGCCGACGGAGTCACGACCCAGTCGCCGCCCTCGTCGGCCACGTCGCTGCCGAGGGCCGCGAGCGCGGCCGCCATCAGCTCGGTGTCGCGTGCGCGGAGCGGGCTGCGGACCGTCGTCGGAACCGGCGCCAGCGCGGCGAGGACCAGGGCCCGGTTGGTCATCGACTTCGAGCCGGGGACGACCACCGCGGCGTCGATCGGCCCGCTCGGTGTCGGTGCCAGCCAGATCGGTGCCGCGGTCTTCGTCACGGGCCCATCATCTCAGGCGGTCGGCCCTCGTCGGGGGTACGTGGCAGGCTGGCCCCGTGTGCGGACGGTACGCGGCGAGCCGGAACCCGGACGACCTCGTCGAGGAGTTCGAGGTCGACCGCGTCGAGGTGCCCCAACGCCTCGAGCCCGACTTCAACGTGGCCCCGACCAAGGACGTCTACGCGGTGCTCACCCGGCGATCGAGGGAGATGTCCGTCGACGCGGCGCCGGCCCGGCAGCTCCGGGTGGTGCGCTGGGGCCTCGTACCCTCCTGGGCGAAGAACCCCTCGATCGGCTCGCGCATGATCAACGCTCGGATGGAGACGGTCGCCGAGAAGCCCGCGTTCCGCAAGGCGTTCGCCAAGCGCCGCTGCCTGCTCCCCGCCGACGGTTACTACGAGTGGTACGCGCCGGACGCAGCCGGGACGAGCGCCGGGGCGAGTGCCGGGCGGAAGGTGCCGAAGCAGCCGTTCTACATCCACCCCAAGGACGGCGGCGTCCTCGCGATGGCGGGTGTCTACGAGTTCTGGCGGGCGCCCGACGCCGACCACGAGGACCCCGATGCGTGGCTCTGGACGTGCGCGGTCCTCACGACGGTGGCCGAGGACTCGCTCGGCCGCATCCACGACCGGATGCCGTTGTTCGTCCCCCGCGACCGCTACGCGGACTGGCTCGATCCTGCCTCCGACGACCCCGACCGGGCGAGCAGCCTGCTGGTCCCTGCGGCGCCCGGCCGCCTTGCCGCCTACCCGGTCTCCACCCTGGTCAACAACCACCGGAACAACGGTCCCGAGCTCATCGACCCTTTGCCCGCGGAATGACACCGCTCGACACCGCCGTGCTCGAGATCCCGACCCCGAAGGGACTGGCTCGAGCGACGGTCCACCCCGCCCGGCCGCGTACGGGGCGCAGGGCGACGCTCGTCCTCGGGCACGGCGCCGGCGGCGGTATCGACGCCAGGGACCTCGTCGCGCTGGCCGGTGCGCTGCCCTCTCGCGGGGTCACGGTGGTCCTGGTCGAGCAGCCGTGGCGCGTGGCCGGGCGCAAGGTGGCCGGGCCGCCGCCCCAGCTCGACGAGGCCTGGCTCGCCGTCCTCGCGGTCGTCGCCGGGCTGCCGTCGCGCGCGGGCCCCCTCGTCGCCGCCGGGCGCAGCGCGGGGGCACGGGTGGCCTGCCGCACCGCCTCCGCGGTCGGCGCCGACGCAGTGGTCGCCCTCGCGTTCCCGCTGCACCCGCCCGGGCGACCGGACCGCAGCCGAGCCGGAGACCTGGCCGCGGTACGGGTCCCGGTCCTCGTGGTCCAGGGCGAGCGCGACGCCTTCGGCGGACCCGCCGAGCTGCCACCGGGCACCGAAGTCGCTGCCATCCCGTACGCCGACCACGGGTTCGCCGTCCCGCGCCGTGCCCCGCTCAGCCAGGAGGCGGCGCTCGCGCTGCTCGTCTCCGCCGTCGATGGTTTCCTCGATGGCTTCCTCGATGGCTTCCTCGACGGCGATCCCAGGCCCGGATAGCCGGTCCGGGAAGAAGGCGCCGATAGCCGGCGTTCACCAGACGTGCTTGTCACCCACGAAACGAGACCGTCGCCGCTCGACTGGCTGGAGTACGGGTCGCTCGGCGGCTCGGGCCGGCCGGTATCCTCTGGTATGACGTCAGGGGAGGTGGGTCCGGTCGAGGTGCCCGACGAGAGCACGGAAGAGCGTTCAGCGCGCTTCGAGCGCGACGCCATGCCGTTCCTGGACCAGCTCTATGCTGCGGCCCTGCGGATGACCCGTAACCCGGCCGACGCCGAGGACCTCGTGCAGGAGACGTTCGTCAAGGCGTTCGCGGCCTTCCACCAGTTCACCGAGGGGACCAACCTCAAGGCCTGGCTCTACCGCATCCTGACCAACACGTTCATCAACACCTACCGCAAGAAGCAGCGAGAGCCGCTGCAGAGCGCCTCCGAGGACGTCGAGGACTGGCAGCTCGCGCGGGCCGAGTCGCACACCTCAAGCGGACTGCGATCGGCTGAGACCGAGGCGCTGGACCGGCTGCCCGACTCCGACGTCAAGGACGCGCTCCAGTCGATCCCCGAGGACTTCCGCATCGCGGTCTACCTCGCCGACGTCGAGGGCTTTGCGTACAAGGAGATCGCCGACATCATGGGTACGCCGATCGGTACCGTGATGTCCCGACTGCATCGGGGGCGCCGGCAGCTGCGCGAGCTGCTGGAGGACTACGCGCGCGAGCGTGGCCTCACGACGGCTGGGTCTCCCACCGCGCCTTCGCTGGAGGGTTCATGAGCTGCGGCGACCACCACGACACCGACTGCTCCGAGGTCCTTGCCGCGGTCTACCAGTTTCTCGACGGTGAGATCACCGACAGCCGTAAGCACGTGATCCGCGAGCACCTCGACGAGTGCGCGCCGTGCCTGCGCCAGTTCGGCATCGAGCAGGAGGTCAAGGCGCTGGTCGCCCGCTGCTGCGGGTCGGACCGCGCACCCGAGGCGCTCCGGATCAAGATCATCACGCGGATCCAGCAGGTACGGGTCGAGCTCGGCCAGGTGGAGTACCGGGCCGACTGACCGCGCCGACTGAGCGGCCAACCGGTTGCCCACTGGCCGGCCGGCTACGCGTACTGGCTAGGCGTTGGGCCGGTTGCCGTGGTTGGCGCTGCTCTTCTTGCGGTCACGACGCTTGCGGGCGCGCTTGCTCATCGACGTACTCTCCTTGGCTGGTACCGCCCGGTCGACCGGTCGGTCAGGGTGCGTCCGCCATTCTCCCATGCGGCGCGTCCCCCGCTCACCACCCACACAGACGTTGATCATGGCCGAATCGCCCATGTGGATCAAGAAAATGGGGCGATCTGCCCATGATCAACGCGGCCCGGCGGCAGATCGGCGCCGGCGCGCGAGCTCGCCGCGGGCTAGCCGACGAGGCGGCGGTTGAGGGCGTCGAGCACCGAGCGGGCGACCGCCTCGCTCTCGTCGCCGCGCACCAGCGCGCTGCCGGTGAGCAGCTGCTCACCGAGCCGCGGCACGGTGACGGTGAGGACGGTCAGCGCAGCCTCGCGGTGGCCCGCCGCGACGATCTGCGACGACTCGACCTCGGCCGTGCTGCCCAGCAGCTCCTCGAGCGCTTTGAGCGTGGCCTGCGCCACCAGCCGGCAGCGGTGCGTCGCCGAGCCCGGGCCGACCACTCGCCCTTCGAAGACATGGCCGCCGGTGGCCGCCACGGAGACGAGCGCCTCGGCCTCCGGCCCGCTCGTACGGATCATGATGGAGCCGATGGCCGGGCGAGGGATCACCACCTCGGGGTCGATCGGGTCGTCGTCGATGACGGACGGGCTGAACTCGTCGGCTCCGATCTGCACGACGCTGACGATGCGGTGGTCGATGTCCAGGCCGAGCTTGAGCATGGCGAACGACTGCACGTCGCGGACGACCTGCTTGGGCGGTTTGCCCGGCTCGGCAAGGACGTGGATCTCGTTGGGCACGGCGTCGGGTCCGGTCACCACGCTGGCGGCGATGATCCCGGGAAGTCGCTTGAGCTCGTCCTCGAACTCGGGCAGCAGACGAAGCGTGGGCACAGAACTCTCTTCCTCGGGTCGATCAGGTCGATCTGGTCAGGTGATGCACCGAGCGCCCGACGTCAGGGACGTACCCGCGTCAGGCCCGCGACCAACAGTCTGCGCCGGTGCTCGGACAGATCGGTAGGCGGGGGGACGTCCGAGTGGTCCGACTCGTCGTCGGCGTCGAGCCTCGCGCTGGTGTCCGCAGGCGCGGCGGCGTCACTGTCCTCGGTGTGGTGACCTGCTCTGGCCCAGGACTGGGCGGAGACCTCGACCTCGCGCTCGGAGCCGGAGGCGGCCCGTTCGAGCGCCAGCATGGTGGGCGGGACGACCGAGCTGGCGTGCTCGACCATCGTGCGCAGCGACTCGCGCTGCCACCAGCGGAGCACCTTCGCGGTCTGGGGGTCGATGCGACCGTCTTCCTCTGCGGCGGCCAGCTCCGCGTCGAAGCGCTCGGTGGCAGGGTCGGACCGCAGGTCGAGCAGCCCAGCCACCAGGTCTGCGTATGCCACTTCGCGCGATCGCTGCGACGTCATGCCCCTGCCACCCCCACCGTTTGACCTGCTCGAACCGCGCGTCCCGCGCGAGTCGTCGCTCGTGTCCCCACCCCCGGGTTGATCTGGAGGTTAAGGCATCGAGCCGGGAAGATCGAGCGCTGATACACGGGGGTCGCTCCAACGGGCGATCATCTAGTCATAAGTGACTAGGCACTGGTAGTAAGTTGTGCTCGAATATCACGAGTTCACCCAACGTGACTGGTCGGACACTTGACGCGTTATTTCGTCACACCCTTCACTCTGGTACGACGCGTTCAGCAGATACTGTGCGAGATCCCGCCGAAGTGGGGTGATATCGCGCAGGATGACTGGCCCGGGGGTTCGCGGCTGGAGGCTCACCACCTCGACAACTGAAGAGAGCGGGACAGGGATCGACAGCATCGAGGGGCGCACGGCTCGCAAGGGTCGTGGCTCAGCAAGACAGCTGTTGAGTTTCACCCAAGCGGAGCGGATCTCGCACGGACCTTAGCGGCGTCCGTGACGTGAATCCCAGAGGTGATATCCCACGATGAAGAAGATCGCTGCTGCTGTCGAGCGTTTCCTTTCCGACCATGCAGGTTGGGCCTGGCAGTAGTCCCGACGATGCTGTCGATCCCTGTCCCGCTCTCCCGTGTAGCCGTCAGCCAGCGCGAGGCCCGCGCTGGCTGCTCATCGCCAGAGGGGGCGGATGAAAGGCCTGCCATTCGCTGCCCGCGCCTTCGTCGGTGCGGTGGTCGCGGCTGCCTGCATCGTCCTGGTCCTAGGCACCAGGCACTCGATGAACATCACCTGGGTCGTCATCCTCACGGTCATGTACGCGGCCCTCGAGTCGCGGATGCCGTCGGTGCGAGGGTCCAACGTCTACCTCGGCATGGGCTTCCCGGTCGGCCTGGCCTCGTACATCATCCTGGGCCCCTGGGGTGCGGCCTTCGTCGGTGCCGGCGCGGTGCTCGTGCTGGTCCAGAACACCATCGTCAAGCGGCTGTTCAACGCGGCGCAGTTCTCCCTCTGCGCGTTCGTGGCCGGTCAGGCGTACGTCTCGTTCGGCGGCAAGGTCGGGCACCTGGCGGCGTCCGACTTCCCGCGCGTCCTGCTGCCGGTCCTGCTGGCCGACCTCGTGCACTGCGCGGTCAACGGGTTGCTGCTCATGGGCGTCGTCAGCCTCGCCGAGAAGGTGTCGCCGAAGCAGGTGCTGGTGGGCAGCCTGCTCAAGTCGGTCCCCGGCTACCTCGGCTACGGCATCTTCGGCCTGCTGATGGCGGTGCTGTGGGTCGGCGTCGACATCGGCCCGCTGTCCGCCGTACTCGTCCTGATGCCGCTGTCCGTCGCCCGTTGGGCCTTCTCGCAGTACTCCGCCGAGCAGCAGGCCTACCAGTCGACGATCCACGCGCTCGTGCAGGCGGTCGAGACCAAGGACCACTACACGCGCGGCCACAGCGAACGGGTGTCGCGCGCATCCGTGATGGCGGCCCGGCTGATCGGTATGCGCGAGGACCGGCTCAACGCCTTGCGCTACGCCGGGATCCTGCACGACGTCGGCAAGCTGGGGGTGCCCACCAAGCTGCTGCAGAAGACCGACCGGCTGAGCGAGGCCGAGTTCGCGGCCATCAAGCTGCACCCGGTGCGCGGCCTCGAGATGCTCAGCGACATCGAGTTCCTCGACGAGGCGTTCAAGGGGATCCTGCACCACCACGAGCGGCTCGACGGCCGGGGCTACCCGATGGGGCTGTCCGGCATGCAGATCCCGGAGTTCGCCCGCGTGATCGCGGTCGCCGACGCGTTCGACTCGATGACGTCCACGCGTTCCTACCGGCACGCGCGCTCGGTCGAGGACGCCATCGCCGAGCTCCAGCGGTGCAAGGGGTCGCAGTTCGACCCGCGCATGGTCGACGCGCTCATCGCCGCGCTGGTCAAGGAGCCGTGGGTCGCGAGCGGCGTCGACGAGTCGGCCGAGAGCCTCGACGCCGTGGCGACCATCTCGGTGACGACGGTGGACCACGACGACCCGACGTTCTCGGTCGCGTTCCGGGACGACAGCCAGTGAGGCGCCGGTGACGACCCTCGCGCGCCGCCTCGACGAGGGACGCGGGACCATGCTGCTGGTCGGCGTCGCTCTCGTGCTCGTCGTGGTGTCCGCCGTCCTCGCCGTCCAGCACCCGATGCGCCAGACCGGCATCGCGCTCGCGTTCGGGGCGTTCATCGCGGTCGGCGAGGCGGTACGGCTGACCCTCGCCGGTGACCGTGAGGCGGCCCCGCTGGGGGCCGCCGCGGCGCTCGCCTATGCGCTCATCGGCCGGTTCGGGTCCGAGCCGACGACGCACACGGTGTGGGACGTCATCGCCGTGACGGCGGCGGCGAGCCTCGTCGGGGCGCTGCCGCACATCGCGGCCGGCCGGTCGCCGCGCCTCGACGTGCTCGCCCGGCGCATCCTGACCGTGGGAGTGGCCGCGGCGCTGTTCCGCCCGTTCTACGACTCCGGGTTCGGCGTGCTCGGCCAGCTCGAGATGCACCACCGCAACGGGCTCCTGGCCTCGGTGATGGTCGCCGTCGCCGTCGTCGCCGGCGCCTTCGACGCCGGCATCGCGGCCCTCGTCCGCGCCGACCGGGACAACTCCCCGTTCACGTCGTCGCTCCGCAGCGAGTTCCGTGCGTTGATCGGGCTCAGCTCGGCGATCGGTGCCACCGGCGTACTGATCGCGCTGGCCGCGCAGGTCATGAAGCTGTGGGCCATCCCGGTGTTCATCATCCCGTTGATGCTCACCCAGTTCTCGTTCCGTCGGTATGCGGGCATCCGCAACACGTACGCGCAGACGATCCGGTCCCTGTCGCGGGTGACCGAGGTAGGCGGCTACACCGAGACCGGGCACTCGCGCCGGGTGAGCGAGCTGGCGCTCGGTGTCGGCCGCGAGCTGGGCCTGTCCGACGTCGACCTGGGCGACCTGGAGTACGCCGCGCTCATGCACGACCTCGGCCAGCTCTCGCTCGCCGAGCCGATCCCGGGCGGTGCGACGGTGATGGCGATGCCCGACGAGCAGCGCCGCATCGCCGAGATGGGGGCCGCGGTCATCCGGCAGACCGGCGTCCTCGACCGGGTCGCCGTCATCGTCGAACGGCAGGCCGACCCCTACCGCAGGCCGCACGAGACGGCCGACGACACCATCCCGGTGGCCAGCCGGATCATCAAGGCGGCCAACGCGTACGACGACATGGTCGGTGACTCGCGCGAGAGCAGCCGGCGGCTCGAGGCGCTCGAACGGCTGCGCCTCTCGATGGCCTACGACTACGACCCGCGCGTCGTCACCAGCCTCGCCCACGTCGTGGAGCGCAGCACCCGCCAAGGTCTCTGACCCCTTCGCCCTCGCCCCGCTGCGCCGCGCCTTCCGCATTGATCATGGAGTAGTTGGGGGTTTTCCTTGATCAAGACCCCCACTACTCCATGATCAACGCGGGGGCGGGACTAGGGTCGGGCGCGTGCTGGACTCGCTGCTGGTCGCCAACCGGGGCGAGATCGCTCGCCGAGTGCTGCGGACGGCCCGGCGGCTCGGCGTCCGTACCGTCGCCGTGTTCTCGGCGGCCGACGCCACGGCCCTGCACGTGCTCGAGGCCGACGACGCGGTGCTTCTCGGACCTCCGCCGCCGGCGCAGAGCTACCTCGACGTCGATGCCGTGCTGCGTGCCGCTCGAGAGACGGGGGCCGCGGCTGTCCATCCCGGCTACGGGTTCCTCTCGGAGAACGCCGCGTTCGCCCGCGCCGTACGGGCCGAGGGGCTGATCTGGGTCGGGCCGGACCCCGAAGCCATCGAGCAGATGGGTGACAAGGTCAGCGCTCGCAACCTCATGCAGGCTGCGGGGGTACCGGTGGCCGACGGCACCACCGAGCCGGTGGGCGACGTCGAGCGGGCCGTGTCCGAGGCTGCGCGCATCGGATACCCGTTGATGGTCAAGGCTTCTGCGGGCGGCGGCGGCATCGGGATGGCGGTGGCGCACGACGAGGCGGGGCTGCGCTCCGCGTTCGAGACCGCCCGGTCGCGGGCCGAGCGGTTCTTCGGCGACCCGGCGATCCTGCTCGAGCGGTACGTCGCACGCGCCCGTCACGTGGAGGTGCAGATCCTCGGCCTCGCGGACGGCAGGGTCGTCGCGCTGGGGGAGCGGGACTGCTCGGTGCAGCGACGGCACCAGAAGGTCGCCGAGGAGACCCCGTCGCCGGGCGTCGGGCCCGAGCTGCGGGCCAGGCTGCTGGCGGCCGCCATCCGGGCCGGCGAGGCTGTGTCGTACCGAGGGGCAGGGACCGTCGAGTGCCTCGTGGACGCCGATGCGCAGGACTTCGTCTTCCTCGAGATGAACACCCGGCTGCAGGTCGAGCACCCGGTCACCGAGATGGTCACCGGCCTCGATCTCGTGGAGCAGCAGCTGCTGGTCGCGTCCGGCGACCCGGTGAGCTTCGACCCCGACCTGGTACGACCGCAGGGGCACGCGATCGAGCTCCGCGTGTACGCCGAGGATCCGGTGCGGTTCCTGCCAGGGCCCGGGCTGATCCGGGCCTGGTCGGAGCCCGGCGGGCCCGGCGTCCGGGTCGACTCGGGCTATCGGGCCGGCGACACAGTGACGCCCTTCTACGACCCGCTGATGGCCAAGCTCGTCGTCCACGGCGCCGACCGTGCTGAGGCGCTCGAGCGGGCCCGTACGGCTGTCGCGGGGTTCGTCGTGGAGGGGCCGAAGTGCAACCTGCCGTTCTTCGTGGAGCTGCTGGCCGACGAGGAGTTCGTGTCCGGCAGCTACGACACGAGCCTCGTCGACCGGATGCGCGCCCGCCCCGCGTAGCCGGGAGTAGGGTCGCGGAGCAGCAGCCCACGGACGATCGGCGAGAGGAGCGACGGTGCCTCAGGAGGTCCGCGCAGAGATGGTCGCGAACGTCTGGAAGGTGGTCGTCGCCGCAGGCGACGTCGTCGCGGACGGCGACACGCTGGTGATCCTCGAGTCGATGAAGATGGAGATCCCCGTCCTTGCCGAGGGGGGCGGGACGGTCACCGAGGTCGCGGTCTCCGAGGGGGACGTCGTGCAAGAGGGAGACGTCCTCGTCGTCGTCGAGTAAAGGTCCGCGCCTGTTCGGACGATGAGGTGGGGTGACCACCGACGCCCCGCCCGTGTCGATCGAGCCGTACCTGCGTGCGCTTCTCGAGTGCGGCGGCTCCGACCTGCACTGCAAGGTCGGTTCGCCCCCCCGAGTCCGCATCGACGGACGGCTGCGCAAGCTGCAGGCCCCGGTCCTCACGCCGAACGACACCGAGGCGTTCGTCTACGAGATCCTGCGCCCTGACCTGGTCGAGGAGTTCCAGCGTACGAACGAGGCGGACTTCGCGCACTCGTCGCCGGGTGTCGGCCGGTTCCGCGTCAACGTCTTCCGCTCCCGTGGCTCGGCCGGCCTGGTCTTCCGGCGGGTCTCCGTCGGCGCCATCCCGCTCGAGGACCTCGGGCTGCCTCCCGTGCTCGGCCCGCTCGCGCTGGAGCCCCGCGGCCTCGTCCTGGTCACCGGTCCGACCGGTTCGGGCAAGACCACGACGCTCGCGGGCATGATCGACCACATCAACAACAACCGCGAGGTCCACGTCGTCACGATCGAGGACCCCATCGAGGTCCTCCACTTCGACAAGCTGGCGATGATCAACCAGCGTGAGGTGCGCGTCGACACGACCGACTTCGGTACGGCCCTGCGCGCCGCGATGCGGCAGGACCCCGACGTCATCCTCGTCGGCGAGATGCGGGACACCGAGACCGTCAAGGCCGCACTCGCGGCGGCCGAGACCGGCCACTTCGTCATGTCCACCCTGCACACGACGGACGCAGCCGAGACGATCAACCGGGTCATCGACTTCTTCCCGCCGCACGAGCAGAAGCAGGTGCGCCTCTCGCTCGCCGGCGCCCTGCGCGGCATCGTCTGCCAGCGCCTCGTCCCCCGCGCGGACGGCGCCGGACGATGCGTGTCCATGGAGATCGCCATCAACACCGGCCGGATCGCCGACGCCATCACCGACCCTGACAAGACCTCGACGATCAGCCAGCTCATCGCCGACGGCGCCTACTACGGGATGCAGACCTTCGACGCACACCTGGTCGCCCTCATCCGCGACGGCATCATCACCCTCGAGGCGGCCATGGCGGCCTCGACGAGCCCGCACGACCTCACCGTCGAGCTGCGGCGCCTCGGCCTCGTCGCCTGACCGGCTTGCCACCTGCTCGTCAGCCGGTGCTCGTCCCGTGCGCGGAGCACCGGGCGGTCCAGCCGAGCGGCGTCACCTGGACGACCATGCGCCGCCGGCACTGCGAGCAGTAGCGCGGGGGCTCCAGGTCTCGTGCCCGCGCGCAGGCCGCGTGACCGTCGCCGGTCCTCTCGGCGGCCGGCACGGCGGTCAGCTCTTCGCCGCAGTGGTCGCAGTACACGCCCGTAACCTAGCCGCATGGCCCAGCTGACCTTCACGGTGTCCGACGCCGACACGGCCCGNTCGCTCGGCAGCGGGGACCTCGACGTCCTGGGCACCCCGCNGCTGCTCGCCTGGCTGGAGGCTGCGACCGTAGCTGCCCTGGTGCCGNTGCTGGGGGCGGGCGATACATCGGTCGGCACGCGGGTCGAGCTGGAGCACCTGGCTGCCGTNGGTGTCGGTGCGGTCGTGGTCGTCACCGCCGACGAGGTCCACGCGGACGGGCGGCTGCGCCGGTTCNCGGCCGCCGCGCAGGACGCNGACGGGCGGCTGCTCGCGACCGCGACCGTGACCCGGGTGGTCGTCGACCGGGAACGGTTCCTCGCCCGGCTCCCTCGCTGAGCCGGGGAGACCGGACGTCACAGCGCAAACGTGAGGGTGAGCAGGTGGACGCCGGGCCCCGCGTCCTTGTCCCGGTCCGGCTGCCGCAGGAAGCCCAGCCGGTCGTACAGCCTCAGGGCCGAGGTGTTCGACTCGATGACGCAGATGACCAGGGCCGCGAAGCCTCGAGCCCGGCCGCGCTCCGCGCAGAACGCGACGAGACGGGTGCCGTAGCCCTGCCCACCCGCCTTCGGGTCGACCGCGAGCATGCGGAACTCCAGCTCGCCGGGCCGGCTCACCTGTGCGTACGGCGTCCCGTGCGGGCTGAGGGTGACGGTGCCGACCAACGACCCGGCGTCGTCGACGAGGACGTAGACCTCGGCGACGGCTGCGCGCCCATCGGCGTCGGCGAGCACCGTCGCGTAGTCGTCGTCGGCGACCAGCACCCCGCCCGCGGAGTACGCCTCGACGGTGAGGGCACCGACGGCCACGTACTCGTCCGGTCGGGCCAGGCGGATCTCAGACACCCGTGGTCGTCCGCGGGTAGGCGACGGTCGGGTCGGTCTGCACATTGACGAGGTACGGGATGCCGGCGGCGAACGCCCGGTCGAGGGCTGGGCCGACCTCCTCCGGTCGGGTCACCGTCTCGCCCCCGCCCCCGAGGGCACGGGCGACGTCGTCGTAGCGCGTCTCGGGCCGCAGCTCGGCCGCGACGTCGTAGCCGTACAGGAACTGCATCGGGTGCTTCTCCAGCCCCCACATCCCGTTGTTGCCCACCACCATCACGACCGGCAGCCGGTGGCGGACGAGCGTGTCGACGTCCATGAGCGAGAAGCCGGCGGCGCCGTCGCCGAGCATGAGGACGACCTGGGCCGACGGCCGGGCGAGCCGGGCGGCGATCGCGTAGCCGAGGCCGGTACCGAGGCAGCCGTACGGTCCAGGATCCAGCCAGCCCCCCGGACGGCTGGGCTCGACGAAGCGGCCGGCGAAGGAGACGAAGTCGCCACCGTCGCCGATCACGACCGAGTCGTCCGCGAGCCTCGGGATGAGCTCGCCGTAGATCCGGGCCGGGTGGATCGGGTCGCTGTCGCTGTGCAGGAGCGCCCCGTCGCTCTCGACCGCGGCCACCGCGGCCTGGCGCAGACCGCTCGTCCAGTCGGCGTACGAGGGCCGCCGCACGAGCCCTTCCCAGGCCTCCCGTACGCCGTCGAGGACGAGCGAGAGGTCGCCGGCTGCCTTCGCGGCGAGCGGGACATGGGTGGCGATCTGACCGGGGGAGTCGGCCAGGTGGACGACCTTGGCGGGCGGCGCACCGTCCTTGCCGCCGAAGGCCCCGTAGCCGAGCCGGAAGTCGAGCGGGGTGCCCGCCACCAGCACCAGGTCGGCACCGCCGAGCGCCCGGCTGCGCGCCCTCGTGACGAGGAGCGGGTGGCTGCCCGGCAGGATCCCGCGGCCCATGCCGTTGCTGACCACGGGGAGGCCCAGCGTCGTGGCCAGCCGGGTCGCGGCGTCCTCGGCGCCGTCGGTCCACACGTCGGAGCCGAGCACGAGGACCGGGTGAGCCGCCTCGGCCAGCAGTGCGGCGACCGCGGCCACGTCGTCGGGGTCGGGCGCTGCCCGCTCGCGGACCGGCTCTGTCGGCGGCTCCGACTCGGCGCGGCTGTAGAGCTGGTCCATGGGTACGTCGAGGAACACCGGTCCGCGGTGCGGCTCCGTGGCGAGCCGAAACGCGTCGCCGACCGCCTGCACCGCCTCCCCGACCGCACGTACCGTCCCTGCGCTCTTGGTGACGGGGGCCAGGATCGGCGGGTGGTCGAGCTCTTGGAGGGCGCCGCTGCCCCAGCGGAACTCCGGCGCCCGGCCGCCGATCACGACGACAGGTACGCCGTTGAAGTACGCGCTGGTCACCGCCGACACCCCGTTGGTGACGCCGGGGCCGGCAGTGAGGACGGCGAGGCCGGGGCGCCTGGTCAGCTTCGCGGTCGCCTCTGCGGCGAACACGGCGGTCTGCTCGTGCCGTACGTCGATCAGGGGCATCGGCGGGTCGGCCTTCACCGCGCCGTCGTACAGCGGGAAGACGTGCGCGCCGGACAGCGTGAACATCGCCGTCGTGCCGTACGCGCGGGCCACCGCGACCGCCAGCTCGCCCCCGTGCCCCTCGATCCGCTGAGTCTCGCTCACGCCTAGAACCTACCGACTGCTCGGCGGGTACGTGTCGTCTGCTGGTGTCTTGACCCATGCAGACGACACGTACTCGGCTGGGTCCCGGCGTCCACAGCGGGTCCAGCCGTCCACAGCACCACTCGTGGGTCTCGCCGTGGCGCGCCCGTCGGCGCAGCCTTGGAGCGTGGTCGCCTTCCCGCGCATGCTGATCGAGCTGCTCGAACGCCAGGAGGGTGTCGTGCGCCGGGCCGACGTGCTCGCCCTCCTCGGCCCGGACCGCACGAGATGGCTGGTGACGAGCGGCCGGTGGCAGCGGCCCGTCCGGGGCGTCCTCGTCGGGCACTCCGGACCGCTGTCGTCCCGGCAGCAGCTGTGGGTCGGCTTGCTGGGGTGCGGAACGGCGGCTGTCCTGGCCGGCCTGACGGCGGCCGTGCTGGACGGCTACCGGGTCCCGGTCAACGTGCGGGTGCCCGACGTCCAGGTGCTGCTCCTGCCAGGGGTGAAGCGAACCGTCCCGGGCGTCGTGGTCCGGCGGTCCGCCTCTCTCGGCCTGCCTGACGTCCATCCGAGCCGACGACCGCCGAGGACCAGGCTCGGTCGTTCCCTCGTCGATGCCGCCTCATGGGCACGCACCGACGACGAGGCGCGCGCCATCGTCGCGGCGGGCTTCCAGCAACGACTCGTACGAGGCAGCGAGCTGGTGGACGTGCTGGCCCGGCGCCCCTCGTCGAGGCGCCGCGTGCTCGTCCTGTCCACCGTCGCGGACGCCGTCGGGGGCTCGCACGCCGTGGGTGAGCTGGACGCGCTCAGGCTCTGTCGCCGGTTCGGCCTCCCCGAACCCACCCGCCAAGCCCGCCGCCTGGATGCGCATGGCCGAGCCCGCTGGCTCGACCTGTGCTTCGACGAGTACGGGCTGGTCGTGGAGATCGACGGCCTGTGGCACATGGACGTCGAGAGCTGGTGGGCTGACCTCCGTCGACTCAACGAGCACGTGCTGCAGGGCGAGGCCTTGCTGCGGTTTCCCGCGTTCTTGCTGCGCGACGAGCCCGAGACGGTGGCGCGGGTCGTCGCTCAGGCGCTGCGGAGCCGGGGCTGGCGAGGCGCGTGTCGTCTGCTGGCGTCCTGACCCCTGCAGACGACACGCGCCGGCGGTCCGCGGCGGGCGCGGAGGCGGCGGGGGCTAGAGGGTGGCGCTGAGGGCCTTGATGGGCATGCTCAGCTCGTCCAGCAGGGCCAGGTCGGTGCTCGCCGGGCGACCCAGAGTGGTGAGGTAGTTGCCGACGATGACCGCGTTGACGCCGCCGAGCAGCCCGTCGCGGGTACCCAGGTCGCCGAGGGTGATCTCGCGTCCCCCCGCGTACCGCAGGATGGTCCGCGGCAGGGCGAGGCGGAAGGCGGCGATGGTACGCAGCGCATCGCGGGCGGCCATGACCGGCAGGTCGCCGAAGGGTGTGCCGGGGCGCGGGTTGAGGAAGTTGAGCGGAACCTCGTGCGGCGCCAGCGACCCGAGCTGGGCCGCGAACTCGGCCCGCTGCTCGAGGGTCTCTCCCATGCCGACGATGCCGCCGCAGCAGACCTCCATGCCGGCAGCGCCGACCATCTGCAACGTGGACCAGCGCTCCTCCCACGTATGCGTCGTCACGACCTGCGGGAAGTACGAGCGAGCCGTCTCGAGGTTGTGGTTGTACCGGTGCACGCCCATCGCGGCGAGCTCGTCGACCTGCGACTGCGTCAGCATCCCGAGCGACGCTGCGACCTGGATGTCGACGGCGGCGTGGATCGCGGCGACGCCCTCGCGCATCTGCGCCATCAGCCGCGCGTCAGGTCCGCGCACGGCCGCGACGATGCAGAACTCGGTCGCCCCGGTGGCCGCCGTCTCGACCGCCGCCGCCACCAGGGACGGGATGTCCAGCCAGGCCGCGCGTACGGGGGAGGAGAACAGGCCGGACTGCGAGCAGAAGTGGCAGTCCTCGGGGCAGCCACCGGTCTTGACCGAGACGATGCCCTCGACCTCGACCTCGGGACCGCACCAGCGCATCCGGACGTCGTGCGCGAGGGCGAGCAGCTCCTCGACCCTGTCGTCGGGCAGCCGCAGCACCTCCAGCACCTCGGCCTCCGACAGCCCGCGGCCCTCCGCCAGCACCGTCGTACGAGCGGTGTCCAGGATGTCGGTCATGCGGCTCCTCGGTGACCGCGCGCGGTCGTCAGGCGGGTCGACCGGGCGGGCGTCACTGCCGACCCGGTACGTGCTCTCGTCGGAAGTCTGCCGCATGGAACCGGCCGCCGAGCTCGCGCCCCAACCCGACGCCGGCGGCCAGCCGGAAGTCAGCGAAAGCGAGCGCCCCCATCCCCTGGGGCAGCACGCCGGACAGCGGTCGCCCGGCCAGCGTCTCGAGGTCGGCCACGTTGCTACGCGTCGCGAGGTCGGGCTCCGCCGGCCAGGCCCCCACGACCACACCGGCCAGCTGCAGGTGGCGGTGGTCGAGGGCCTCGAGCGTCAGCGCCGTCTGGTTCAGCGTCCCGAGTCCGGGGGCGGCCACGACGAGGACGGGCGCGGCGAGCAGCCCCGCCAGCGAGGCCATCGTCGTGGCCCGCCCACCGTCGCCCGAGTCGTCGAAGCGGACCAGCAGGCCGCCCGAGCCCTCGACGAGGACGAGGTCGTACGACGCGGCCAGCCGGGACACCCGCTCCGCTGCGACGGCGACGTCGAGCGGTGGCACCCCCGCCAGCCGGGCGGCGGACGCGGGCGCGAGCGGCGCCGTGAAGCGCGCGAGCTCGTAGGCGTCGGAGCGGGGCAGCCCGACGAGAGAGATGATCTCGTCGACGTCTCCAGGTTCCCCGTCGGCGACCCCGGTCTGGGCCGGCTTGACGACGGCGACGCGCCGGCCGGCGGCGAGCGCGAGGCTGGCGATCGCGGCCGTCGCCACCGTCTTGCCGACGCCAGTACCGGTTCCGGTGACGACAAGGACCCCAGACGGGCCGACGACGCTCATCGGGGCGCACGGGACAGGTGCGCGACGAACCGGTACCGGTCGCCGCGGTAGACCGACCGCCCCCACTCCACCGGGCGGCCGTCGAGGTCGAAGCCGTGCCGTGAGAGCAGCAGCAGCGCGAGCCCGGTGTCGACGCCGAGCAGCGCCGCCTCTTCGGGGCTGGCGAGCGCGGTCTCGATGGTCTCCTCGGCCCGCCCGAGCCGCACGCCGTAGCCCTCGTCGAGCGCCGCGTAGAGCGAGCCCAGCCGAGCCAGGTGGCGACGCAGGCCCGGGAACCGGGCCGCCTCGAGGAACGAGCGCTCGATCGCCATCGGCTCGCCCCCCACGAGCCGGAGCCGGACCAGGTGGACCACGCGCGCCCCGGGCGTGACCGCGAGCCGCGAGGGGACGTCGCCCGCTGCCCGCACGTACTCCATCGTGACGAGCCGGGACGTCGGGTCAAGCCCCTGGGATCGCAGATCCTCGGTGTACGACGTCAGCTCGAGGTTCTGCGCCACCTTCGGCCTGGCGACGAACGTCCCCCGGCCCTGGACGCGCTCGAGGCGTCCCTCGACGACGAGCTCGTGCAAGGCCTGCCGGACCGTCGTACGGGACGTGCCGAACTGCACGGCCAGGTCGCGCTCGGTGGGTACCGCACTGCCCGGCTCGAGGGTGCGGGTCAGCTCGGTGAGGTGCCGCTTCAGGCGGTAGTACCTGGGTTCCCGAGGCTCCCGCGGTTCGCAGGGTTCCCGCTGGAGCGACATCGCCCTCCTCCTGCCGGTGGGTCGACCGCCAGGTGGCACCCTTGCTGGCAGCCGGTCGACGCGACATCGTGGCATGTCTTGACGCGACAGAACGTCGTCTGGCACGTTCCACAGAATTGGTCTATACCAATATCCTCGAGCGCGGGAGATCGTCATGGCACAGCCCGGGGCCCTCATGGCCGCCGAGATCGCCGAGCAACCTCAGGTCCTCCAACGCCTTCTGACCGAGGGCCGCCCCGACGCNGTGGCTGTGGGCGAGGTGCTGCGGGCCCGGGCCCCGCGGTTCGTGCTGCTGGCCGCGCGAGGCACCAGCGACCACGCCGCGCTCTACGCGAAGTACCTGCTGGAGGTGCGCCTCGGCCTCCCCTGCGGCCTCGCCTCGCCCTCCACGATGACGGCCTACGGAGCCCGGCCGCGGCTGGCCGACTGCCTCGTCGTGGCGGTCAGCCAGTCNGGGGGGAGCCCCGACCTNGTCGAGACGATGACGGTCGCCCGTGAGTGCGGCGCCACCACCCTCGCGGTGACGAACTCGCCCGACTCGAGCCTCGCGAGCGCGGCCGAGCTGCACATCGACATCCGGGCGGGTGCCGAGCTCGCGGTCGCCGCGACCAAGTCGTACAGCGCCGAGCTGCTCGCCCTCTTCCTCGTCGTCGATGCCTGGGCCGGCGGCACCGCGGCCGGTACGGCGATGCTGCCCGACATCGCGTCCGAGCTGATCGACCGCAGGGACGAGGTGGCCGACCTCGCCCAGCTGTACCGGTTCGCCTCCCGGATGGTCCTGACCGGCCGGGGGTACGCCTACCCGACGGCGCGCGAGGCCGCGATCAAGCTGATGGAGACGAGCTACCTCGCGGCCAACGCGTTCTCCGGAGCCGACCTGCTGCACGGACCGCTCGCCATGATCGACCCCCAGTACCCGGTCGTGGCAGTCGTGCCCAACGGGGTCGGTGCGACGGCGATGAAGCCGGTCCTCCAGCGGGTGCGCGACCGTGGCGCCGACCTGCTGGTCGTCGGCGGCGGCGAGGCCGTTCCCTTTGGTACCAGGGCATTCCGGCTGCCGGACGACCTCACCGAGGACGTGCACGCGATCGTCGACATCCTCCCGCTGCAGTGGCTGGCGCTCGAGATCGCGGTGGCGCGCGGCCTCGACCCCGACTCCCCGCGCGGCCTCAGCAAGGTGACCGAGACCTGGTAGTGACGAGGATCACCGTTTCCGGCAGGTGAATTCTGTGCCAACTCGGCCGGTGGCGGTCCACCNCGGCTCCGGAGTCGCCGAGACTTGTAGTGCGACGTCNGTGGAATGCGCGGGCGCGCGTACGAGAGGTGTTGTTTCGCATGTCAGAGAGCACCATCACCCGCGAGCAGGCAGAGCACATCGCTGCCGAGTGGGCGGCAGTCTCCGACGAGTCAGTGAACACGCACGTCGATGTGCAGAGGATCCCGGACGGGTACCTCGTCGAGCTCGTCGTCTACTACGGCTCGGGCCCCTTCGAGCCGATCGGCAGCGCGGCTGCAGTGATCGACGACCAGGGTCACCTGCGCGAGCTGCGCGCCGCCTGATCGATCGGCGGTACGGCTGAACCGGCGACCCAGACCCGCCGGGGGACGTAGGACTCGTCCCACCACACCAGGTCTGCGGGCGCGTCGACGACGATGCGTCCGAGGTCCGAGCGGCCCACCACCGACGCCGGCACGGCGGTCGCGGAGGTCAGTGCTGCGGCGGGGGAGACCCCGAGCCCGATGACGTTGCGCACGGCGGCATCGAGGTGCAGCACCGACCCCGCGATCGTCCCGTCGGTACGGCGGGGCAGCCCCTCGGCAGGATCGACGCGTACCGGCTGGCCGCCGAGCAGGTACTCGCCGGCCGGCATGCCGGCCGCAGCCACGGCGTCGGTCACGAGGGCGACGCGGTGAGCCGCGGCGGCGAACACCAGCCGGAGGACGTCCGGGGCGACGTGCTGCAGGTCGGCGATCAGCCCGAGGGTGAGGCGCTCGTCGGCCAGGGCGTGCCCTGGCAGCCCCGGCTCCCGGTGTCCGAGCGCCGACTGCGCGTTGAACAGGTGCGTGACCAGGCGCGCACCGGCATCGGCCGCCGCAGCGGTCTGCTCGGCGCTCGCGGCGCTGTGACCGATGCTCGCCACGACACCGGCTGCCACCAGCCGGCGGATCGCCGCGAGGGCCCCTGGCCGCTCGGGCGCGAGGGTGACGACGGAGAGCACCTGTCTCCGGTCCTCTCCGGCCAGCAGCTCGTCCAGCAGCTCCTGGGTCGGGTCATGCATCAGCGACGGGTCGTGCGCGCCGGCGTGCAGGGGGCTCAGGAACGGTCCTTCGAGGTGGACCCCGAGCAGCCTCGCCGCGGTGCCCGACCGGGCAGCGCGTGCCCGCGCGGCACGGTCCAACCCGGCGACGAGGTCCGGGACGGCAGCCGTCGTGTACGTGGGCAGGAACGCCGTCACGCCGGTCTCCGGGAGCCGCTCGGCGACCGACGCCCACTCCTCGGGCGTCGCCGTAGCTAAGTCGACCCCCCAGGCGCCGTTGATCTGCAGGTCCACCAGGCCGGCCGTGAGCACGCCGGACTCGAGCGTGACGTGCTCGCCGGCGCTCCCGGCGGGACGGTCGTCGCCCCGGAGCTCGCCGCCCCGGACCTCGACGACGACGCCGCCCTCGACGACGACGGTGCCGGGACCGGTCAGCCGACCGTCCAGCAGCAGGCTGGGCGCCGAGACGCTGAGCAAGCTAGGACCCGACCTGGCCCGCGACGGTGCTCGTCCGTCCCGCCTCGGCCAGGGCCCGGCCGGCGACCGCGAGGTCGGCGTCGGACAGGTCGGCACGGGCGGTCAGCCGGAGCCGGGAGACGCCGTCCGGGACCGAGGGCGGACGGAAGCAGCCGACCCGCACGCCCGCACGGGCCAGCAGCTGCGCGGCGGCCACCGCTTCGGCCGGCGCTCCGACCCGTAGGCCGAGGACCGCGGCGGCCGGGTCGCTCACGGCGAAGCCGGCCGCGACGGCCAGGTCGCGCAGCTGCGCCGCGTGCCGCCGCGCCCGCACGGGCAGGTCGGGCTCCGCGCGAAGGACGCCCAGCGCTGCGAGGGCCGCGCCCGCGCTCGCCGGCGCGAGCCCGGTGTCGAAGATGAACGTGCGGGCCGAGTCGACCAGGTGGGCGATCACCTCGGCCGAGCCGAGGACCGCGCCCCCTTGTGCGCCCAGCGACTTGGAGAGCGTCGCGGTGAGGACGACGCCGGGGGATGCCGCGATCCCGGCTGCGGCCGCAGCGCCCGCGCCGCCGGTACCGACCACGCCGAGCGCGTGGGCCTCGTCGACCAGCAGCCCGGCGCCGACGGCCGAGCAGACGGCGGCCAGCTCCGCGAGCGCCGCCACCTCGCCGTCGACCGAGAAGACGGCGTCCGTGACCACGAGGGCACGTTCCTCGCGGCGCGCCGCCAGGGCCGCCGCCACGGCCTCGACGTCCAGGTGCGGCACGACCACCACCCGTGCCCGGGAGAGTCGGCAGGCGTCGACGATCGACGCGTGGTTGTGGGCGTCCGAGACGACCAGGGCGCCCGGCCCGGAGAGGGCGGTGATCGCGCCGAGGTTGGCCAGGTAGCCGGAGGAGAAGGCCAGCGCCGCGGGCTGGCCGGTCAGGCCCGCGAGGGCCTGCTCGAGCTCGGTGTGCAGCTCGAGCGACCCCGTGACCAGCCGCGACCCGGTGGAGCCCGCGCCCCACGTGCGCAGGGCGTCGACGCCGCCGGCGACGACGCGCGGGTCGCGGCTGAGCCCGAGGTAGTCGTTGGAGGCCAGGTCGATGGGCGCAGCCGAGGCGGCGGCGGCCCGCGGCTGCAGCTCGCGGCGCAGGCCCGCCTCGACGCGCTCGCGTGCGCGGCGCCGGGTCCAGGCGAACGGGTCGGGAAGGCTCACGACGCACGATCCTGGCATGCCCGCACCTGCCGACCCAGCCCGGGCCGCACGGGACCACAGAGCAGAAGACGTACCCTGCCATCCGTGCCCAGTCTCAACGACGTCACCGAGCGGCACACCGACCTGACCGAGGCCGACCTCGACCGGCTGCACCTGCTGCTGGCCGACTGGCAGCTGCTCGCCGACCTGGCGTTCTCCGACCTCGTGCTGTGGCTGCCCACCTGGAACGGTTCGGGCTACGTCGCCGGCGCACAGATGCGGCCGACGACGGGCGCCACCGTGTTCGCCGACGACCTCGTCGGCACCTTCCTGCCGCGCGGGCGACGGCCGCTGCTCGACGAGGCGCTGGAGCTCGGCCGGGTCGTCCGCAGCCGTACCGAGCACGCGCTCGCGCCGGCGGAGGCGCTGCCCGTCCGCGGCGACGAGGGTCGGGTCGTCGCCGTCATCGCACGGCACGCCGACCCGGCGACGTCCCGCACGCGCGGTCGGCTCGAGACGGCCTACGTCGAGGTGGCCGACCAGCTGGCCCGCATGGTGGCCGAGGGCAGCTTCCCGTTCCCCGGTGGGCTGGAGGGGCTCGACTCCTCGCCCAGGGCCGGAGACGGGCTGGTCCGGCTGGACGTCGACGGCGTGGTGACCTACGCCAGCCCGAACGCGCTGTCCGCCTACCGCCGGCTCGGCCTCGCCGCCGACCTCACCGGCAGCCGGCTGGACTCGGTGACCCGACAGCTGGTCCCCCGGCGAGGACCCGTCGACGAGGACCTCGCCGCGGTCGCCGGTGGGCGTACGGCCAGAGGTGTCGAGGTCGAGGGCAAGGGCACGATCGTCCAGCTCCGGTCGATCCCCGTCCTGCACTCGGGCGTACGGGTCGGCGGCGTCGTCCTCGTACGCGACGTCACCGAGCTGCGCCGCCGGGAGCGCGAGCTGCTCACCAAGGACGCGACGATCCGGGAGATCCACCACCGGGTGAAGAACAACCTGCAGACCGTGGCGGCGCTGCTACGGCTCCAGGCGCGACGCACCGAGCTGCCCGAGGCGCGGGGGGCGCTCGAGGAGGCGGTCCGGCGGGTGGGTTCCATCGCGCTGGTCCACGAGCTGCTGTCGACGGCCCCGGACGAGTCCGTGCCGTTCGACCAGGTCGCCGACCGGGTGCTGTCGATGGTCGCCGAGGTGTCCAGCTCCGAGGGTGGGGTACGCCCGGTACGCAAGGGGACCTTCGGGGTCGTCCCCGCCGAGGTCGCGACCCCGCTCGCCGTGGTGCTGTCCGAGATCGTCCAGAACGCCGTGGAGCACGGCCTGGGCGGCGCTGAAGGCGCGATCGTCGTCGTCGCCGAGCGCGCGGGCAACCGGCTGCTGGTGGAGGTCCTGGACGACGGAGCCGGGCTGCCCGAGGGGTTCGACGCCGCGACCTCGGACCGCCTGGGCCTGCAGATCGTCCGAACGCTGGTGGAGGGCGAGCTGGGCGGGCAGCTGACGCTGGAGCGGCGGGACGGGGGCGGCACCCGCGCCGCGATCGACATCTCGGTCGAGCGTTGACCGGTCGAGCGTTGACCGGTCAAGACCAGGCAGAGCGACGCCCGGCTCCCTCGAAGGGTGGCCGGGCGTCAGTGCTTGATCTGCGGTGGTCAGGCCATCCGAGCCCGGGCTCGCGCGGTGCGCCGCTTGAGCGCGCGCCGCTCGTCCTCGGACATGCCGCCCCAGACGCCGTGGTCCTGACCGGACTCGAGCGCCCAGGAAAGGCACGCCTCCCGCACGTCGCAGCGGCGGCAGATGACCTTCGCCTCGTCGATCTGGAGCAGCGCCGGACCAGTGTTCCCGATCGGGAAGAACAGCTCGGGGTCCTCGTCGCGGCACGCTGAATAGTGACGCCAGTCCATCGCGCGTCTACTCCTGTCCTCAGCCGGCGAGGGGTGTGCCGGCCAGTTGGTTTGCTTCTTCGTTGGTGCTGCAGGTGGAACCTTGTGAAGCCTTTCACGAAGCACCCCGCGGGGCGGGGCGCCGGATCACGGCGCCTGCAGACGCGGGTTGCACCACACAGAACGAACCGTCGAACGGGGTTGTTCCTCGTGCGGTATGTGAAGCCTTCCAAAGGTGGGCTCAGGGCACAAGGGGTTCCGTAATCAAACCTTGACCTTCGACCGTGGGCTCCGTCACACCCTTCGCGCGCGTCTGGACCCTAGACGACGACCGACAGGGCCTCCGGGTGCGCCACGAAGTGGACCTGCTCACGCACGCCGATCGGCTCCCCGTCGAGCTGGACTGCGGTCGGCCGGCTGGCTCGTACCGTCATGGCGGGCAGGTCGTGCCGGGCCACGACGTCGCGACCCCGCGGGACCGCGTTCGGCGCGAACAGCTGGCGTACGTGCCGGGCGGTCGACAGCGTACGCAGCCTGGTGAGACCGAACAGGTCGATCCCGGTGTCGAACGAGGCGTCCGGGCAGGCGTGGATCGCCATGCTGCCGAGGTAGGTCCAGGGCGCGGTGTTCTGGACGACGACCATGAAGACGCCCTCGACGTCGACCTCGCCGGGGATGCTGAGGGTGAGGCCGGGCTGGTCGCGCTCGGTCTCGCGGTAGAACTTGCCGAGGGCCGAGCGCAGGAACAGCGTCCCGGTCGGGCGGCTGCCGCGGGCTCGGCGGCGCTCCACCTCGCCGACCACCTCGGCATCGAGGCCCATGCCGGCGCAGAAGGTGAACCAGCGCCCGTCCGCCGTCGCCAGGCCGACCGTGCGGCGGCGGCCCTCCCGGAGCGCGTCCAGCAGCATGCCGGTGGCCTCGACCGGGTCGTCGGGCATGCCCAGGGCGCGCGCGAAGACGTTCGTGGACCCGCCCGGTACGACCGCCAGCGCGGGGCCCTCGGGNTGAGGACCGTTCTCCAGCAGTCCGTTGACCGCCTCGTTGACGGTGCCGTCGCCGCCGAGGGCGATCAGCAGGTCNTGGCCTTCCTTGGCCGCCCGGCGGCCGAGCTCGACCGCATGCCCCCGGTGCGTGGTCTCGACCACCTCGACATCGAGGTCGGCGGACAGGGCGTGGACGAGCACGTCCCGCGAGCGCGGGGTCGTCGTGGTCGCCTTCGGGTTGACGACGAGCAGGGCGTGCATGCGGCAAGCGTAGGGGAGTGGACGATCGGACCCGGTCGTCGACAGCCTTGTTCGAGGGGGTTCTTCGGCGGGTGCGCAGGCCGCCCCGTGGCCGTACGGTCGCTCGCCGTAGGGTCTGCTGCGTGACCGCACCCGCGCGCCCGGCCGCTCTCCTCGTTGCTGCCGGGGTCGTGCTCGTGGAGGCCCTGACACTGCTCGGGTACGCGCTGGTCGCCGTCGTCCAGGGGCTGCGCGGCGACCGTTCGGGAGCGATGGGACCCGCCCTCCTCGCCGTGGTCCTGCTGGTGTGGGCGGCCGGGCTGGTCGTCGCGGCGCGCGGACTGTTCCGGGTGCAGCGCTGGGCCCGTGCCCCGGTCGTCGTGAGCGAGCTGCTGGTCCTGGCGGTGGGCATCCAGCTCGCCCAGGGCGCCACGAGGTGGGCCGGCGCGCTGCTGGTGGCGGTCACCGTCGTCGCGCTGGTCGCCGTCCTGTCGCCGCCGGCGACAGCCGCGCTGGTGGAGCGGCCGCCCGAGACGCGCGGGTAGCCCCGGGCAGCACGGTCGGTCAGGCCTCGACGAGGCCCTCGCGCAGCTCGGCCAGCGTCTTGGCGAGGAGCCGGGAGACGTGCATCTGCGAGATGCCGACCTCGGCGGCGATCTGCGACTGGGTCATGCCTCGGAAGAAGCGCAGCATCAAGATGTGCCGCTCGCGGCTGGGTAGCTTGGCGAGCAACGGCCGCAGCGACTCGCGGTAGACCACCCCGTCGAGCGCCTCGTCGTCGACGCCGATGCTGTCCAGGACGGTCGCGGTCCCTCCGTCCCCGTCGGCGCCGGCGTCCAAGGAGACCGTGCTGTAGGCGTTCGCAGACTCGAGACCTTCGAGCACCACCTCCTCGGACACCCCGATCTTGGCGGCGAGCTCGGCGACGGTCGGCGCCCGGCCGAGGGCGTGCGAGAGGTCCTCCGTCGCGCCCGTCAGGGTCAGCCGCAGCTCCTGCAACCGGCGAGGGACGCGGATGGCCCAGCCCTTGTCGCGGAAGTGCCGCTTGATCTCCCCGACGATCGTCGGGGTCGCGTACGTGGAGAACTCGACGCCACGCTCGGTGTCGAAGCGGTCGACCGCCTTGATGAGGCCGATCGTGCCGACCTGGACGAGGTCGTCGAGGGGCTCACCGCGGCCGGCGAACCGTCGGGCCAGGTGCTCCACCAGCGGGAGGTGCAGCCGCACGAGCTCGTCGCGGGCGCACTGGTGGTCGTCGGTGCCCTCCGGGGTGTCGACCAGCTGCACGAACAGGTCGCGAGAACGCGCCCGCGTCGCCGACCGCGGATCGGTGACGCTGGGTGCCTCGACGGTGGAGGTGTCGACCGTCTCGCTCACGCCTCGCCCAACCCTCCGCGCCGCTTGCGCAGGGTGATCGTCACGGCTCCGTCGGGCGTCGCGCTCGCGGAGATCTCGCCGGCGAGCGCGGTCAGGACCGTCCACGCGAACGAGTCGCGACCCGGCGTGCGCCCGGTGTGCGTGCTCGCCTCCACGCTGACCTCCAGACAGTCGGCCTCGAGCAGGAACCGGCACACGAGGGGCGAGCCGGCGCGCGCGTCGGGCAGCAGCAGGGCGCACGCCTCGTCGACCGCGATGCGGAGGTCCTCGATCTCGTCGAGGGTGAAGTCCAGCCGGGCCGCTAGTCCTGCCGTGGCCGTGCGCAGGACGGACAGGTAGGCCGGCTCGGCCGGGAGCCGGAGCTCCACCACGTCCTGCACGAGCTCGGCAAGCTCGTCGGCGCGCATGCGCGGACGGTCGTACACATTCATCTGGCGGTCCCTCACTCGGCTCCCCGGGGGGATCAGCCTAACGTCCCGATGTGACAGCCAGGCAACGGAGCTGAGGGGCGGCCGTCACCCGTCCGGCCAGCCGGCGGCGGCCCGCTCGAGTGCCGCACCGGTGAGCCGGTTCACGGTCCACTCGTCCATGGAGAGCGCCTCGATGGACCGGTAGAAGCGGATCGCCGGGTCGTTCCAGTCGAGGACCCACCACTCCAGCCTCGGGTACCCGCGTTCGACGCAGATCCTGGCCAGCTCGGCCAGCAGCGCCTTGCCATAGCCGCCCCCGCGCACGTGCGGACGTACGTACAGGTCCTCGAGGTAGATGCCGTGCTTGCCGCTCCAGGTCGAGAAGTTGACGTACCAGACGGCGAAGCCGCCCAGCTCGCCGCCCTCACCCAGATCGACCACGAGTCCGAACAGCTGCGGGTCCGGGCCGAACAGGGCCACCCGGAAGTCCTCGGCGGTCGACTGCACCTCGTGCAGGGACCGCTCGTAGTCGGCCAGCTCGCAGATCATCGCGAACAGCTCGTCCACCTCGTCCGGGCGGATCGGGCGTACGTGCCCCACGGTTCCTCCAGCGGGTCAGGCGAGCGGGTCCTCGGACGGGTTGGCGAGGTTCCAGCGTCGGATGGTGCGGACGCCGTGCTCGTGACCCAGCACCGAGAGGGACGCCACACCGAGCTCCAGCATCCCGCCGTCGGACACCGCGTGGCCGAGCCAGCGTGCGGTCAGCGACCGGAGCAGGTGGGAGTGCGCGACGACCACGACCGTCGTGTCGGGCGCCTCGGCCCCGAGGTCCCCGATGCGCTCGAGCGCGCGGTCGCAGCGCGCCGAGACGTCGCTCGCGGTCTCCCCGCCGGGACAGGGCGCGGTGAAGACGGTCCAGCCGGGTTCGCGGGCGCGGATCTGTGGCGTGGTCAGCCCCTCGTACTGCCCGTAGTCCCACTCCCGGAGGTCGTCGTCGACCACGTACGGGACCAGCCCGGCGAGCTCGGCCGTCCTGCGCGCGCGCTGCAGGGGGCTGCAGAGGACGGACAGCGGGCCGCGGGCCCTGAGGTCGGCCACCGGCGCCCCGAGCGCGAGCGACTGCCGCTCGCCGTCGGGGGAGAGCGGGACGTCGGTGCGCCCGGTGTGCCGCTTGGCGGTGCTCCAGACGGTGGCGCCGTGGCGGACGAGGACGACGGACGCCGGGCGGCCGGGGACGGGAGCGCTCATAGGACGACACAGTCTGCCGCCTCCCGCCCCTTCCCGCGTTGATCATGGGCGAATGGCCCATGTGGATCAAGAAAAGGGGGCCAACTGCCCATGATCAACACGGGAGGCGGGGCTCGTCCTCGAGGCGGTCCCGGATGTCGCACAGCGCGACGAGTCCGGCTCGAAGGCCAGCCAGATCGGCCGGGCTCAACCGCTCGGCCAGCTCGGCGTCGACGGCCTGCACGCCCGCCCGCACTGCGCCCGCCGCGGCCCGGCCGCGGTCGGTCAGCTCGATCGTCACCCGGCGACGGTCCTCGGGCGTCACCTCCCGTACCAGGTAGCCGCGGACGACGAGCGTGTCGACCAGCTGGCTGGCCGCCTGCTTGCTGACGCCGAGCTGACGGATCAGGTCGCCGGCCGAGCCACCCTGGCCAGCCATGCCGCCGATCACGTACGGCCCGTTGCGAGGGAGGTCGTCGCACCCCGCTGCCGCCAACCGGGATCGGATGGCGTGCCCGTAGGCGCCTCGAGCCGATCGCAGCAGGGCGGGGAGGGCGACGTCGTCGGTGGGATCAGTCATGCCGGCCAGCATCGTCGTGGGCTGCTGACTAGTCAATAAGATTGACAGTCAAGATTGAGGACCGCGATCCGCCCGGGTCGCCGCCTGGGTAAACGCTGGGTACGGGTTGAGCCGTTCGGGTTGCGCGCGAGCACTGCAAGGTGTGTGCTTCCGCACGAGAAGCACCCCGCTCGCCTTCCCCCCAGTTCGGAGCAGTGCCCAGATGGCTTCCCCCCGCCATGCCCGCAGCGCACGCAGCG